>ERZ857629.2423-NODE-2423-length-17685-cov-11.471809_pt1 | contig 17685 bp, 14 predicted proteins | sample MGYA00519700_ERZ857629 | MGnify/ENA primary metagenome ERZ857629 (study PRJEB31778, sample SAMEA3449351) | human gut metagenome | biome: human gut; feature: human-associated habitat; material: faeces | place: United Kingdom | collected 2010/2012 ...
CGGGCGGCGGCCGCCGCCGTATTCGCCGCGCTCGGCTTCATTGCCGAGGCGGTGCACCTCATACTGTCCTCCTCCAGCGGACAAACGATCTTCGCCGCGCTCTATTTCCTGCTCAAGCTGCTTGCCGCTCTCTGTGCGCTGTTTATACGGCGTGAAATATTGCAGACAAATTGGGCCAAAGTGCCAAAAAACACCGATTGCTAAAAATTTTTACTGTACAATAGACCGCGTTCTATGTTATAGTGATAAAAAGCCTGTGTTGCCCCCTCATCGCCGCACAGGTCCATCAAAAAAGGGCGTGCGCCCTTTTTTGTCCGCGCGAGATCGCGCGGTGCCGATCCCGTGCCACACGGAACTCGCATTCCGTTGAAGCAAAAAATAAAAAAGGAGTTTGATTCAATGAAAAGAGCACTTGCACTGATTCTGTCTCTGGTCATGTGCGTTGGCCTTCTCGCCGGCTGCGGCGACAAGAAGACCGATGACGGCAACACCGACGGCCAGCAGACGGAAAACACCACGCCGTTGGTCGCGGGCTATGCCGCGTTCAACGAAAAGTTCTCCCCCTTCTTCTCCGAGACGGCCTATGACCAGGACGTCTATGCCATGACGCAGCTCGGCCTGCTCGGCAATGACCGTCAGGGCGCGATGATCCTCAACGGCATCGAGGGCGAGACCAACAATTACAACGGCACCGACTATACTTATTATGGCCCCGCCGACTGTGAGATCGTTGAAAACGCCGACGGCACCGTCGACTACAACTTCAAGCTGCGCGAAGATCTCGTCTTCTCCGACGGTGAAAAGCTCACCATCGACGACGTCATCTTCTCCATGTACGTCCTCTGCGACCCGACCTATGACGGCAACTCCACGCTGTACGCTGTTGCCATCGAGGGTATGGACGCTTACCGCAGCGGCATGAGCAAGCGCGTTGACCTGATTCTCGCCGCCGGTCCGAATGGCTATGTCGCCACGGACTATTACACCGAGGATCAGTACAACACCTTCTGGACCGCTTTCAATGCCGGCGGCGAGAAGTTCGCCCAGTCCATCGCTGACTACGTGATGGAAAATTACGGTGCGGCCGACTTCGCTTCCGCTGTTGAGATGTGGGGCTTCACCGCCACCGACGCTGCCGACCTGTGGGCCAAGATCGTTGAGAAGTATGGCTACGACCTGTCCGACAGCGGCATCAACGCCGAGGTCGCCACCGACTCCATCACCACTTTCATCTCCAACGAGATCGGCGACAGCTGGAGCGAGTATACCGCCGGCGTTCAGACCGGTGAGTCCGCTGCCAACATCACCGGTATCAAGAAGACCGGCGACTACAGCATGACCGTCACCCTCACTCAGGTCGATGCCACCGCCATCTATCAGCTCTCCCTCTCCATCGCCCCGATGCACTACTACGGCGACAAGTCCCTGTATGACTATGACAACAACAGCTTCGGCTTCCCCAAGGGCGATCTGAGCAGCGTCCGCGCCAAGACCACCCAGCCCATGGGCGCCGGCCCCTACAAGTTCATCAAGTTTGAAGACGGCGTTGTCTACTTCGAGGCCAACGAGCTGTACTTCAAGGGCGCTCCCAAGACCAAGTACGTCAACTTCCAGCAGTGCATGAGCGATGACGACAAGCTCAACGGCGTCATCACCGGCACCATCGACATCACCGACCCGTCCTTCTCCAACGACACGGTCGACGCTGTCACCAAGGCCAACAACGGCGCCGGCATTGACGGCGACGTCATCACCACCGACCTCGTCGATAACCTCGGCTACGGCTACCTCGGCATCAGCGCGGTCTGCGTGAACGTTGGCGGCGACCCGGCCAGCGAGGCCTCCAAGGATCTGCGCAAGGCCTTCGCCACCGTCTTCTCCGTCTACCGCAACGTCGCCGTCGAGTCCTACTACGGCGAGCGTGCGAGCGTCATCAACTACCCCATCTCCAACACCTCCTGGGCCGCTCCTCAGGCTACTGACGACGGCTACAAGGTCGCTTTCTCCGTTGACGTCAACGGCAACGACATCTACACCTCCGGCATGAGCGCCGACGAGCGCTACGCCGCCGCTCTGCAGGCCGCTCTGGGCTACTTCGAGGCTGCCGGCTACACCGTCACCGACGGCAAGCTCACCGCCGCTCCCGAGGGCGCTTCCCTTGAGTACGAGCTGCAGATCCCCGCTGACGGCTCCGGCGATCACCCCGCGTTCATGATGGTCACCGAGGCCTCCAAGGCGCTCGAGACCATCGGCATGAAGCTCATCATCACCGACCTGAGCGACAGCTCCGGCCTGTGGGATGCCATCGATGCCCGCCAGGTGGATATGTGGTGCGCTGCATGGGGCGCCACGATCGACCCCGATATGTATCAGATCTATTACTCTGATATCGCCAACCACACCGAGGATCTCGGCACCGGCACCAACCCCTACGGCGGCCCTGCCCAGGGTGGTTCCAACAAGATGTACTGCATCGCTGACCCCGAGCTCGACGAAATGATCCTTGCCGCCCGTAACTCCCTCGACCAGAGCTATCGTAAGGCCATGTACAAGGCCTGCCTCGACCTCGTTGTCGACTGGGCTGTTGAGGTTCCCGTCTATCAGCGTCAGAACGCCATCATCTTCTCGACCGAGCGCGTCAACATGAGCACCGTCACGCCCGACATCACCACCTTCTATGGCTGGCTGAGCGAGATCGAGAACATCGAGCTGAACTAACTGCATAACCCCTTACGGACAATCATAGTCCGGACTTAGTCATCAAGCAGCCCGGCGGTCTTCACCGGCCGTCGGGCTGCCAACTGCACGACAAGGAGCGTTCCGGCGCTACGGAGCGCTGCTTGGTGTGCAGCAGGCATTCCTGTGAGAGATAGTGAAAGAGCGCCGCACATCAGAACGGAGGTAATTTGTTTGCGAAAATACATAGTGAAAAGAATCCTGATCTCCATCGTGATCCTGTTCTTTGTGGGCTTCATCATTTATGCGCTGATGCGCTGTCTGCCCACGTCCTTCATTGAGAACATGGCCCGCCAGAAATCCATGCAGCCCGGCTCAAAGAGCTTTGATGAATGGATGGCGCAGCTCAAGGCCATGTACAACATGGATAAGAATATCATCCCCGGCTATTTCGCCTGGCTCGGCAACGCCATCCGCGGCGAGTTCGGCGACAGCTGGCTTTACACGGTCCCCGTTCTGGAAAAGTTCAACGACTGCGTGTGGCTGTCCTTCGTGATGGGCGGCATCGCGTTCATCCTTGAGCTGATCATCGCCATCCCTCTCGGCATCATCGCCGCGACGAAGCAGTACAGCAAGGCGGACTACACCATCTCCGTCATTGCGCTGGCGGGCATTTCGCTGCCGACGTTCTTCTTCGCGTCGCTTTTGAAGCTGGTCTTCTCCGTCAAGCTCGGCTGGTTCGACCTGTTCGGTCTTGTCGGGCGCAACTATAACCAGCTCGACGCCTGGGGACAGTTTCTTGACAAGGCGAATCACCTCGTCCTGCCCATCGTCACGCTGGTCGTCATCAGCGTCGGCTCGCTGATGCGCTACACGCGCACCAACATGCTCGAGGTGCTCAACGCGGACTATATCCGTACCGCCCGCGCCAAGGGTCTTTCCGAGAAAAAGGTCATCTATCACCATGCCTTCCGCAACACCCTCATCCCGCTCGTCACCATCATCGGCGGCAGCCTGCCGGGCCTGTTCTCCGGTGCGCTGATCACCGAGACGCTCTTTGCCATTCCCGGCATCGGCTACATCTCCTATCAGGCGATGGTCGGCGGCGATATCCCGTTCTCCATGTTCTACATGGTCTTCCTGTCGGTGCTGACGCTGCTCGGCAACCTCATCTCCGACATTCTGTACGCCGTGGTCGACCCGCGCGTGCGCATCGCTTAAGAAAGGGGGAAAGATCATGAGCGTTTTTGATTACGATAAAAACCAGGATAACCAGAAGCCGTTCCACGCTTCCGGTATGGCGGAAAACGCCGCCAAACGCGCGACGCAGGATAATCAGGACAAGTACGCCAAGCAGGACAACACCCCCTCCGGCGGCAGCGAGGAGCATTATTCCCTCAACGATGACCGCCGCGTCAAGGTCCTCTCCCCGGGCGCGCTCGTCGCCAAGCGCTTTTTCCGCAACCGCCTCGCGGTCGTGGGCTTGAGCATCCTCATCTTCATGTTCATCTTCTCGTTCATCGGCGGCCTTCTCTCCCCCTATGGCGAGGATGAGCTTTTCTACCGCGACGATTTCATCAACAAGGAATTCGCCGTCGTCACCGAGAACACCGAATTCCGCTATATGGCCAAGGACTCGTCCCTGTTCGGCTCCCCCGCGCAGGCGCAGACCGTCCTTGCCATCCAGAAGGACAGCGGCGGCTTCACCTACGGCGGCAACAGCTACACCGTCACGCAGGAGGGCGAGGACTTCTATTCCATCTCCTCTGGCGGCGCGATCGTCGGCATCGCGTACAAGGACGTGGTCAACTCCTCCGTCGAGGGGCAGAAGCTCGACTTCGACTTTGTCTTCGCCGCGCTCAAGGCGCATGTCGCGCCGGTCGTGACGGAGGATCTCATTGTCGATCCCCCCGCCGAGGAAACGGCTGACCCCGCCGAAGTCCCCGCCGAGACTCCCGCCGCCCCCGCGGAGGAGACCTTCACCTTCAACGGCAGCGAATACGTCATCGACGAGGACGGCTATGTCCGTCAGGGCGGCACGGAGGTCGCCTATATCAGCCGCTACATCGTGCAGGCCATCATGCCCGACATTTTCCTCACCCGTGATTTCAAGGAAAAGCTGATCGACTCCATCGCCGCCGGTGAAACGAAGTTCACCTATACCGACGAGTCTCTGATCCTTGACAACGAGCCGGACGCCGTGTCTGACGGCGAAGAGGTCGGCATCGGCACGATGGACGACGGTCTGGAGGATAACACCACCGCCAGCGCCACCGCCGAATACACCATCGAGCGCAGCCAGAATCATGCCAACTGGGTCATCCGCCAGCAGCAGTCCTCCCGCCAGTACGATTCCTATACCTTCCCCAGCGCCAAGCACTGGCTCGGTACGGACCGCTCCGGCATGGATATGCTCACGCGCCTGATGTACGGCGGCCGCGTGTCGCTGATGATCGGCTTCATCGTCATCATCATTGAGACCGTGCTCGGCGTCATCATGGGCGGCATCGCCGGCTATTTCGGCGGCTGGATCGACGATCTCATCATGCGTCTTGTCGATATCTTCTACTGCATCCCCTCCATGCCCATCATCCTGATCCTCGGCGCGGCCATGGACCAGCAGCGCGTGGAGCCCGGCAGACGATTGATCTACCTCATGCTGATCCTCGGTATCCTCGGCTGGGCGGGCATCGCCCGTCTCGTCCGCGGCCAGATCCTCTCGCTGCGCGAGCAGGAATTCATGACCGCCACGGAGGCCTGCGGCATCAGCGTCAAGAGCCGTATCTTCAAGCACCTGATCCCCAACGTCATCCCGCAGCTGATCGTCAACTGCACGATGGGTCTCGGCTCCGTTATCATTTTGGAGGCCACGCTCAGCTTCCTGGGCCTCGGCGTCAAGTTCCCGTTCGCCTCCTGGGGCAATATCATCAACGACGTCAACAACACCCACGTGCTGACGACCTACTGGTTCATCTGGATCCCCGCGGGTCTGCTGCTCCTGCTCACCGTTCTTGCCTTCAACCTCGTCGGCGACGGTCTGCGCGACGCGTTCGACCCGAAGATGAAGCGCTAAGGAAGGAGGGAATGTAAATGGCTAAGAAGCATAACGACGGCTATCTTTCCGCAAAGGAATCCCGCCGCATTTCCAAGGCGAACCGCAAGATCACCAATCAGCTCGAAAAGCAGCACAAGCGCAAGAACGTTCCCGAAAGCGAGTATCTGACCACGATGCACGATGCGTCCAACGTTCTTGAGATCGAAAACCTGCACACCTATTTCTTTACCGATGTCGGCACCGTGCACTCCGTCGACGGCATCACCTTCAACGTCCCCGTTGGCAAGACGGTCGGCGTCGTGGGCGAATCCGGCTGCGGCAAATCGGTCACGAGCCTTTCGATCATGCAGCTTCTGCAGCGTCCGCAGGGCCAGGTCGTGGAGGGCGAGATCCGTCTGAACCTCGGCAGCAAGGCCTATGACGTCACGAAGGCGCCCGACACCGTCATGCAGCACCTGCGCGGCAACATGATCTCCATGATCTTCCAGGAGCCGATGACCGCGCTGAACCCCGTCTTCCGCATCGGCGATCAGGTCGATGAGGTCATTGCCCTGCACAACGAGGAGGGCCACAGCAAGGAGCAGATCAAGGAGCGCACCATCAATCTCCTCGAGATGGTCGGCATCGCCAACAGCGCGGGCGTCTACAAGATGTACCCGCATGAGCTCTCCGGCGGTATGCGCCAGCGCGTCATGATCGCCATGGCGCTCGCGTGCAGCCCCAAGCTCATCATCGCCGACGAGCCCACCACCGCGCTCGACGTGACCATTCAGGCGCAGATCCTTGACCTTCTGCGCAACCTCAAGGATAAGATCAATTCCTCCATCATGTTCATCACGCACGACCTCGGCGTCATCGCCGAGATGGCGGATTATGTGGTGGTCATGTACGCCGGCCGCATCGTTGAACAGGGCACGGCGGAGGAGATCTTCGCCCATCCCGCGCACCCCTATACCATCGGTCTGATGGCCTCCAAGCCGGTCGTCGGCAAGCAGGTCGACAAGCTCTATTCCATCCCCGGCAAGGTGCCCAATCCCATCAACATGCCGGACTACTGCTATTTCAAGGATCGCTGCGAGATGTGCGTGAACGGCTGTGACGGCGAGTATCCGCACGAGATCTCCCTCTCCCCCACGCACAAGGTCTCCTGCTACCGCTACTATCCGGAAAATCAGAACAAGGAGGGTGAATAATATGGCAGATCAGAAGGTCAATCCGTTTGAGGATCCCAATTTCACCCCCGTGGAGTATGACCCGCAGTACATTCTTCAGGTCAACCACCTGAAGAAATACTTCCCCATCAAAAGCGGCATGATCGCCCACACGGTCGGCTATGTCAAGGCTGTCGACGGCGTCACGTTCAATCTCAAGCGCGGCACGACGATGGGTCTCGTCGGCGAATCCGGCTGCGGCAAGACGACCACCGGCCGCACCATTCTCCGCCTGTACGACAGCAAGACCGCCGGTCAGGTGCTCTTCAACGGGCAGGAGGTCTACGACCTCTCCCACAAGGATCTGCGCGCCCTGCGCACCAAAATGCAGATCATCTTCCAGGATCCGTTCTCCTCGCTCTCCCCGCGTATGCCGGTCGGCGAGATCATCGGCGAGGCCGTGCGCGAGCACAACCTCGTGCCCAAGGAGGAGTTCGATGATTACATCGATCAGGTCATGGACAACTGCGGCCTTCAGCCCTTCCACAAGGACCGCTACCCGCACGAGTTCTCCGGCGGCCAGCGCCAGCGCATCTGCATTGCGCGCGCGCTCGCGCTGAACCCTGAGTTCATCGTCTGCGACGAGCCGGTCTCCGCGCTCGACGTGTCCATTCAGGCGCAGATCATCAACCTTTTGAACGAGCTGCAGGATCAGTACAAGCTGACGTATCTGTTTATCAGCCACGACCTCTCCGTTGTCGAGCACATCTCCGACACGGTCGGCGTCATGTACCTCGGCAACCTCGTGGAGTACGGCGCGAAGGAGGATATCTTCCGCAACCCGCTGCACCCCTACACGAAGGCGCTGTTCTCCGCCATCCCCATTCCCGATCCGACGGCCAAGATGAACCGCATCGTGCTTGAGGGCTCCATTCCCTCCCCCGCGAATCCGCCCAAGGGCTGCAAGTTCCACACCCGCTGCGCAAACTGCATGAAGTGCTGCGAGGAGGAGGCTCCCGTCCAGCGTGAGATCGAGCTGGGTCACTTCGTCTGCTGCCACCTGTACGACAAGTGATGCGCAAAAAGGATCGTTTTTACGAGGATGACGACGGGCGCACGATCGCCGACATGAGCGGCGTCGAGCCGCAGCCGATGTTCCTTCCCCGCATCCCCAAACGCCGCGGCCGCGCGGATCTCAGGGAGCCTGACGCCCCCGCAGCGAACGACCGCCCGTGGGACACGAGCGGCGAGCTGAGCCGTGAGGAGCGCAATGCCGCCATCGGCGGCGCGCTCAAGGCCGGTCTTCTGATCGGCGCCGTCTTTCTCTCCGCCGGCGCGCTGGCCATCCTTGCGATGCAGGCGCTCTGGTCGTAACAAAGCTCATAAGGGAGGGTCGTCTCTTAAAAAGAGACGACCCTCCCTCCTTTTCTTTCTGCCCGTATTGAAGTCCCCCGCGCCGGTTGTTCGCCCCGCCGGTATGCCGCGCGTTTTACTGCCACCGGCAGAGCGTCCCTCTGCGCTTTGTCAAGGTCTGCGCCTTTCCTTTTTGACGGCGAAACGCACCGTCTTGCAAATCCCACGCATTATGGCAACCACTCGAAAGGATGTTCCCATATCGCCTCTATTTTTTCAATATTATGTAAATTCCGACATAACCCTCAAAGCTGCTGCGTTTTTGCCTGACGGTCTGTTTCCTTTTGCGAATATGACGAGATAGTAAGCCACTTCCCGCATTTCCCCGCCTGTGGAAAAGCCTGTGGAAACTGTGGATAACTCCTTGTAGAACTCATTATTGAATTTTTTATGTAAATCTGTCTGAACGACGTGCTTTCCAGCGAAGATCGGCGCGGAATGTTTGGAAAACGCATCGTCTGTCCGCTTTTAGCAACTTCCGTCGAATCGGCCCTTCCGTTTTTCCGCGCGGCGCGCTGTGATCGGATCGTCCGTTTTGCAGGAAGCGGCGCATCAATACTATTTGTATTCCCCCGCCGCGCAGAGCGGCGGGGGAATATACTTCAGCAAACGGTCTCCAGCCCGTAGCAGCCGCTCACAGGGTCGAGGAACAGCGGCAGATGCGGCGTGCGGTACGTAAACCAGACGAACGCGAAAAGCAGCACCCACAGCGTCACAAAGCCGAGGAGCTGCATCGCGCCGCCGCGCAGCCGTCCCTCCGTCAGCATCCGGTAGCTGATGAAATACATCAGCGCGTCGGCAAGGAAAAAGATGCTCATATCCACCCAGCTCGGCAGCTTGCCGAGCATACCGGTGAGCGTATAATAGAGCGCCGGAATGGCGATCAGCCCCAGCAGGATGGACGCAGCCTTGACGGCGAAGAAATTGCGCAGCGGCTCGGAAAAGACAACGAACTCCGCCACCGTGAAGAGCAGGAACGGGATAAAGAGCAGCTTCATATGCTCCCACGTCGATTCGTTCACCGCCGCAAACGCCGCGACCAGACGGCTGCCGCCAGACCAGTCGTACACAAAATGCAGCAGCGAGCCAAGGCCCGCCGTCACCAGAAAGCCGGCGATCTCCCACCGGCGCAGCTCGCGTTTCATATCCCGTCCTCCTTCATGCATTCGATGCTATCTCAGTCTACGCAGAAAAGACGGGCTTTATACGGCAAAAGCCGCCCTTACGGGCGGCTTTTGATCCTTTCTCTTCATTCCGCAAAGCGCGGCACGACCACACCGGAGGGCGCGTCCTTCGTCAGCGTAAAGCTGTTCCCGTCCAGCCGGTGCACCTGCGCGGCATCACAAAGCGCCAGAAATTCATCCAGCGTGCCGATCTCGTCGTACCCATGCGTGCCGAAGCGGTAATGCATCGGCACGGTCACGCGCGGCGCGATCGCGTCCGCGACCGCCTTCGCGGTCTCCGCATCGATGGTGTAGTATCCGCCGACGGGGATCAGCAGCGCGTCGCAGCCTCTGAGCGCCGCGAGCTGCGCATCATCCGGCATATGGCCAAGGTCGCCGCAGTGCGCCACTGTCAGCCCCTCGGCGCGCAGGATGTGGATGGTGTTCTGCCCGCGCTTTGCGCCGCCGGCATCATCGTGGAAGGTCGGAACGGTTCCGACCGTGAAGGGGCTTTCCGCCGGATCGCGGCCCGAGAGCGCCACCGCCTCCACAAAGGCGTGGTCGCGGTGGCCGTGGGAGCAGAGCGCCTCGTCCGCGCTGACATGCAGCGCGGGATACGTCTCCACGTAATAGGGGTCGAGCACGACGCGGTAGCCGCCGCTCTCGATCAAAAAGCAGGAATGCCCCAGCCAGGTAATGTTCATCGTTTATTCCTCCGGTCTCGCCTGATCCGCGGACGCATCCGCGTTTTTTCTTTTCCTGCCGAGCCGCGGCAGCTTTCTCCCGCGGCGCAGGTACTGCACGAGCTTCACAAGGGCGAACACGACCGCCGCGAAGATCAGGATATCGAGCCAGCTGTAGGCCAGCCATACCGCAAAGTCCTCCAGCGCCTGCGCCGTAGCGGCAAGGCCGTCAGAAAAGGCATTGCCGAGCTTTTCGCCAAAGCTCTTCGGCGCGTCCTCCGTGCCGGAGAGCCTGTAGACCTCGTTCAGCTCAAGACTGACGGTCGCATAGTCCACCAGCGCGTCATAGTGCCGCATCGTGCCGGAAAGATTCTCGATCTCGCGCTCCGTCTCCGAGATGGCGGACTCGATGGTGATGATATCCTCCATGCTCTCCGCCTTTTTGAGAAGCTCCTGCAGCCGCTCAAGCTTGATCCGCGCCGTCTCAAGGCGCGACTGCGTGTCGTAATACTGCTCGCTGATGTCCTCCGCCGTATCGTTCTGCCACGTCACATGGCAGAGCGTGCCGACCTGCGTGCAGAAGTCCGTGAACTGCGCGGCGGGCACACGCACGGTATAGCTTGCGTGGCGGTAGCCGCTTGAATAGTTGGAAAGGCTCTTCTGCTCGAAGTAGCCGCCCATGCGCTCCACGAGCGCGGCGATGTCCTGCGCCGCCTTGTCAAATTCCAGCGTCTGCATCTCGATGCTCGCGCTGTAGACCATCTTGACGCCGCGCGCGGCAAGATCCGCGGCTGGGGACGAAACGCTCTGCCCGTCCCACGCCCCATCGTCCGACGCAGTGTAGCTGTACTCCGTCTTCGGCAGGTCTGAGCCGTTGTCGTTATAGCTCTCCGCCGCCATCGACGCGCTGTCGTAGCTGGCGGACTTCGCGCCGCACGCGGCGAGAGACAGCGCCAGCACCAGCGCGAGCAAAAGGGAAGCAAGTCTTTTCATTTTCATTCACCTCATTTTTGTTTTTTGGGGTTTCTGAGGGTTTAGACGTTCGTTTTGCGCAAAAGGTTCCCAAAGTCCGCTGTTTTCCTCACTCCAGCTCGTCAAGCGTCATCGAAAAGCTCTCCATGCAGTGCGCCATGAAGTAGTCAAGCTCCGGCAGGCGCATCTCGTCCAGCGCGCGGCGCGTCTGCTCGGCGGCCTTTTTGAATTCCATATTCCCCGCCTTGAGCTCCTCCACGCACTTGATATAGGCCGAGAGCTTGTCCGCCGCCTTGACGATGCGATGCACCGTCTCGTCCTCGGGCTTGATGATGGGCGCGTAGTCCGCGCGCAGCTCGTCCGGCAGCATTGAGAGCAGCTTGTCGCTTGCCACAGCCTCGACCTTGCGGTAGGCGGCGCTGATCTCGGGATTGTAGTATTTGATGGGCGTCGGCATATCGCCGGTCAGGATCTCCGTCGCGTCGTGGTAGAGCGCGGCGACGGCCACGGCGTTCGCATCCGTCGGAATGCCGTAAACGCGCGTGCGGATGAGCGCAAGCGCGTGCGCGAGCACCGCGACCATGTGGCTGTGCTCCTGAATGTTCTCCTCCTCGGTGTTGCGCATGAGCGCCCAGCGCTTGACGCAGCGCATACGCGAGATATAAGCGTAAAAATGGTTTGCCATGTGTCAGTCCTCCAGTTCTCCGCGAAGGCCGTCGCCGTCGGCCGCTGTGATCCTCACGCGCTTCACCTGATTGTGCAGCCCCTCCCGCGCGACGGAGACCTCCATATAGTTCGGCGCGTGACCCGCGCTGCCGCCCTTGCGGTCGCGCTCAAAAAGCACGGGGAAGGTCTTGCCCACGCAGCGCGCAAGATACGCTTCGTGCATCGTTCTCGCGGCAGCCGAGGCGCGCGCGGCGCGCTCCTCGCGCACGGGCATGTCGATTTGTCGCATCTCCGCAGCCTTTGTGCCCGGGCGGATGGAGTAGGGGAATACGTGCATATCGGCAAAGCCGACGCGCGTGATGAAATCGAGCGTCTGCGCAAACTCCTCCTCCGTCTCCTCGGGAAAGCCCGTAATGAGATCGGTCGTGATGGCGGGATCGTCAAAATACCTGCGCAGCAGCTCGCAGGACTCCAGAAAGCGCGCCGTGTCGTATCTGCGGTTCATGCGCTTCAAGGTCGCGTCGCAGCCCGACTGCATCGAAAGGTGGAAGTGCGGGCAGAGATACGGGAGCTTTGACGCCCGCTCGCAGAACTCCTCCGTGATGGTCCTCGGCTCGAGCGAACCGAGACGGACGCGCATATCGCCGCCCACGCGCGCGATGAGCTCCAGAAGGTCAATGAGCGAGGTCCCGTCCTTGAAGTCCGAGCCGTAGGACGAGATCTCGATGCCCGTGACCACGATCTCGCGGTAGCCCTCCTCGCGGAGCGCGCGCACCTGCTTTTCAGCCTCGTCCATCGGCAGCGAGCGCACGCGCCCGCGCGCATAGGGGATGAGGCAGTAGGTGCAGAAGTTCACGCACCCGTCCTCTACCTTGAGCATCGCGCGCGTGCGGTTCGCCATGCCGCCCGCGGGCAGCACCTCGAAGTCGCGCCGCGCCCACACGTCGTCGACGTCGACGATCGGCGTTTTCTCCCGCGCCGCACGCTCCAAAAGGTCAATAAAATGCGCGCGGTCGTTCGTGCCGGCGACAACGTCAAGCCCGAGCTTTTTGACATCCTCGGGATGCGTCTGGGCGTAGCAGCCGCAGGCGGCAATGACCGCCTCGGGATTGCGGCGCCGCGCCTGACGGAGCATCTGGCGCGACTTTTTGTCGCTCACCGCCGTGACCGAGCAGGTGTTGACGACGTAAGCGTCTGCCGTCTCCTCAAAGCCGGCAAGCTCGTGCCCGCGGCGCACGAGCTCCTGCTCGAGCGCCTGCGTTTCATATTGATTCACCTTGCACCCGAGGGTGCAGATCGCAACTTTCATGTATGTTTGTATCCTTTTCCGCGATTTGGGCGGTAAAGTCCCGCTTTTTTCTGCCGTTTCCGACGCAAAGCGTCCGCCGCCCTTGCTTTTTTATTTTTATATTGTATAATCATTTGAGCATTCTGACAAGACCAAAGAAAGGATTTTCCCGATATGATCTATCTCGATCACGCGGCCACCACCCCCGTCCCCGCAGAGGTGGCGCAGGCCGTTTACGATACGCTGACAAGCGGCTGGGGCAACCCCAGCTCGCAGTACCCCATCGGAAAGGCTGCGCGCGACGCCGTCGCCGCCGCGCGCGGGACGGTCGCCGCCGCGCTCGGCTGCAAGAGCGAGCAATTCGTCTTCACCTCCTGCGGCTCGGAGAGCGACAACTGGGCCATCCGCCTTGCCGCGCACCAGAACCGCCATGCGGGCAGGCACATCATCACCACCGCCGTAGAGCACAGCGCGGTGCTGAACCCCTGCAAGGCGCTCGAGCAGGAGGGCTATTCCGTCACATACCTGAAGCCCGACAAAAACGGCGATATCACGGCTGCGCAGGTCGAGGCCGCGCTGCGCGAGGACACCGCGCTCGTGACGATGATGCTCGTCAACAACGAAACGGGCTGCATCTTTCCCGTCGGCGAGGTCGCGCAGCTGCTGAAGGCGAAAAGATCCCGCGCGCTGCTGCACACCGACGCCGTGCAGGCCTTTTTGAAGATCCCCTTCCGCGCCGACACGCTGGGCGCCGACCTCATCTCCGTCAGCGGCCACAAGCTCGGCGCGCCCAAGGGCGTCGGCGGTCTGTACCTCGGTGAACGCATCCACGCGCCGCAGCCGCTCATTCTCGGCGGCGGGCAGGAAAACGGCCTGCGCTCCGGCACCGAGGCCACGGGCCAGATCGCCGGCTTTGCCAGGGCGGTCGCGCTGCGTGTCGACCATTTAGACGAAAAGCTCGCGCGCATGGCCGCCATCAAGGCCTACGCCGAGGAAAGGCTGCTCGCGCTCGACGGCGTCGTCCGCGTCGGCGGCGGAAAAGCGCCGCATATCCTTGCCATCTCGCTCGTCGGCTATCCGTCGGCCAACGTCGTCACGGAGCTCGGCGCGCAGGGCATCTGCATCTCGGCAGGCTCGGCGTGCCATCGCGGCCAGCTCAGCCACGTTTACCGCGCGCTGGGGCTCGACAAAAAGACTGCCGCGGGCGTGCTGCGCGTCAGCTTCGATCCCGAGACGACGGAGGCGGACATCGACGCGCTCGCCGACGCGCTCAAGGCGCATCGGGACACGCGCTTCCCCATGCTGTAAATTCAACATCCGAGGTCTCCATGTTTTCCTATCTTCATCAGCCCAAGGGCTTTTACCGGCGATTGTTCCTGCTGGCGCTGCCGGTCATCGTGCAGAATCTCATCACCACATCGCTCGGCTTTCTCGATACGTTCATGGTGGGGCTTCTCAGCAGCAACCAGATGTCCGCCGTCACGGTGGCGAACGTGCCGGTATTCATCATTCAGCTCGTCGTATTCGGCCTGCAAAGCGGCTCGAGCGTGCTTATCAGCCAGTACTGGGGCCGCGGCGACCGCGAGAGCATCAACCGCGTCATGGGCATCGGCTTTCTCATTGCGGGCGGCGTGAGCGTCCTCTTTGCGCTGATCCTGTTCCTCTTCCCCGCGCAGGTGCTCTATCTCGTCACCGATAATGTGACGCTCGTCACGCTGGGCGAACCGTATCTGCGCATCGTCGGCTTTTCGTACATCTTCAACTCCCTCTCCTCGATCTACATCGGGATGCAGCGCAGCATTGAAAATCCGCGCTTCGGCATGCTCGTGTTCGGCGCGTCGATGCTCTTCAACACCGTAGGCAACTACGTGCTCATCTTCGGCAAGCTCGGTCTGCCCGCGCTCGGCATTACGGGCGCGGCAGTGGCGACGCTGCTCTCGCGCGTGGTGGAGTTCGTCCTTGCCTTCTCCTACGCCCTCCGCTGCCGCACGGTGCCGCTGCTGCCGCGCGCCCTGCTGCGCCCGGGCGTGGATATGCTGCGCAAGTTCCTGCGCTACAGCGCGCCCGTGCTCGCCAACGAGACGCTCTGGGGCTTTGGCTTTTCCATGATAACGGTCATCATGGGCCACATGGCCGCAAGCTCTGACCTCATCGCCGCCTACACGCTCGCCGGCAACATCGACAAGCTCATGACCTCCGGCATCTTCGGCATCGCCGCGGCGGTCGCCGTCATCGTCGGCAAGGAGATCGGCGCGGGCAACCTCAAGGGCGTTTACAGCATCGGCCGCGCGCTCTGCTTCACGGCGGCGGCGTTCGGCGTGGTGATCGGCGCGCTGGAATATGTGATGTTCCTCACGCTGATGCGTCCTGTGGTCATGCCGCTCTTTTCCCTCTCCGCTTCTGCCGAACGGCTCTGCAGCGTGATGATCGCCTGTTACGCCTGTGCCATGCCGCTCCACAGCTTTTCGACCACGATGGTCGTAGGCGTGCTGCGCGGCGGCGGCGATGTGCGCGCCTCGCTCCTGATCGACAATATTCCGCTCTGGTGCGCGGCGCTGCCGGCGATGTATCTGCTGGGCATCGTGCTCAAGGTGCCCAACGAGGTCTTCTGCCTGTGCCTGATGGTCGAATCCGCCGTCAAAACGCCCATCGGCATCCTGCGCGTTCACAGCGGCAGATGGGTGCATGATATCACCCGCATCGACGAATAAATGAAAACGGGAAAGGCCGGTGCCTTTCCCGTTTTATTATGTCTTTGTCCGCGCGCGCTCGCGCCGCAGCTCGCGCAGCACCGGCACGCTGACGCACAGCGACGCCGCCACAAAGAACGCAATGCCGATCATGCGGTTCACGCTGATGTGCTCGTGGTACACGGCAACGGCCAGTATCGTTGCAAGGATGGGCTTGATGAGATATACAAACGACGCCTCCGTTGCGGAGGTGTACTCCGTGATCTTCGCCGTGAGCAGAAAGCCGATGGCCGCGCAGCCGATGCCGACATGGCACAAAAGCAGCGCCGACTTGAGCGTAAAGCCCGTGAAAAACGGAACGCCCGCGAAAATATCCAGCCCCAGACCGGTATACAGTGCGCCGATCGCCGGCAGCTCGCCGAGCAGCAGCAGAAAGAGCAGCTCCACCCCGCCGACGACCATATTAAAGGTCGTGATCACAAGCGCCCCCAGCCGCGGCAGGCGCAGCTTGCAGAGCGTGCCGTACATGGCAAAGAGCACCGTGGCGGTGATGATCTCCAGAAAGCCGCGCACGCTGATCTCCAGATGCGCCGGATTCAGGATAAGGAGAATGCCGATCAGCTCCACGCCGATGGCGAGCAGGTGATTCTTCTTCAGCGGCTCGTGCAGGATGAGGTGCGCCGCCGCCAGCGCGAACACGGGGTTGCCCGAATAGATGATCGACGTGGCCGAGGCGTCCATATGCAGCACCGCCATCTGCAAAAGCGACATATGCAGCGTAACGGTCAAAAAGCCGAGCAGCGCAAAGTAGCCCCAGTCCGACCCTGTCAGCGTGATACCGCGCTTTTTCAGGTCCCGCAGAGCAAACGGCAGCAGCGCCGCCGCGCCGAGCAGCACGCGCTCTACCGTCACCTGCATGGGCGCGAACGCCCCGCCAAGCCCCTTGAGCGCGACCTCAGTGGTCGAATACAGCGCCGCCGCCAGCAGAATGTACAGATATCCGCGCTTTCGATCCGTCATACCTTTTCGTCCCTTTCTCCGCCCCGCTGTCCTCGCGGCACGTCCTCGCCATTTTACGCCGCGCACGCGGAAAAAGCAACCATGACGTATCCGTTTTCCCGCAAGAAGGCGCCGCTTCCGTACGGAAGCGGCGCTTTTCATCTGCTTTGTACAAGAGGATGGCGCTTACTTGGCGATCTGCGCGGCCTTCTTGCTCTCCCACTTGGTCACGCAGCAGGCGCAGGAGATGTCGCCCGTGATGTTGAGGCAGGTACGGCCCATATCAAAGAGACGGTCGATGCCGTAGATGATCATGATCATGTCGACAGGAATGTTCATCGCCTCGAGCACCATGGCGAGCATGATCATGCCCGCGCCCGGCGTACCGGCTGTGCCGATGGAGGCAAGCGTCGCGGTGACGACGATCGTGACCATCTGGCCGGCAGTCAGCGTCATGCCGCAGCAGGTGGCGAGGAAGATCGTCGCAACGCACTGGTAGATGGCTGTGCCGTCCATGTTGATCGTCGCGCCGAGGGGGATGACGAAGGAGGACACGTCGTTCTCCGCGCCCAGCTCATCCGCGCACTCCTTGCTCAGGGGGATGGTGGCGGCGGAGGAGGTGGAGGTGAAGGCAAAGATCATCGCGGGGGAAGCCTTTTTGAAGAAGGCGAAGGGGCTGATGCCCGCAAACGCTTTGGCCGAGAAGGAATAGCAGAGGATCGCGTGGACGATGTAGCCCAAGTAGGCACAGCCGAGCACGACGGCGAGGGAGCCGAGGATCTCAGGGCCCTGCGTGGCGACGACCCACGCCATCATCGTGAACACGCCGATGGGGCTCAGGGAAATGATGAAAGCCATCACGCGCTCAATGACGGCATAGAGCGTGGAGACCAGGTCCTTGGCAAGCTTGCCCTTTTCGCCCGCGGCAA
>ERZ857629.2424-NODE-2424-length-17678-cov-12.394484_pt1 | contig 17678 bp, 16 predicted proteins | sample MGYA00519700_ERZ857629 | MGnify/ENA primary metagenome ERZ857629 (study PRJEB31778, sample SAMEA3449351) | human gut metagenome | biome: human gut; feature: human-associated habitat; material: faeces | place: United Kingdom | collected 2010/2012 ...
ATCGTCGGACTGGCGGCGAAGCCCGCGCCTGCGCCCGCGGAATACATCACCGCGCCGGAGCCCGCGCCCGAGCCGGAGCAGACGACGTTCGTTCCTCCGTCCGCCGCGCCGTGGCGCATCGCGGGCGAGGTGCTCGACACCTATATCGTCTGCGAGGACGAGGAGAAGAACGTCTGGCTCATCGATAAGCACGCCGCGCACGAGCGCATCAACTTCGACCGGCTCAAGGCCGGTCAGGAGCCGGTGATGAGCCAGACGCTGCTGACGCCGCTGGTGGCGGAGCTTGGCGCAGAGGAATACGCCGCGCTGAGCGCGAATCTGGCGCTTTTGCGCGAATTCGGCTTTGAATGCGAGGAGTTCGGCGGCGGGAGCCTGATCCTGCGCGCCATCCCTGCCGACATCGACAGCGGCGATGCCATTCCCGCGCTCGAGGAGCTTGGCGACAAGCTCGTGACCGCGCACACGGCGGACCCCGCCGCCGCGCGCGACGCGCTGCTGCACACGATGGCCTGTAAGGCGGCGATCAAGGGCGGCTGGAAGAGCGATCTGAGCGAGCTGCGCGTGCTCGTCGACAGGGTGCAGAGCGGCGAGGTGCAGTTCTGCCCGCACGGGCGCCCCGTGAAGGCAAAGCTCACGAAGTACGAGCTTGAGAAGATGTTCAAGCGCGCGTAAAGGCAGGAGGAAGCGGATGAAACTCGTATGCGTCGTCGGCCCCACGGGCTGCGGCAAGACGCGGCTCGGCGTCGAGCTTGCAAAGCGGCTCCGCGGCGAGGTCGTGTCCTGCGACTCGATGCAGATCTACCGCGGCATGGTCATCGGCACCGCCGCGCCGACGGAGGAGGAGATGCAGGGCGTCCCGCACCACATGGTCGGCGTGGTCGATCCGCGCGAGAACTACTCCGTCGCCCGCTATGCAGACGATGCGGCGAAATGCGTCGATGATATTCTTGCGCGCGGGAAACAGCCCGTCGTCGTCGGCGGCACGGGACTGTATCTGAACGCCCTGCTCGCCGGTCACAGCTTTGCCGGCGGCGACAAGGACGGCAGATGCCGCGCGGAACTGGAGGCGCGCTGGGACGAAAGCGGCGGCGCGGCGATGTATGCGGAGCTTTTGCGCATCGACCCCGAAACGGCGGCCGTCCTGCACCCGAACGACAAAAAACGCATCCTCCGCGCGCTTGAGGTGTATTACGAGACCGGCAAGACCATGGCGCGGCACAACGCGGAAACGAAATTGATCCCTCCGCGCTATGAGTCGGTGCGCATCGGCCTTGCCTACGAAGACCGCGAGGACATGAAGCGCGCCATCGACGCACGCGTTGACCAAATGGTCGCAGCGGGGCTTTTCGACGAGGTGCGCGCGCTGCTCGCTTCCGGCCTTCCGCGCGATGTGACGGCGCTTCAGGCCATCGGGTACAAGGAGGCTCTTTCGTATCTCGACGGCGCGGCCTCGCGCGAGGAGGCGGCTGCGGAGATCAAGCTGAGATCGCGCCAATATGCCAAGCGCCAGCTCACGTGGCTGCGCCGCGAGCGGGACATTTTCTGGTACTATTGGAAAAAAACGAGGAATTTCTCCGACTGCCTTGCTTTTTCGACAGAAATCCTCACGGCACATGGCGTATCCTGTTCTTAAAGCGGACGAGCCGTCCGCAAAAAAGAAAGGAACATAAACGCCATGAAAAAAATCGCAAATCTACAGGACAGGTTTCTCCTCTCCGCCCGCCGCGGCCGCGTGCCGGTGACGGTCTTCCTTGTCAACGGCTTCCAGATGCGGGGCAGCGTTACGGGCTTCGACAGCTTTGTGGTCATGCTTGAAAGCGACGGCAAACAGCAGATGCTCTACAAGCACGCCATCTCCACCATCGTGCCGATCGCTCCCATCGATCTGGGCTGTGCGGAGGAGGACGACGAGGAGGAATGATCCTGTCCCCCGCTGCGGGAGTTTTTCATGAAATCTACATCTCTTTCCACAAAGCTCATCACGATCCTGCTGCTGCTCGCGGTGGCGGCCTACTTCGGCGTGCAGGGCTACCAGTATGCGACCGACCCTGAGACCACGGCCATCGTCTACCGCTATCGCAGCGAGCAGTCCATCGCCGTGCGCGGATATGTGGTGCGCACGGAGCAAATCGTCGACTGCGGCGAAACGCTCATCGAGCTGAAGCATTCCGAGGGCGAGCGCGTGGGCGCGGGCGACACGGTCGCAACGGTCTACCGCTCGGCCGACGCGCTCAAGGCGACGCAGGAGCTGGAGACGCTGCGCGCGCAGGCTGAGCAGCTCACCTATGCAAGAAGCGCCGCCAACGACGCCGAGACCGCGCTCAAGCTGGATTCCGATATCCGCGAGCAGATCATCGCCGTGCGCGCGGCGTTCGAGTCCGGCAGCTACAGCGCGCTTGACACGCTGGGCGACAAGCTGCGCACGACGGTTTTAAAGCGCGAGTACGCCTACAGCGGCAGCGAGGATCTGAGCGCGCGGCTCGATGAGCTGAACGCGCAGATCAGCGCGCTCTCCGCCGCCGTCAGCGGCGGCACCACACGCATCACAGCGCCGGTCTCCGGCGCGTACAGCGCCGTGGCGGACGGCTACGAGAGCGTGCTGACGCCGGAGGCGCTGGAGACGATGACGCCCTCGGCGCTGGCGGCGGTAACGCCGCAGAGCGTTTCCACCACCGTTGGAAAGCTCTGCGAGGGGAATAAGTGGTACTTTGCTGCGAATGTAAACGAGGCGGACGCCGCCGCGTTCAAAGAGGGACAGCGGCTGACGCTGCGCATGGCCTCGGGCGTCGATTTCGACCTGCCGGTCACTGTTATGCGCGTGAGCGCCGCGGAGAACGGGAAATGCCTGATCGTGACCGAGAGCGATCAGTATCTCTCCTACGTGACGCTGCTGCGCGAGCAGAACGCCGAGCTGATCCTTGAGGAATACGAGGGGCTGCGCATCCCGAAAAACGCGCTGCGCGTGGACGAGAACGGCGAGTCCGGCGTCTACTGCCGCGTGGGGCGCGTGGCGTACTTCAAGCCCGTGCGGATCGTCTATCAGGGCAGCGATTACTGCCTGGTCGAGCCGGGAGAGCTTTCGGTCACGGCGGAAAGCCAGATCGCGCTGTTCACGCTGCGCGCGAATGATGAGGTCATCATTTCCGCCGGCGAGCTATATAACGGAAAGGTCGTGGATTAAACATGAGTATTGCAGAAAACATCGCGCGTGTGCGCGCAAACATCGCGTCCGCCGCCAAGGAGGCGGGCCGCAGCGCGGAGGAGATCACGCTTGTCGGCGCGAGCAAGATGAACGACGCCGACGCCTGCCGCGCTGCCATTGCCGCCGGCATCGACGCGCTGGGCGAGAACCGCGAGCAGGAGATGACGAAAAAGCTGGCGGAGCACGCCTATGACGGCGCGCCCCTGCACTTTATCGGCCACCTCCAGCGCAACAAGGTGAAAAATGTCGTCGGCAAGGTCGCGCTGATCGAGTCGGTCGGCTCGCTCGAGCTGCTTGCCGCCATCGACGCTCAGGCGGAAAAGCTGGGCATTGTGCAGGATATTCTGCTGGAGGTCAATATCGGCGGCGAGACGGCCAAGAGCGGCTTTGCGCCGGAGGTGCTCGCGCAGGCGGCGTCGGAGGCCAAAGAGCGCGCGCATGTGCGCGTGCGGGGCCTTATGTGCATTCCGCCGGTCGCCGAGGGCGCGCACGGGAGCCTTCCCTACTTTGAAAAAGTTCATGCACTTTATGTTGACATCAATGCCAAATTGTATGATAATACACTTGATATACTGTCAATGGGCATGAGCGGCGACTATGAGGACGCGGTGCGTGCGGGCGCGACGATGGTGCGCGTGGGCACGGCGATCTTCGGCGCGCGCAATTACACGATTTGATCGAGGAGGTCCTGAACCATGAGCATTATCGACGATCTGAAGAAATGGGCGCATCCTTACGAGGATGAGGACGAAGAATATGAGGACGACTTCCCCGACCTGAGAGACCGCGGCGATACCGGCGCCTTCGCCGAGCGGCGCGGCACGGAGCGCAAGGCCGAGGACCGGCGCAACAAGGTCGTGAACATCAACGCGACCACGCAGCTCAAGGTCGTGCTCGTCAAGCCCGAGCGCTTTGAAAACGCCAGCGAGATCGCCGACCACCTGAAGGAAAAGCGCACGGTGGTCATCAATCTCGAGTCCACGAACAAGGACATCGCCAGAAGGCTGATCGACTTCCTCTCCGGCGTCGCCTACGCGGGCGAGGGCAAGATCAAGAAGGTCGCGGCCAACACGTACATCATCACGCCCTACCATGTGGACATCATGGGCGATCTGATCGACGAGCTGGAAAACAACGGCCTGTATCTGTAAGGAACGGAGGACGGAACGATGCTGACACCGCAGGAGGTCTCCGGCCGCGCCTTTACCAAGGCGGCGTTCGGCGGATACAACATGGCGATGGTCGACGAGTTTCTCGACGAGCTGACCGACGACTACACCGCCCTTTACAAAGAAAACACCGCGCTCAAGGCCAAGCTCAAGGTGCTCGTCGACAAGGTAGAGGAGTACCGCGCGACGGAGGATTCCATGCGCGCGGCGCTGCTGACCGCCCAGCGCATGGCAAACACCATGGTCGAGGAGGCCGAGGCGAAGAAGAATGCCATGCTTGCCGGCGCGGAGGACGAGGCCCGCGCCAAGATCGGCGCGCTGCAGCAGGACATTGCCGACGAGCAGCGCCGTCTGAACGCAGCCAAGGCCGCGACGGCTGACTTCCTCCAGAAGACGCGCGAGGTCGCCGAGGCGCAGCTCGCGCTGCTCGACCGTATCCCCGACCTGACGCCCGAGGAGATCGCCGGCGGCGAAAAGACAGGGCAGAAGGCCGAAACGGACGTGAACGCCATCGAGGAGAAGATCCTCTCCTCGTTCCGCCCCGCGGAGGAGCCCGCGCCGGAGACGGCCGCGCCCGCCGCTGAGGCTGAGGAAAAAGCACCGGAGCCGCTTGAGCCGGAGGACAGCCCCTTTGTCGAAACGGCGAGCCGCTCGATCCGGCTGGACGAACTCAAGTTCGGCCGCAACTACCGCAGAGAAGAATGAGCATAACGAAAAGGCGGCGAAAGGCCGCCTTTTTCCTTGACAGAGAAAAAAGGAGCCGACATGAACAAAAAGCCCATCATCGCTTTTCTCTACGACTTTGACAAGACCCTCTGCACGACCGACATGCAGGATTACACGTTCATCCCCTCGCTCGGCTACACGCCGGGCGAGTTCTGGAGCATCGCCAACGGCTTCGGCTACCGCAACCACATGGACGGACTGCTGGCTTATATGTACACGATGATCGAGGAGTGCCGCAAAAAGGGCATCCGGCTCAGCCGCGACTATCTCGTCTCCTGCGGCCGCGCGATCGAGCTGTTCCCCGGCGTTTCCGACTGGTTTGCGCGCATCAACGCCTTCGGCGCGGCGCAGGGCGTGGAGATCGAGCACTATGTGCTCTCCTCCGGCCTGCGCGAGATCATCGAGGGCAGCGGCGTGAGCCACGAGTTCAAGGAGATCTACGCCTGCGAGTTTTTCTACAACGACGAGGGGCTCGCCTCCTGGCCGAAGCTCGACGTCAACTTCACGAACAAGACGCAGTTCGTCTACCGCATCAATAAGGGCATCCTCGACGTTGCCAAGGACAAGGAGCTCAACGCCTCGATGCCCGACGACTCCAAGCGCATCCCCTTTACGAACATGATCTACATCGGCGACGGCCTTTCCGATGTGCCGTGCATGAAGATGATGCGCGCCTACGGCGGACAGGCGGTGGCCGTGTATCAGGACAGCAATCGCGCGGGTGTGGAGGACCTGCTCGCCAAGGGGCGCGTGGACTTCATCTTCCCTGCCGACTACCGCGACGGGGCGCTGTTTGACGAGACGATGAAAAACATCGTGCGCAAGATCGCCATCACCGACGCACTGACGGAGGAGAACCAGCAGCAGCTGCGTTCGCTCGGCCGCGGCGAGCTGCCGCAGCAGATGGGGCTTCAGGGATGGTAGGGCTGCGCTGCCCCGTCTGCGCGGGGACGCTTGAGCGCCGCGCGGGCGCGTATGCCTGCTCCGCGGGCCACAGCTTTGACATTGCCAAAAGCGGGTATGTGAACCTGCTGCTCAATTCCGCGCAGGGGCGCCATGGGGACGATAAGCTCATGGTTCGTGCGCGGCGCGATTTTCTCAATAAGGGCTACTACGACCGCTTTATCACCGCCGTTGCGGACGCGGCGGCAGCGCTTGCCCCGCCGGAGGGCGTGATCCTCGACGCGGGCTGCGGTGAGGGCATTTATTCCGCCGCTGTGCTGCGTGCCATCGAAAGGGCGGAAAAAACGGGAGAACTGCTCGGCGTCGACATCTCAAAGACCGCGCTCCAGTACGCATCGAAGCGCTCGCCCGATCTCACGCTCTGCGTTGCGTCCTGCGCGCACCTGCCGGTCGCGGACGGGAGCGTCGACGTGCTGCTCAATATCTTCTCCCCCTTCGTGCCAGAGGAGTTTGCGCGCGTGCTCAGGCGCGGCGGCTGCCTTCTGCGCGCCTATCCGCTGCGCGAGCATCTGTGGGAGCTGAAGAAGCTCATCTACGATGCGCCGCGCGACAATCCGCCCACGCCGCTTGAAACGGAGGGCTTTTCGCTCATCGAAACGCGCGAGGTGCGCGATAAAATTCATTTATCCTGCAATGAGGATATTCAGGCCCTGTTCCGCATGACGCCGTATTACTACAAGACGGGTGCGGAGGATCAGGCCAAGGCCGCGCGGGCGGAGACGCTGGATGTCCGGCTGGCATTCGGCCTTGCGATCTATCGAAAACTGTGAAAAAAGCGGAGCCGTATGGCCCCGCTTTTTTCTCTGTGTTTTATTGCGTCTGGGATTCAGAGCGATCCGACCTGCATCGCGTTGGCCCACTCCGCGTCGGTGAACATTGCGCGCACATCTTTGCCGCTGTACTGGGAAAGCAGACTGACGAACAGCTCAAAATTCTGCGCGGGCGTGAGATCTGCGGTGTCGGGATAATTGCGGAACAGCTGCTTTGCCGCGTCCCAGCCGATCTCCTTCATCACCTCGGAAAGCTTGCCGCAGAGGGAGAAGACGGTCAGCGTGCTCTCAAGCGGGCCGTCGCCGCGGTAGATGTCGATCACGTCCCAGCCGGCGTATTCCCGCTTATCGCCGTACCAGTCGGCGGGCACGGCGGTGCAGTTGTTCTTCACCATGACGTAAGCGAGCTTATAGTCCGCCAGCACCTCGGCGTGGAAGTCCCACGGCCGCCCGTCGGCCTCAAAGAGATGGCTGATCTCATGCAGCAGGCCAAAGTTCCAGTCGTTTTTGCGGCGGGTGAAGTTCAGGCGCAGATCATCGTAGATGTCGTTGGCGTCGATCTGGATGACGCCGTCCTTGCCGGCGTAGCCCCAGTTCGTCTCCGGATCGATCATGTTGAGATAAACGTGCCGGTACGGCGTCCAGCCGGTCAGCTCAGCATAGTCGGCGTAGGCGGTCTCAAGGTCGTCGAGCCACTTCTGCAGCCGCGTGCTGCTGAGAACATCCAGCACGCGGTGCTCCAGCCGCATCGTGACGACGCCGGAGCTGCCCTCGAACTCCATATAGCGGTGGCGCTCGGTCTTGACCAGCGCGAGCTGCCAGTCGCTGGCGGCGCTGCCGCGCTTTTGCAGCGCCGCGCCGCCGGAGGAGACCGACAGAGCCAGCTCGGGGTGCAGCGAGCAGACGAGCTGCCATATTCCATCACCGCTGCCGAAAAGCCTCCAGTGCTGCGCGTCATAGCCGGTGCCGTCCCAGATGCCGACGCTGTTGCCCTCTTTGAACCATGCGTTGGAAACATCCAGCATATATGCCCGTCTGCCGTCGGGGCGGAGGGTAAAGCTGCCGGACGCGGCGGGCGCGGCGTACCAGACAAAGGGCTTGTCCGACAGCGTCAGCGCGTCGCCGGCGGCGGCAAGGTATTTCCCGCCGCTGTTTTGCAGGGTATAGCAGCTTCCGGCGATATTCAAAAAGCCCTCGCCGTCCGCTTGGCTCGCGAGGCCGAACGCCGCCGCCGTATTTTCATCGATCGCGCCGAGCCTGACGAGCTGCGCGGCCAGCGTCTCATCGCCGCCCTTGCAGGTCTGCGCCAGCGCGGCGAAGGAAATGCGTGCCGTGTCGCCGCGCGTAAAGGCGCGTGCAGCGCCGTATTCGCCGTGCGTCAGGCCCAGACCGTCGCTGAACGCGGCGGCGTTGTTCCACTGGAAATCGCTCTCCGAGGAGTAGCCGAGCGCGCGCAGGATGAACGTCAGATACTGGCTGGCCGTTACCTTGCTGCCGCTGCCGAAGCGATCCGCGCCAAGGCCGTTGGCCAGGCCGTTCGCGTAGGCGTAGCCGACGTAGGGCTTTGCCCAGTCCGGCAGGTCGGTGAAGGGGACGTCCCAGCTGCCGGATCTGGCCTCGTTCTCGCGGCCGAGCAAGCGCACCAGCATGGTCACGGCCTGCGCGCGCGTCGGCGAGGCGTCCAGACTGTAGATGGGCTTGCCGTTGGCGGTTTCGCCGGTGCCCTGAAAGAGCCCCAGCTCATAAAGCGCGTTCGCCGATTCCTCGGCGGTGTAGTCTGCGGCGCTCGCCGCGGCGGAAAGGGAAAGAACAATGATCAGCGCGAAGATGGTGCAGAAAAGCTTTTTCATAGCAGGATCCTCCGTTTTTCATTTGCAGGGACGCCGGAATGGGAAGCGCGGAAGCGGAGCGCTCAGAAGATGACGACAAGCAGCATCTTGAACTGCTCCTGCCCGTAGACTGCGTGGGGGTGGCGCGCGGGCATGACGATGCTCTCGCCCTCATGCAGCAGATACGCTGTGCCGTCGATCGTGATGCGGCCCACGCCGTCGAGGCAGGTGACCATCGCGTCGCCGCCGGACTCGTGGGTGCTGATCTCCTCGCCCTTGTCGAACGAAAAGAGCGTGACGCTCACGTGCTCGTTCTGCGCCAGCGTGCGGCTGACGACCTGCCCGGGCTGGTAGGCGACCTGCTCGCGCAGGGTGAGCACCTCGGCCTTGCTGATGTTTTTCATACCGTCCATGGAAAATTCCTCCTTTGATGTGCGCGGTGTGCCGCGCGGTGTTCATAATGCTATCTTGCCCCTTTTGCGTGGAAAAGGCGCCCGCTATTCCGCCTTGCGCGCAAGCACGCAGTACCAGTTCGAGCGTTCCTCGTCGAACGCGCCGAACTGCACGGGAAAGGCGGAAACGGCGATATCCTCATAGCCGAGCGAAGAGAGCCTGTCGAGCAGGAACTGCCGCGGCACGGGGTAATAGCGCTCCTCGAAGTGCTCGCGCTGGAAGATCTTGTTGTCCCGCTCAAAGGTGTAGAGCAGATTGAAGGTGATCGAGCCGTCGTCATGATGATCCCAGACCTGCATGAGATCCACGCGGTCGCCGTTTGGCAGAAAGGCGGGATCGTAGAAGTAAAACCGCTGCTTCTGCCGCACGATCCTGTCCCAGTTGCGCAGGTCGAAGTAAAGGTACCCGCCTGGCGCGACGAGCGCGTCCATCTGCGCGAGCACCTCCGTGATCTCGTCGTTCGGGACATAGGCGAGCGAGTTGCCGGTGCTCATCACGCAGTCAAAGCGGCGGTCAAAGCGGCTCGTGAGCGCGCGGAAGTCGCACTGCCGCAGGTCGATGGCGATGCCGCGATCTTCCGCCTTTTTCGCGCAGCGCGCGAGCATCGCTTCGCTCAGATCCGAGCCAAAGAGCTGCACGCCGAGCGCCGCGAGCGGCAGCGTGAGCGAGCCGGTGCCGATGCTCACGTCGAGCGCCGTGCGGACGGCCTTTCCGGAAAGGACGGCCTCCCAGTGGGCTTTCGTCATATCGTCCTTCCGCGGGGATTCAAAGAGATCGTAGATGTCGGTGCGGTCGTATACGCTGGGCATGGTCATTCCTCCTTTTTCAAATACGGCGGCGCTCAGGTCGCCTGCTTCATGGAAAGGCTGATGCGTTTTTTCTTCTCATCGACCTCCAGCACGACGACCTTGACCACATCGCCGACGGACACGACCTCGGACGGGTGCTTGATGTATTTGTTCGCCACCTGCGAGATGTGAACAAGGCCGTCCTGATGCACGCCGATATCGACGAACACGCCGAAGTCGATGACGTTGCGCACGGTGCCGGTGAGCACCATGCCGGACTTCAGGTCCTTCATTTCAAGCACGTCGGTGCGCAAAATGGGCTTTGGCAGCTCGTCGCGCACATCGCGGCCGGGCTTTAAAAGCTCCGAGACGATATCGCGCAGCGTGGGGACGCCGACGCCGATCTCGGCGGCGGCTTTTTCCTCGCCGTAGGACTTGACACGCGCGGGCAGGTCGGCGAGCTTCCCGTCCTTCACGTCGGCGAGCGTGTGGCCCGTCAGCTCGAGCAGCGCCTTCGCGGCGTCGTAGCTCTCGGGGTGGACGGCGGTATTGTCGAGCACGCTTTTGCTCTCCGGCACGCGCAGGAAGCCCGCGCACTGCTGGAAGGCCTTGGGGCCGAGCTTCGGCACCTTTTTGATCTGCGCGCGCGAGGTGAACGCGCCGTTTTCCTCGCGGTACGCCACAACGTTTTTCGCCGTCGTGCCGTTCAGGCCGGCGACGCGCTGCAAAAGTGACGGCGAGGCCGTGTTGATATCGACGCCCACGGCGTTGACGCAGTCCTCGACCACGCCGCTGAGCGCGTCGTCGAGCCGCTTTTGCGGCATGTCGTGCTGATACTGCCCCACGCCGATGGCCTTGGGGTCGATCTTCACAAGCTCGGCGAGCGGATCCTGCAAGCGCCGCGCGATGGACACGGCGGAGCGGAGATTCACATCATACTGCGGGAATTCCTCGGCGGCAAGCTTGCTCGCCGAGTACACGGACGCGCCCGCTTCGGAGACGATCATATAGCTGACGTGCGCGCCGGTTTCATTCACCTGACGGATGAGCTCGACGGCCATCTGCTCCGTCTCGCGGCTGGCGGTGCCGTTGCCGATGGCGATGTGCTCCACGCCGTGCTTTTTGATGAGCCTTGCCAGCACGGCGATGGCCTCGTTTTTCTGCCGCTCGCCGTAGGTCGGATAGACCACGGCGGTGTCGAGCACCTTGCCCGTGCCGTCCACGACCGCGACCTTGCAGCCCATGCGGTAGCCGGGGTCGAGACCCATCGTGACCCTGCCCTTGACCGGCGGCTGCATCAGAAGCGGCTTCAGGTTCAGCGCAAACTGGCCGATGGCGCCCTCATCCGCCTTTTCCGTGAGCGCCGCGCGCATCTCGCGCTCGAGCGACGGGAAGATCAAACGGTCGTAAGCGTCCTCGGCAGCGGACTTGATAAATTCCATGGCGGCGGAGCCGGGCTTTACCACCGCGCGGCGCAGCAGCGGCAGAGCAAGCTCGCGGTCAAGCGCGACGGAGACCTTCAGCATGCCCTCCTTTTCGCCGCGGTTGACGGCGAGCACCTGATGCCCCTGCAGGCGGGAGACGGGCTGCTCAAAATCATAGTACAGGCGGTAGACGCTGTCGTCCTCCGTCGCCGCGAGCGAGCGCAGCGTACCGCGCTTTTCCAGCAGCTCGCGCAGCGATCTGCGGACGGCGGCGTCGTCGGAGATCTGCTCGGCGATGATGTCGCTCGCGCCCTGTAGAGCTTCCTCGATCGTCCCGACGCCCTTTTCGGGGTCGACGAAATCGCGCGCGGCGTCCTCTGGACGCGGGCAATCGCGCTCCTGCGCGAAAAGCAGGACGGCAAGCGGCTCAAGACCTTTTTCCTTCGCCATCGTGGCGCGGGTGCGGCGCTTCTGCTTATAGGGACGGTAAAGGTCCTCGACCTCGGCGAGCGTTCTGGCGCTGTCGATGGCGGCGGCAAGCTCGTCTGTGAGCTTGCCCTGCTCCTCGATGGACTTTTTCACCGCCGCGCGGCGCTCTTCAAGGCCGCGGAGGTATTGGAGCCGTTCTTCGAGCGTGCGCAGCGATGTGTCATCCATCGCGCCGTGCAGCTCCTTGCGGTAGCGGGCGATGAAGGGGATGGTGTTGCCCTCGTCCAGTAGGCGCACGACGTTTTCCACATGCTGCGCGTTTTTGCCGAGCTCGAGAGCAAGTGTCTGAATGATATCCATAAAAGTTCCTTTCATTGAACGGCTCGCCGCACGGCGGCGGTGAGCCTTGTCTTACCCATTTTACCACAATGCCGTCCGGAATGCCAGAGGAACGACGCGTCGAAAAACGCTTGGCAGGATCTGTTGCAAAGTGCAGCGGATGATCCCCGCGCTGCTTCGGTTTAAAATCCGATATTGACAGGAGCAGTTTTTATGAGGAACACAACGTCAGAGCGCCGTCCAGGGCTCCTTGCTGCCGGCAGCTTTGCCATGGATCAGATCGCGGTCACGTCCAAATTTCCCAAGGAGGGGCAAAGCGTTATAGGGCGCTCTTTTCAAAAGGCCCTCGGCGGCAAGGACGCGAATCAGGCGGTTCAGACGGCAAGGCTCGGCGCCGAGGAAAAGCCCGACCATTCCGCCGCAAACCGGATCCTTGTGCTGCCGTGTATCAAACCCGCCGGAGCCGTTGGGGCGGCGGGAAAATAGCGAAAAAAGTCCTGATTTCGTAAAAAATCAGGACTTTTTGTCATGCGCGACCAATTTAGATACACACTGGAAATAGGAAAAAACGAAAGCTGGAGCGGCTTTGAGCTGTTTCAGCCGTATTTTTGCTGTCGATTTCCCATGATTACGGATAATTGAGGCAATTTTAAAAGGAACAAAACCAGATGCGGCCTTGAATATCTGGGAATTTGATTCTTTTTGTTGCGATATCAGTCATGCGCCCATTTTTGAGACCGGAGTTACGGAACTCGAAAACGGGAGCCTCGAGCCTCCGCAGACGCGCCGCTCAGCCAAGCTTCTGCGCAAGGTCTTCGAGCGCGGCGGTCATCGCTTCCTCGAACGACGGGTGCGGACGCATCGCCAGCAGGAGCTGCTCGACGGTCATGTGGTTGGCAAGCGCCTGCGAGACGCCGCCGATCATGTCGCTCGAATGCTCGCACATGAGCTGCGCACCAAGGAGCTCGCGCGTTTCGGCGTTTGCGACAAACTTCATCAAGCAGCGGCCCGGGTCGGCGATGAGCGTCCTGGCGTTGTCGAACATGACGTGCTTGCCGACTTTGACGGGGATACCCGCCTCCTTGGCCTCGGCCTCGGTCATGCCGGCGACCGCGATCTCCGGACGGCAATAGATGCAGCTCGGCACAACGGACATGGACGTGTGATTTTCCTTGCCGCAGAGCAGATCGACGCACGCGATGCCCTGTGCGGTCGCGACGTGGGCGAGCTGGATCTTTGCCGACACATCGCCGATGGCGTAGATGTGGGGGATGCTCGTCTCGTAGCGCTCGTTCACGGCAATGCTGCGGCGGTTCATCTCGACGGAGATGCCGTCAGCGAACAGGCCGTCGCAGTACGGACGGCGGCCGATGGCGCAGAGCACGGCCTCGCCGGAGGCGGTCTCGTTCTTTTCCTTGCAGGTGAAGTTGACGGCAATGTCCTCGCCGGACTTCTCCACGCTCTGGACCATCGCGTTCGTAAAGACCTTCACGCCCTGCTTTTTGAGAATCAGCGCGAGGTTCTGCCCGAGCTCCTTGTCCATGTTGGGGAGCAGACGATCCATGCCCTCGATGACGGTGACCTCGCAGCCGAGGTCTGCATAAAACGTCGCAAACTCGATACCGATGACGCCGCCGCCAATGATGACGATGGAGCGGTACAGGTGGTCGCAGCCCTCAAGCAGCTCATCGGAGGTCATCGCGAGCTCGAGGCCGGGGATCGGCGGACGCGCGGGGACGGAGCCGGTGGCGATCATGATATCGTCACAGGTGTAGTCCTTGGCGCCGCCCTCAGTGTCCGTCACGCGGACGCAGCCGGACGCGGTGATGAGCGCCGTGCCGCGCAGAAAGTCGATCTTTGCGGTCTTGAAGAGGGATTCGATGCCGGAGGAGAGCTTCTGCGAGATCTCGCGCTTGTAGGCAAAGATCTCCTCAATGTTGGCGGTGATGTCTTCGGTGTGCACGCCGATGTGCGCGCCGTGCTTTGCGTCGTGGTAGACCTGAGAGGAGTGGAGCAGCGTCTTGGTCGGGATGCAGCCGCGGTTTAAGCAGGTGCCGCCCGCATCGCGCTTTTCGACGACGGCGACCTTCTTGCCAAGCCTGGCCGCGTGGAGCGCGGCCTCGTAGCCGCCGGGGCCCGCGCCGATGATGATGAGTTCATAATGAGCCATAGCAGTTCTTTCCTTTTTTGAGAGCAATGCCGCCGACTTTTCGGCGGCATTGCGTGATTTGTAGGGATGCTCAGATGTCCTGCTCGCGCAGCAGTGCACAGAGGTCGTCCGCATAGCCGCGGCACTCCCCTGCCGACTGCACGCGCTCACAGAGCGCGTCGACAGCGAAGCGACAGCCGCGCAGAGCCTGCGCAAGCGGCGCGGCAAAGGCCGCATCCATCGCGTCCGACCAGACGGCGGCGTCAGCCACAAGGCCGCTTTCCGCAGAGAGTTCGACCGTGACCTCGCCCCAGACAAAGCGCTTGGCGCAGGAGAACGAGCACGGCACGCTCCTGCCGTACACCCAGTCGTAGCTGTGGAAGCGCTGGCAGCGGCGCTCGATCTCGGCGGCGTCGAAGTCCTCCTCATGCAGCTCGACCGCTTCAAGACCGTAAACGGTCTCGAACGCCTTGACCATGGCTTGCGCCATGCCGTCGATCGTCAGATCGGGCTTGAGCTCGGTCAGGTTGATGACGCGCGAGCGCACGGACGCAACGCCCTTGCTTTCAAGCTTCATCTTCGACGGCGTGAGGTATTTGCCGAGGTTCGCCATATCGACGTTCACGAGCAGTGTCCCGTTGTGGAACGAGCGGCCTGCGTGGGAGTAGAACGAATTGCCGGAGAATTTGCAGCCGTTCGTCAGAATGTCGTTCCGGCCCGAAATCTCCGCCGGAATGCCGAGACTACGGCAGGCCTCAACGATCACGCTCTGCTGACGGCGCAGGTCATAGTCGGCCTTGCGCAGCGAGAAGGTGAAGTTGAGGTTGCCCAGATCGTGGTAGACCGCGCCGCCGCCGGAGAGACGGCGGGCGAGCGTCCCGCCGTCGTGCTCAAGCTCGGTCGTGCGGCATTCCTGCCACGCGTTCTGGTTGCGGCCGATGACGACCGTATGCTTATTCTGCCAGAGGTAGAGAATGCAGGTGTCCGCACCGACGGTATCGGTCAGATATTCCTCAAGCGCCAGGTTGCGGTGCGGGTCGGTACAGGTACCGATAAAATACTGTAATTTCCGGATCATGCAAACCGATAACGCAAGACCATGCTGCGCGCCGCACCGACTTCATCCAGGCGGCGGACGGGCGTATCGTGGGGAGCGGTGTGCAGCGCCTCGGGATCAGAGTGCGCGAGTTCAAAGAGCTTGCAGTAAATATCGCAGACCGCATCCATCGTTTCCTTGCTCTCTGTCTCGCAGGGCTCGACCATGAGCGCCTCGTGGACGATGAGCGGGAAGTACATCGTGGGCGGGTGCAGGCCGTGATCGAGCATTCCCTTGGCAAGATCGAGCGCGGAAACGCCCGTCTCCTTGTGAAGATCAACGAGCGACATGACGAACTCGTGCATACAGATCTCGTCATACGCCATGGTGAAGGTATCCTTGAGCTTTGCGCGCATATAGTTCGCGTTCAGCACGGCGTTCATCGCGGCTTCGCGGATGCCGTGTTTTCCGAGCGTGAGCACATAGGTCAGCGCCTTGACGCACACATCGAAGTTGCCGTAGAACAGCTTCACGCGGCCGATAGACTTTTCGGGATACGCAAAGCTGTACCTGCCGTCCTTTTCGACGACCAGCGGGCCGGGCATATACTTTTTGAGGAATTCCTTGCAGCCGACCGCACCTGCGCCGGGTCCGCCGCCGCCATGCGGGGTGGCAAACGTCTTGTGCAGGTTCGAGTGGATGCAGTCAAAGCCCATGTCGCCGGGGCGGACGACGCCCATGACGGCGTTGAGGTTCGCGCCGTCGTAGTAGCACAGGCCGCCCGCGTCGTGGACGATCTTCGTGATCTCGAGAATGTTCTTGTCAAAAATGCCGACGGTGTTGGGGTTCGTCAGCATCAATCCCGCCGTGTCGGGGCCGACGGCGGCGCGCAGCGCGTCGAGGTCGACGCAGCCGTCCGCGCCGGAGGGGATGTTCACCACCTGATAGCCGCACATCGCGGCGGTCGCGGGGTTTGTGCCGTGGGCGGAGTCGGGCACGATGATCTTCGTGCGGTTAAAATCGCCGCGGTCGGTATGGTGCGCCTTGATGAGCAGAACGCCGGTGAATTCGCCGTGCGCGCCCGCTGCGGGCTGGAACGTCACGGCGTCCATGCCGAAAATTTCGCCCAGCTCGCTTCCCAGCGTGTGCAGCGCCTCGAGCGCGCCCTGCGCGGTCTCAATGGGCTGGAGCGGATGGAGCTGCGTGAAGCCCGGCAGCGCCGCCATATCCTCGTCGATCTTGGGGTTGTACTTCATCGTGCATGAGCCGAGGGGATAGAAGCCGTCGTTCACGCCGTGGATGCGCTTGCAGAGGACGGTGTAGTGGCGGGTGAGCTCGTTTTCGCTCACGTGGGGCAGGTGCAGCGCCTCGCTGCGCTCTTCGGGGAGCTGATATTCAGGCACGTCGCACTTCGGCATGAGCGTCATGCCGCGGCCTTCGGCGCCAAGTTCAAAAATGAGCTTCATATTACAGCACCTCCTTCACGATGGCGACGGCGCGGTCGAGCTGTGCCTTGCTCACAAGCTCCGTCACGCACCAGAGGATGCCGCCGTCGACCTCCGCGCCGCCAAGGATGCCCTCGGCGGCAAGTGCGTCGAGGATCTTTTTGCGGCAGTTGGGACATTCGACCTCGGTGACAAACTCGTGGAAGAATTCGCCCTTGTACTTGAGCGCGCAGCCGGCCTTTTCAAGCTCGGAGGCGAAATAGTGCGCCTTCGAGGTGCAGAGGCGCGCACACTGCTTCATGCCCTTTTCGCCCATCGCGGCCATGTAGACGCCCGCGGAGAACGCGCACAGCGCCTGATTGGAGCAGATGTTGGAGCTGGCCTTTTCGCGGCGGATGTGCTGCTCGCGCGCGGAGAGCGTGAGCACATAGCCCGTTTTGCCGTCCACATCCTTCGTCTCGCCGACGATGCGGCCGGGGAGCTTTCTCGTCATCGCGGCGGTCGTGGCCATAAAGCCGAGGTACGGGCCGCCGAACGCCGTGTCAAGGCCGAGGGGCTGGCCGTCGCCCACGGCGATGTCCGCGTCCATCGCGCGCGGTGTGGGCAGAATGGCGCAGGCGATGGGGTTCACGCCCATGACGAACTTTGCGCCCGCGGCGTGAACGAGTTCGCCGATGGCCTTGGCGTCTTCGATCTGGCCGAAGTAGTTCGGCTGCTGGAGGTAGAAGCACGCGGCATCCTCGCCGAGCGCTTCCTTGAGCGCATCGAGATCGGTTCTGCCGTCCTTTTCGGGGACGACAAAAAGCTCGGTGTTCGAGGCGAAGCAGTAGGTCTTCATGACCTCAATGACCTGCGGATGGACGCAGGCGGAGACATAAGCCTTCATGCGTTTGCGGTCCTTGCACATGGGGATGGTCTCGGCGGCGGCGGTCGCGCCGTCGTAGTGGGAGGCGTTG
>ERZ857629.2427-NODE-2427-length-17669-cov-2.804587_pt1 | contig 17669 bp, 18 predicted proteins | sample MGYA00519700_ERZ857629 | MGnify/ENA primary metagenome ERZ857629 (study PRJEB31778, sample SAMEA3449351) | human gut metagenome | biome: human gut; feature: human-associated habitat; material: faeces | place: United Kingdom | collected 2010/2012 ...
TTTGGTCGTTTTTTGTGACTTTGTTATCTTTCCTCTCTAAGATATTAAATTTGAAAATCTCTAAAATTGAATAACCATGAAAACGGAGAAACAATGGAAAGGGGATACTTTCCGAGTGATGCAACCATCGAAAGGTGGGGGAGTATCTATTGTTGATAATAGGCCAGTAACAATCCACCAATCTGAGATGATTGATTCCATCCAAAAGAAAGATACTATTCAATTAAAGAGAAATATGTTCTCAGTTCATAATGGACATACTTTTATTGTAGACAATAGGACTGTGGAAAATATTATGCAACAATATGGGATGGGGAGAGGTGTTATCCAAAATGCTTTAGGCCAAATGGCAGCTCATCAAGGAGGGAACGGCATACGCCTAGGATTACCTGGGTATACTGCTGAGTTAAAGATACAAGCAATGGGAGATGATCGGTTGTTTTCTCGTTCTAATCTTGCTAATCAACGAATATGGTTCAATATAGTTGCTCCAGGTTTACATTAAGATTTCTAACTAAACACAACCTGATTTACATAGAGGTCTAAAACCGTCCGAAGCTCTACCACGGATACTTATTTTATGACACCTTATTCAATATCATCGGATCATCAGCTTTCTTCTTCAGAAAATCATTGTTGATGACATATGCATCCATCTGATCGGCAGGGAAGGGGAGCAGTAACTGCTCTATGTCCGATTTCTCTAGTTTCGGATCAAGCCACTTTTCCTCGTCTTCCTGATTGAGTATTGCTGGCATCCGGTGTTTCGTATTGTGGATATAGCCAGTGAGTTCGTTTGCCTCGGTCGTTATGATCGAAAATGTACTAATCACTTCCCCAGTCGACCTGTCTAGCCATGAGTCATAAACGCCCGCCATCGAAAAAATGGGTTCATCTTTTACATATATGTAATAAGGAATTTTTTTTCCGTCCTCATGTCTCCACTCAAAATAGCCGGTACTAGGAACAATACACCGTTTCTTCATGATCGGCTCCCGAAACGAAGGCTTCTGAAAGATAGTATCTGCCCGGGCGTTAAGTGTCATTCGCTTTATCTCGTTGGCTTGTTTTTCGTCCTTAGTCCAAAACGGGATCAATCCCCACTTATAACTTTGAATTTCTGGATCAGAAGTTATGATCGGATATTCAGGAAAACTGAAAGCATTAACCCTATACTGCTCCTGCTCTTTAAGAATCTTTTCCGCGATCTCCACCACGCTTAGATTACGACCATATCTGGCCGCTAATTTTGTGGCTTTCGCACTCATGCTATTATAGAAACACATACTACTTAATCTTTATGACATCCGACAATCTAGTTGTATAACAAGGTGAGAGCAGTTCTTGTTTCAGCTTCCATTTTCTCCGACCGCCCTGAATCGCCAAAGATAGGTTATTTCGGGTAAATCCGCTATTGAGTCGATCGACTACTTCCATCAACTTCTTTTGCTTTTCCCGGTCTACTGTGTCAAACATGTTTTGTTGTATCGCACGATCCGGAACGATATCCATGATAATGACACCGGCTTTCTTGAAGAAATAGCCTTTCCGGTAAATATTCCGGAGAGCGGCCAGGGCATAGTGAACGATTTCTGGTGTGCTATTCGTTGGTACCGGTAGCTTGATAACGCAGTTCTTGAAGTATTGTGGTAAGTCCTCCCGGAAGTTATTGGTATGAATAAACACCATGAGAGCTTGAGCACAAGACTTTTGTTTTCGAAGTTTTCCTGCGCAAATGCTAGCGAAGGAAGAGATAGCCTCTTCCAGTCCTTCTCTTTCAGTTATTGATTGGCCAAACGCTCGGCTGGTACAGATTTGTTTTTTAGCAGGTGCAACTAGCTCCAGATCGATGCATGGTTCCCCGTTTAATTCCTTCCAGGTACGTTCCCCGACAACGGTCATTTGTTGCCTAACCCATGCTTTTGGCATTTGAGCAAATTCGTAGGCGTTGTGTACACCGTATTTCTCTAATCGCTTTGCGTGCCTGTGTCCAATTCCCCAGACATCGCCAATCTCTGTCTGTTTTAGGGCTTTGATCCTTTTTTCTTCGGTATCAATAATGCAAACCCCTTTATATCCTTTATGCTTTTTCGAAAACTTGTTAGCGACCTTGGCCAATGTCTTAGTTGAGCCAATCCCTATACTGATCGGTATTCCAGTTCCCTGCGTAATCGATTGGACAATTCCTTCTCCATATTCTTTCAGATTATATAACTCGAACCCTGAGAGATCCAAGAACGCCTCGTCAATTGAATATATTTCGACATTGGGAGAGTAGGAGGAAAGCATACTCATTACCCGGTTGGACATGTCACCGTAAAGCGTATAGTTGGAAGAGAATACTCCGATACCGTACTGTTCGATCTCGGTTTTGATCTGGTAAGCCGGTACACCCATCTTTATGCCGATCTGTTTTGCTTCGTTACTTCTAGCGATCACACAGCCATCATTGTTAGACAGGACGACTATCGGCCGGTTGTTCCAGTATGGATTGAACACCCGCTCACAGCTCGCGTAGAAATTGTTGCAGTCGACTAAAGCAAACATACTATACCCTCCGATTATGGTTCTTGATCGAATAAGTAACAATTCCCCAGATTTGAAATTCGTTTTCTGGAGTAACCTTGATTGGTTTGTAGGCTTCGTTTGCCGGGATCAACCAAATGACTTTAGCGTCTATCTTAATATACTTGATCGTGAACTCTCCGTCTATGTAACAAACTGCCATATCTCCGGATCGCGGTTCCAGCGACTTATCAATAACAAGTATGTCCCCGTCGTCTAGCCCTGCATCTTTCATGCTATCCCCAGAAACACGTCCGTAAAATGTTGTACTGGGATGGTGGATCAGTTCCTTATTTAAGTCTATCGCTTGGCTAATATAATCTTGTGCCGGACTCGGAAATCCGGCTTTAATGCCTCCGTCTGCATAGGGCAGGGGCATAAAGGTTTCAGCATCTACCTTGTAGATGGTTAAATTCTTCTTGTTTTTACTCATAAATCTCAATCTCCTTGTGGCAAAGATAGAGAATGTATATGTTAAGCCAAAGTCAGAATACGTTAAATCGATAGTGATTTTTATTGATAAATAAATCTGCATTTGCTTGTGCAAATGTAACTAAATAGTTATATTTGTATTGTCAAATTAAAACATACAGTAATGGTTAAATCATCAGAGTTTCATCGGTCTATCCGGAAGAAAGGAAAGAAAAGAGGGTGGTACTGGACAAAGGAGTCAGAAGGTAGTCATCGAATATACAAGGACAAAAACGGAATCCGATACCCAGTTCCTTATCATGGAGCGAAGGAAATGGATGAAGGGTTAAGAAAGAAAATTATTAGAGATATGGAGCTTGAATAAAGCTCTGTATTTCTATCACAATAAAAAACAATGATATGGGAAAGCTTATCGTGAAAATAGAAAAAGGAACAGATCTGTTTGGAGCATGGGCCGAAAACGTTGCCGGGATTTATGGTCAAGGTGAAACTGTGCAGGAAACTAAAGATAGCATAATGGATGGTATAAAGGCTTATAAAAAGTATAATGAGGTTATACCTGAAGAATTAGAAGGAGATATTGAAATAGAATGGACTTACGATATACCATCCTTGTTACAATACTATTCAGGGATATTCTCAAAGCCAGCATTAGAAAAACTCACAGGTATTAACCAAAAGCAGTTCTTTCATTACGCTTCTGGCATGGTAAAGCCTCGTCCTGCTCAAAGAAAAAAGATATCTGAAGCACTTCATAAATTGGGTGCTGAACTAATGACTGTGAAACTGTAATGTTTTAATTTGACAGTTTAATATTGCTTATCACAGTTGACCCGGAGTAGGAAGTACTCCTCTCCGGGTTTTTCTTAATCGTACAAATGTTTTACAAACCATTATCTATACTTTCTGTAACAGCTTTATTTTCAAATCGTAATTGCTAAATTGTAGTATATGTTACGATTCTGTTACATCAGCCGTTTTTGTCTAGGGGGGAGAAAAGAACAACGTCCGTGCTATTGGTATAGTCCGGACGTTCATTTTACATATGGAGTGGTTTGGTTTTATTTGCTACCGTTCATAGCCTCCAGCAGGAATTTACCTGGTTTGAACTTTACTGTTGTTCTTGCCGGGATCTGTACCGGAGTACCTGTTTTAGGATTACGAGCCAAACGGCTGTTTTGCGGTCTAGGTAATAATGTGCCAAAACCAACGATAGATATTTCTTCGTTCTGGGACATTTTTTCTGTTACGATCTCCATGTAAGCTTCCAAGACCTTTTTAGCCTTTTGTTTTTTTAAACCGGCTTTTTCAGCCAACTCTACAATAAGTTCTGCTTTGTTCATAGGTATTATTGTTTTAATGATTAATACTGTTGCAAAATTAGTGAAAAAAATTACTATAGAAAAGTTTTTTGCAAATTCTGCTTACTTTATGTTTCAAAGTGAGAGGTTGGTTAAGACAAGATGACGATAAGTTGTTGTAAATATAATAGTCATGTTTTATTTAATGAGTTTGTAATAAGACTTTTTAGAAGGATATAATAAACCTGTTTGTAATATACATCTATGAAAGAATGTGAAAAATAAAAAAGTCTACTTTCACAAGTAGACTTTTTTAATACTTATAATGACCAATACCTTTACCTAAAATGTGAGGCTTGAACCTCTAAAATTACTTTTCACAAAGATATAAATAGTTTTTGAAGATTGCAAGTGAAAACATATATTTTTCAAGCTTTCTATGAAGTGTAAAATACCTGGTTTCTTGTGGAATGCTAAAAATGAAATCAAAATGTAGTAAAATAGCCACATAAATATCATTTTGCTTTAAATATTTCTCTTATTAGAATGTTTTAAAAGTGGATATTCATCGTTTTCCGATTAAAAATATTATATTTGTGGACAAGTGTAAGTGTATATCCCCGGATATAATCTCTCCCTATGTGAGTGGCATGATTGTAATATTACTCTAATCAATATAAAAAGCAGCGATGTTTATGATTAAAAGAAAAGAACTAACGTACGACAATTCTTATTTACTAAAAGTGTTTAACAGGGACTTTCCTCATTTGGTGACAATGGCGGAAGAGAGCCAGAACATAAAATTGTTCAGGGAGGCTCTGCGCTCATTCGTTTCTTCCCGGATTGAAATCAACGGAGGTGGCAGTAATATGAGAAATGCCGTGGCGAAGCGTATTTTACTTTTAATCGAATATGACGGGTCTCCTATTGATGAACTTTCAACAGGTGAGGAGTTGTCTGTGCAAACAATCACTTATTTCTGGCAATTACTGACGGGAAAGCTGGCAGACGAAGTTTCTCCCGACCTGTTTATTGACCTTTATCATCAGTTCAAGTTATTGGAGCATCCCGAGAGCATCGAACCGGACCGTTCCCTGGTTAAGCGTCAGATGCATCGTTGGCCGACCGGTTTGGATGAAGAAGTGGTGGCAATCCGTGAAGCAAATAAAGACCGTATTATAAAACGGCTTATACGGAAGATAGAGCGCAGGAGTGCACCGTCGTCCCGTTATCAGTTTTTACCGGAGATGACTTACGAAGAAAAATATAATCAGGTACAGGAATGGTGGAACACTGCCCGTTTCCATCTGGCATTGGCTATCAAGAGTCCGACGGAACTGAATTATTTTCTGGGTGAATCCCTCTCGGAAGAGATGATGCAGCTGTTGGCCCGTGCCAGAAAGAAAGGTATGCCGTTTTTTGTTACGCCTTATTATTTATCCTTGCTGAATCCGGGAACGGAAGGCTATGATGACAACACGATTCGTTCGTACGTCCTTTATTCAGATGAACTGGTTGACACATACGGTCATATAAAAGCCTGGGAAAAAGAGGATATCGTGGAAGCCGGTAAGCCGAATGCCGCCGGATGGCTTTTGCCTGAAGGTCATAATATCCACCGCCGTTATCCGGAAGTGGCCATTCTTATTCCTGATTCGATGGGAAGAGCCTGCGGAGGCTTATGTGCTTCTTGTCAGCGCATGTATGATTTCCAGAGCGAACGTCTTAATTTCGATTTTGAAGCATTGAAACCCAAAGAAACCTGGGATAAGAAACTCCGTCGTTTGATGCATTACTTTGAAGAAGATGCCCAGTTGCGGGATATTCTGATTACCGGAGGTGACGCCCTGATGAGCCAGAATGCTACTTTGCGTAAGATATTGGAAGCTGTCTATAAAATGGCTGTCCGTAAACGTAAAGCGAATGAAGAACGGCCCGAGGGTAAAAAATATGCCGAGTTGCAGCGGGTTCGCTTAGGTTCGCGTTTGCTGGCTTATCTGCCGTTGCGCATTACAGATGAACTTGTGGGAATTTTGAAAGAATTTAAAGAGAAGGCTTCTGCTATCGGAGTCTCCCAGTTTATTATTCAAACCCACTTCCAATCTCCTTTGGAAGTAACTCCCGAAGCCAAACGTGCTATAAAAGCGATATTGGATGCCGGATGGGTGATAACGAACCAATTGGTTTATACGGTTGCAGCTTCCCGGCGCGGACATACTGCCAAACTGCGGCAGACGCTTAATTCCGTCGGTGTGATTTGTTATTATACGTTCTCGGTAAAAGGGTTTAATGAAAACTATGCCGTGTTTACCCCGAACAGCCGTTCGCTTCAGGAACAATATGAAGAAAAGATTTTTGGCCTGGTTCCCGAAGATAAACTCGCCGAATTGGATGATATTGTCACCAATAGACGCCCGTTAGGAAGAAAATTGTATAATTTCTTGAGAGAGAATCATTTGTTGTTTGCTGCAACAGACCGTAGTGTCTTGAATCTGCCGGCTATTGGTAAAAGTATGACTTTTAAAACAGTAGGTCTCACCGCTGAAGGAAAACGAATCCTGAAGTTTGACCATGATACCGGACGCCGGCATAGCCCTATCATCAATAAGATGGGGGAAGTATATATCGTAGAGAACAAGTCGGTAGCCGCTTATTTGCGTCAATTGGAAGAAATGGGAGAGGACGTTAAAGAATATCGCAGCATCTGGAATTATTGCGAAGGAGTGACCGAACCGCGTTTCAGTCTGTACGAATATCCGGATTATCCGTTCGCCATCACAGAAAAGATGACTAATCTTGAACTCGAAAACGAGTAAAAGTGTATCTTTGTTCCTGCTAAACCAATAAAGAAATGATACAAAACGAAAGAGAAATACGGCACGAACATGTGTTAGAGGCTGTCCGTCAGATGATGACGGCTGCTCGTACGGCTCCCAAAGGTAAGGGGATTGACATTATAGAGATTGCAATGGTTACCGGTGAAGATATACAACGTTTGTCTGACGAGATGCTGAAACTGGCAGCAGAAACCGGATTTAAGTTTATTTTGCGTGATGCGGATAATATTTTGAGTGCGGAGGCTATCGTGATATTGGGTACACGCCAGCAGGTGCAGGGACTGAACTGTGCTCATTGCGGTTTTGAAACGTGTGTGGAGAAGCCGGCAGAAGTACCTTGTGCGATCAAATCGCTATCGGTTCTGCCTGTGCGACGGCTTCCGATTTGCGCCTGGATACCCGTGTGATGTTTAGTGCCGGGATGGCTGCCCAACGTCTGGGATGGCTGGGCGAGAGCAAGAGCGTAATGGCTATCCCTGTCAGTGCCTCTTCGAAGAACCCGTTCTTTGACCGCAAACCCAAAGAACAACCTGTGAAATAATTAGCTGGAATTTGGACAAATAATTCGATGACTCTATGATAAAGTTTGACAACAAACTTGAGATACGTTATTCATTTAACGATAAATCCGCTTATATGGATGCCTGGATTAAGCACCGATGTGAAAAAGAGATACTCTCCATGCTGCGTGTCCTGGCCGATTTGCTGGATGTGAAGATGACTGCTCATTGCGAACCCTTTTCACAAGAAGGTGGATACCGCGTCGTATGGCCGATAGCAGGCGAAAGTTCGCGCTCTATCTCTGTCGTATTAAATATTCTGATGCAGGTACTGACCCGGCCTACTTTGTCTGTCGGAGGGCAGCCTTTGGTTGACCGGACCAATTCGGATGAAGAGAATATGCAGAAGGAAATCTCGCTTTTGAAGCGTTCGCTTAAACTGAAACAGGCCGGTGCCCTGATACCCCGTGAGTTGGTGGAACTGCTGGCATCCTGGCCGAAGTTCTGTAAATATAAATCCAATTTCTATGAAGCGTTGCGTGGGTATCCGAAAGTGACAAAGATTAATGTACGCGAACTGAATGAAAATAACCGTAGCCGTTCCGGTTCTCTGGAGGTGAAACGTGAACAGTTCGATTATTTCATCCTTCGTTCGGACGACCTGCCGACTATCAAAGACAATAAAGCGACCATCGAAATTATCTCGCCGGTATTGAAAGATAGCCGTTACCGTTGGAAAGGTATCTATAATAAAGGCGGGGAGACAATCGACTTCTACATGTGCGATGAAGATTTCAAGAAGCAGATGTTCGACGAGAAGATTTCTTTCACCAGCGGCATGTGTATCGACTGTGTGCTGGAAATCGCTCGTAAGCTAAGTGAATTGGGCGAGACGATTAACATCAGCTATACGGTAACGACTGTAATCCGTACCCGTTTCGACAAACTGGAAATTGTTACTCCGCAAGGCAAGCGCCATCTGCGTAAGCTGGAGGCGGAGAAGAAACAACTTACACTCGACTTATTTGGCTAACTTTTCCTATCTTTACGCCAAATCTTAAAGATGTATGGCTAAGACAAAAACAGTATATGTCTGCTCCAATTGCGGAGCAGACTCTCCTAAGTGGGTCGGTAAATGTCCGAGTTGCGGCGAATGGAACACCTATGTGGAAGAAATCGTTGCAACCAAAGAATCTTCTGCAAAACGTATTATTCCCGGTATAACAGAAACGGGTAAAGTACGTCCCGTCCTGTTACGTGATATTACCTCCGAAGAAGAATCCCGGATTGATTTGAAAGATGAAGAACTGAACCGTGTCCTGGGAGGCGGTTTGGTGAAAGGCTCGTTGGTGCTGATTGGCGGTGAACCGGGTATCGGTAAGTCGACTTTAGTCCTGCAAACAGTTCTGGGATTGAACAATCTCAAGACATTATATGTATCGGGTGAGGAAAGCAGTCGCCAACTGAAACTGCGTGCCGACCGTATCGCCCACGAAAATCCGGAATGCTTCATTCTGAGTGAAACGAATCTGGAACAGATATTTGTCCAGGCCCGTAACGTCCAGCCTGATTTACTGATTATAGACTCTATCCAGACAATCTATACAGAACTCGTTGAATCTTCTCCCGGCAGCGTCTCACAGGTTCGTGAGTGTAGTGCAGCAATCCTTAAATATGCCAAAGAGAGCGGTGTCCCTGTTCTGCTGATAGGCCATATTAATAAAGAAGGAAGTATTGCCGGGCCGAAAGTACTGGAACATATTGTCGATACCGTTCTTCAGTTTGAAGGCGATCAACATTATATGTACCGTATTCTCCGGAGTATCAAAAACCGTTTCGGCAGCACGGCTGAATTGGGTATTTATGAGATGCGTCAGGATGGCTTGCGTGAAGTCAGCAACCCGTCCGAGTTGTTGCTGACACAGAACCATGAAGGATTGAGCGGTGTGGCAATTGCTGCCGCCATCGAAGGCATACGTCCTTTCCTGATAGAAACACAGGCGCTGGTAAGTTCGGCTGTCTATGGAACTCCGCAACGCAGTGCGACGGGTTTTGATTTGCGAAGAATGAATATGCTGCTGGCTGTGTTGGAGAAACGCGCCGGATTCAAGTTGATACAGAAAGACGTGTTCCTGAACATTGCCGGGGGACTGAAGGTCAACGACCCGGCTATCGACCTGGCTGTTATCAGCGCTATCCTTTCGTCGAGTCTCGATATCAGTATCGAACAAGGCGTTTGTATGTGTGGCGAGGTCGGCTTGTCGGGCGAAATCCGTCCGGTCAACCGCATCGAACAACGGATTCTGGAAGCAGAGAAGCTGGGCTTTTCACGCATCATCATCCCTCACAATAACCTGAAAGGGTTTGATACGAATAAATGTAAGATACAAATCGTACAGGTCAGAAAGGTGGAAGAAGCTTTCCGGCATTTGTTCGGTTAAATCCTTTTTATTATGGATAGTAAATTAATTTGTTATTTGTGTTGTATCTGTTTGCTTTGGAGTTGTGAATATAAGATACATGAAAATTTTGTTGATATCGAGAAACCTCAGGATTCGGTAAATGCCAGTATTGATTTGAATGCTGTTACCGACGGGCAGACTATTTTAATCAATAAAGAGACGGAATTAAATTATTCGTTGACAGCATTCGGTAAAGATATCAAAGGACTAAAGTTTAAAATGGGCGATATCGTTTGGAGTGATTCGGATTTGCAACCTAATGGTTCTCTGATGATTTCCTCATCGACTTTCCCTTCCGGGAATTATACGTTAACCTGTGAGTGTTATTCCCCGACAGGTAGCGGTAGTATTGCCGACCAAATGGAAATAGAAGGATATTCTTTCAAGATGAGTTGGCCGGTAATTATCGACTATAGTATGGAATTGCCCTCTATTATATCACAGGGAGTTAGTGTTGACGGGTATTTGACCTTGAACTGGGCGGAACCGGTTCTTTCCCATCTTGAGTTACAGTCGTACACCATCACCGGCGGTTCTGAAGGATACACGGTCGATGTGACTGTTCCTGCCGGAAATACTTCGTGGACGGATAAGAATAATCTGGGGGCGGAATCGGTTTATAATATCCGGATGAACCTGCGTGACGGAAATACGACATTGGTCTGGCCAATGGGAGAGGTTAAAATGCCGGATGCCATTCGGTATTATATTGTTAAAGCTGATATAGAAGAGACAGTGGTGGCTTGGGAAACCCCTTATCCGGCCGATATTTCTGTTCGGTTGGATGACGGAACTGTTTTCAGGCCGGATGACGGGAAGGCGACAGTGTCATTGCCGCCCGGCGAGTTCGGTTCGATGACAACGACTTATAACGCCCGCTTGGTTCTTGTTTCTACAGAAGATCCGGGTAAGACTACATTCAGGGAATTGCAGGTCGGATCGCCCGGAATTTTTCAGTATGAATCACGGGGTGCGAGATGGGTATATAACCGGATGACGGGTTGTCTGTATGCCCAAGAGCCGGGTTCTTTGCGATGTTATTCTACCGATGGCGAACTGTTATCGTCCGATAACCGAAGTTCCGGGTGGGGAGTGTTCAGCTCTCCGGTATCCGGCAGGGTTGTTACCGATGGTAATCCGGCGAATGTTTTTGATGGTCGGACATTGGCATTGTTGAATAGTGTAGATTGTGAAGGCTATTCTTCTCTTTTAGGTATAAATGCAGCAGATGAATTGATTTATTGTACCTACAAGGGTGATGGAAGCGGGGCTATTCTGCATTTCTCAACATTGGAGGGCGAACATTTGGCTGCTATACCTTCGAATGCTTTGACTCCTCAAATGTCGGTCGACGGTAAATATCTGATGTATGAGGATGGGTTCGATCAGAAACTGATCATATTGAATAATCATCAGATTGTTGCAGACACCAAAATGCCGTATTCTTATGGAACTTATTGGAAAAGCATGCTTCATCCGGTACATCCCGATCAATTGCTGATCGCCTACGACGATTATGTGGAGGTGATTCATTTGCCGGATTTCAAGAGAATCAAGATTATACGGAAAGACATGTACGCGCAACTGGTTAATGTCGATCCGTTAACCGGCAATTTGTTGATTTACAATAGTAATAATCTCAAAGTCCTTTCTCCCGAAGGAGAAGTGTTGTTCACATTAAAAACAGCGTCGTGGATTTATCCCCTTTTGTTAGGTAATACTTTATTGTCGTTCGACGGATATATATTGAACATTGAAAAATACTTGCAGAAATGATACGGATTTATATAATAACTATAATATGTCTGTTGGCAACATTGTCATTGCAGGCTCAGGAGTTGACCCTGGAATATAATGTCGGTTTTGCAACTTATAAAATGGGAGATATGAAGTCGTTGCTCGACGAAGCAAAACCTTCTTTGAACCATGTTAAAACAACCGATAACTTTTCTGGTTATATAACTCATCAGGCTAAATTGGGGCTTGAATGGAGGAAATTGCATCAGGCCGGATTATTACTTGATTTTATGAATACTGTAGGCAATAAAGGAGTCTCTGACTATTCAGCGTCTTACAACTTTACTATTCGTACGAAAGGAGTTCGTTTAGGAGGATTTTATCGTTTTGCTTTACCGGATTTTTCGGAATGTATCGTGAGGCCTTATTTGCAGTTTTCAACCGGCGTTGTTTTTAATAACGGTACTGTCGAGGAGGAAGTTACTTTAGCGGAAAGACCAAAAGAAATAATAGACTCCGAATCTCTTGACGGAACAAACTTTTTTATTGAACCTGCTGTTGGTGCAAAGATACGGATACATAAGAAACTCGCATTGAATATAAATGTCGGTTATGAATTTGATCTGACAAAACGATTCAGGAACAAAGGCCAGTCGCTTACGATAGCTCCCGATTGGAGTGGTTTGCGCCTTCAGGGAGGTATTATCTATTATATCCCATTAACAAGCAAATAAACAGATATGATACAAGAATTACAACTCCGCATCCTGCCGGAGGAGGCTGTGAATGAGCAATCATTGAAACAGGTGGTGGCGCATGAAACCGGTGCTCAGCCAAAAGATATTCAGGCCGTGCGTGTATTGAAACGTTCTATCGATGCCCGTCAGCGTACGATTTATGTGAATGTCAAGCTACGTGTATTTATTAATGAACAACCGGAAGAGCCGGAATATCAGTCGGTAGAATATAAAGATGTATCCGGAGGGAAACAGGTCGTTGTTGTCGGTGCCGGGCCGGGTGGTTTGTTTGCTGCCCTTCGCCTGATTGAATTGGGACTGCGTCCGGTGATTATCGAGCGGGGGAAAAACGTTCGTGAACGGAAGAAAGACATTGCCCTGATCAGTCGCGAACATACGGTTAACAGTGAATCGAATTACAGTTTCGGTGAAGGTGGTGCCGGAGCCTATTCCGATGGTAAATTATATACCCGCAGCAAGAAACGCGGTTCGGTAGATAAGATATTAAATGTTTTTTGCCAGCACGGAGCGAGTACCTCTATTCTGGCCGATGCCCATCCGCATATCGGTACGGACAAGCTCCCCCGGGTGATAGAAAATATCCGTGAGCAGATTATCCGTTGTGGCGGTGAAGTGCATTTTGAAACCCGTATGGATGCCTTGATCCTGAAAGAGGACGAAGTGATCGGTGTGGAGACGAATACCGGAAAGACTTTTTACGGTCCGGTAATCCTGGCAACCGGACATTCGGCACGTGACGTTTACAGATACCTTTATCAGCAGCAGATTCCGATAGAGGCGAAAGGTATTGCGGTAGGCGTCCGCCTGGAGCATCCGCAGGAACTGATCGACCAGATACAGTATCATCGCAGGGAGGGAAGGGGCAAGTATCTTCCGGCTGCCGAGTACAGTTTCGTTACCCAGTCGAACGGGAGGGGCGTTTATTCATTCTGTATGTGTCCCGGCGGGTTTGTCGTTCCGGCGGCGAGCGGTCCGAAGCAGGTCGTCGTGAATGGGATGTCTCCCTCTAATCGTGGTTCCCGTTGGTCTAACTCCGGAATGGTGGTCGAAATTCGTCCGGAAGATTATACCGAACTGATGAAACATGAAGAAGTGACGGTCCCGGCTGATTCGCCACTGGCTTTGATGGCCTTTCAGGAACGGCTGGAAGAAGTCTGCTGGTTGAACGGAGGCATGAAACAGACGGCACCGGCACAGCGTATGAACGATTTTGTAAACAAGAAAAACTCCTTCGATCTGCCTGTTTCCTCTTATACTCCCGGTTTGCTGGCTTCTCCGCTTCATTTCTGGATGCCGGAATTTGTAACCCGCCGTTTGCGTGAAGGTTTTCGTTATTTCGGAAAGGTATCGAAAGGCTTTCTTACCAATGAAGCACTGATGATCGGTGTCGAAACACGAACTTCTTCTCCCGTCCGTATTCTTCGGGACCGTGACACCTATCAGCATGTTACGATAAAAGGACTTTTCCCTTGCGGGGAAGGAGCCGGTTATGCAGGTGGTATTGTGTCGGCTGCGATCGATGGGGAACGTTGCGCGGAAGGAGTGGCGGCATTGGAAAAGTAACAGTTGCCAACTGAATAAAGAAATACTATTTGATAAATTTTAGAAAGAACAATTATGAGGTTTAGTAATGTAAGATTATTAGTCAAAGACTACAAAAAATGTTTTAATTTTTATGCCGGGCAGCTTGGTTTAGAGCCTGCTTGGGGAGATGAAAACAGTGGTTATGCAAGTTTTAAAGTAGCAGATGGAATAGAAGGATTTGCTCTTTTTGTATCCGACTGGATGGCTCCGTCAGTGGGCAATGCAGATAAAGAATTACCTGTGGGATTTCGAGAGAAATCACTTGTATCATTCAGTGTGGATAATGTCGATAACACTTATATGACTCTGAAAGATAAGGGTGTGATATTCGTTAATGAACCAACCGATATGGCTGATTGGGGAGCGCGCACAGTACATCTGCGTGATCCCGAAGATAATTTAATAGAACTTTTTTCACCCTTAGCTCCAGAACAATATAGCGAAGAATTAATAGAAGAAAATAAGAAATTCCAGTAAATAGAATTATTCTTTCAGCCGTTCCTCGATCTCGTTCAGCAAATTGACCCTTTCCAGCGAGAACGTACTGTCATGTGCTTGCAGGTATTCCAGCAATTCTTTAGCCCGCAGGAGTATTTGCGGTTGGTTTTCCGGTTGGAGGTAACTGTCCTCGATCAGGGTCTTGATTGCTATTTCAAGGCGTAACACACCGCCGTTATCTTCATTGTCCAGAGAACGGAGAATCTCTTCGGGAGATGTGGTCATCAGGAAATCCTGATCCAGTTTGAGTGAACTGTAGACCGTTTGTATTAACTCCGGATTTTTACGGGCAGCGTTAGCATTCCGGTTGAAGATGATCTGGGCGATCACTTTGCCCAGTTCTTCTATCTGGACCATGATAAAGTCTCTTTTTAACATATAAATGATGTTTTATTCAATAATAACACTAATGATTCTGATATCTTTTTTAGGACGGTCATATTGATCTTTCGGCTGATTGGCAATGATATCCAGCACATCGAAACCTTCGGTCAGTTCGCCGAAGATGGTATAAATACCATCCAGGTGGTGGCATCCGCCGTCTGTGGTGTATGCCTTCCGTTGCTCGTCTGTAAAGATCAGGTGTCCCGGCGTTGCCAGGATCATGGAATCTATCTGGGCGTTGACGGCTGTTACCCGTTTGTTGTATTCCCGCTTGTTGCTTTGTTTCAGCATTTTTAAGTCGACGGCAATAGGACGGTAGAACTTATCCAGCGCTTTTTTTCGTATGTCCTGGTTGGCAATCAATTCCAACGTATCCAGTTCCCCGTTGCGATAGACTTTCCCCTGTACGATAAAGAACTGCGACATATCCGATTTCTTTTCCGGATTGACATCATCGTTTTGACGCGGGGCGGCCAGCGCACCTCTCTTGTGGAAATATTTATCGTTCAACTCCGGCATGATCTCCGCCGACGAATCACCAAAACCGCAACGGGCTCCGGCCGGTGCATTCTTTGAGTCGGGCGCTCCTCCCTGGATCATAAACTCTTTGATCACACGGGTAAAAAGTGTCCCGTTGAACTCGCCTTGTCTGGCCCGGGCGATAAATGTACGGACATGATTCGGGACATCGTCATACAGCCGGGCTTTCATGGTCCCTACGTTCGTGTTGATAATTACTGTCTTTTCAGAGCTTTGAGCATTAAGCCCTGTCGCGGCAAAGAACAAAGCAAGTGCTATACGATATATTTTCTTCATGATCTTTTTATTTTTCCCGGGTAAAGATACTGTTTATGTTGTTAAACACAAACTAAATGTATACCTTTGCGAACTTTATTTAATGGCAAAAAGATTTTTTAATATAATAGTATGAATTGGATCAATGATTTATTATGGGGCGAAGGCATTGGCCACTCCATCCTGTTGCTCTCTTTCGTTATTGCGGCAGGTATTCAATTGGGAAAAATTAAAGTATTTGGTGTATCGTTAGGGATCACACTGGTACTGTTTGTGGGGATCATTTTAGGGCATTTCGGCTTTACGATCAATCACAATGTTATCCACTTTTTTAAAGAATTTGGTCTTATATTGTTCGTCTACTCGGTAGGTATGCAGGTGGGACCTGGATTTTTCTCCTCTTTTAAGAAAGGTGGTATTACGTTGAATATGCTGGCTTGCGGGATTGTATTCCTGGGGGTGGTAACAGCTATTATCCTGCATTATGCAACCGGCATTCCGATGCCGACGATGGTCGGTATCCTGTCAGGAGCTGTAACGAATACCCCGGGTCTGGGTGCAGCACAACAGGCATTCTCCGATATGTACGGATCAACGGACAATACGATAGCGTTAGGATATGCAGTTGCTTATCCGTTGGGTGTTATCGGTATTATCCTGTCGATTATATTTATCCGTTATGTGTTCCGGGTTAACTTTGACAAGGAAAACGAACAGTTGAACAATGAAGATGCTTCCCATACGAATGAGGCAAAACCTGTTTCATTAATCGTGAAGAACCCGGCTGTTTTCGGTAAGAGTGTCGGTGAGTTATCAAACCTTCTGGAACATCGTGATTTCGTTATTTCACGTATCTGGCACGATAGCGACAAGCAGATTGAAATCGTATCTGCCAATACCGTATTGATGGAGAATGACAAGGTTTTTGTCATTACTACGGAGCAGGATGCCCAAACGATTAAAACTTTCATTGGTGAAGAGATCGATATGGAGCGTAAACAATGGATTCGTATGGAAAGCCAGTTTATCAACCGCCGTATCCTGATTACAAAACCGGAACTGAACGGTAAGCGTCTGGGTCAGTTGAAACTGCGTAAACTGTATGGTATCAATATAACCCGTATCAACCGTGCCGGTGTCGACCTGGTTGCAACGCCGCATCTGACCCTTCAGGTGGGTGACCGTGTAAATGTAGTAGGTACTGAAACTGCCGTAACGAACGTAGAGAAGGTATTGGGTAACTCGATGAAACGTTTGAACGAGCCGAACCTTATCACTATCTTTATCGGTATTGCTTTAGGTATTGTATTGGGAAGTATTCCTATTACTTTCCCGGGTATTCCCCAGCCGGTAAAATTGGGATTGGCTGGTGGTCCGCTTATCGTGGCTATCCTGATCAGCCGTTTCGGTTATAAATATAAGTTGGTGACTTATACGACTCAGAGTGCCAACCTGATGTTGCGTGAGATCGGTATAACGTTGTTCCTGGCCTGTGTCGGTATCAGTGCGGGTGACGGTTTTGTCGACACGATCGTGAACAATGGAGGTTTTGCCTGGATCGGTTACGGCTTTATCATCACTACCGTACCTTTGCTGATTATCGGTTGTATCGGTCGCTATTTCTGCAAAGTGAATTATTTCACGCTGATGGGTCTGATTGCCGGTAGTACGACCGACCCGCCTGCACTGGCCTATTCAAACGCAACGGCAGGTGCGTGGTCTGTCCGCCATACATTTTGCGGCCCACCTGACGCTTGGCGTAATGAATGGGAATACGCCTCTGGGAACGCTCCACGAACACAATGCCCACCAGAAC
>ERZ857629.2429-NODE-2429-length-17664-cov-2.916917_pt1 | contig 17664 bp, 7 predicted proteins | sample MGYA00519700_ERZ857629 | MGnify/ENA primary metagenome ERZ857629 (study PRJEB31778, sample SAMEA3449351) | human gut metagenome | biome: human gut; feature: human-associated habitat; material: faeces | place: United Kingdom | collected 2010/2012 ...
CCCGCCGTATCGACAATCAGCTGAGAGGACGTGCCGGCCGTCAGGGAGATCCCGGCCGCAGCCGTTTCTTCCTTTCGCTTGAGGACGATCTTATGAGACTTTTCGGCGGCGAGCGTCTCGGAAATATGTCTATGTTCCCCGACGATCAGCCTCTTGAAAGCAAGATGCTTACAAACGTCATCGAAAACGCTCAGCAAAAGGTTGAATCCCGCAACTTCGCCGCAAGAAAGAGCACCCTGGAATTCGACGATGTTATGAATCAGCAGAGAAACAAAATCTATTCTCAGCGCGATCAGGTGCTTAACGGCGAGAGCATTAAGGATTCTGTCCTTAAGATGATTGCCGACACCATAAGCACCCATTGCTCCCTTTATCTCAACGATCCCAAGGTGCACGACAACTGGAATTTGGATGGACTTAAGAGCTACTTTCTCGGCTGGCTGACCACGCCTGAGGACTTTGACTTTACTCCCGAGCAGCTTGGAAATATTACTCCCGAGGAGATTGCAAAAGATCTTACCGACCGCGCGTATGAAATATACGAGCAAAAGGAAGAGGAATTCGGATCGGAAATTATGCGCCAGATCGAGAGAAACGTGCTTTTAAGATGTGTTGACCATTACTGGATGGACCACATCGACGCCATGGATGAGCTGAGAAACGGTATTCATCTGCGCGCATATGCTCAGCACAATCCCATTGTGGAATTCCGCAACGAAAGCTACGATATGTTCAACGCCATGAGCGAGGCCATCTGCGAGGACACCGCAAAGATGATGCTTTCGATAAAAAAGGTGACCGACGATGATCTTAAGCGCCGCGAGGCGGCCAAAATAACGGCCGAAAATGTCGGCGGCGGAGACACCAAGGGCCGCACGGTGGTTAAAACCAAGTCACAGAAGGTTGGCCGAAACGATCCCTGCCCCTGCGGAAGCGGAAAAAAATATAAGAAGTGCTGCGGCCGCGACGAGGACTAACGATTTGCGCTTTCCCGACCGGGTTTGTAAAAACGCAAAGCGCAGAAAACGCAGGTACTCTGACGGTTAAAACATCAAAGCAAAATTTTTAAAAAGAAATATAAAGGAGAGATTATTCTTTTATGGATGACCCCGGAAATTTAATAGGCAAGCTGATTTTACTGCTTATACTGATTTTGCTCAACGCATTTTTTGCCATGAGCGAGATCGCCGTAATTTCACTTAACGACGCCAAAATCGACAAAATGGCCGAGGAGGGCCACAAAAAAGCCAAAAAGGTGGTTAAGCTTACCGAAAATTCCGCCGCCTTTCTTTCGACCATACAAATCGGAGTTACCCTTGCGGGATTTCTTGCGTCGGCATCGGCTTCCCAGACCTTTGTGGATAAATTCGGCGCAACCCTTGTGCGTTGGTTCGGAGACTTCGGACAGAGCCATGCAGGCTTTTTAAACAGTCTTTCTTTGGTTGTTGTGACGATTATTATGTCCTATTTTTCCCTTGTGCTGGGCGAGCTTGTGCCCAAAAGAATCGCCATCCAGAATCCCGAAAAGATATCCTTTGCGGTGGTGGGCATACTTCTCTTTGTCAGAAGGGTAATGAGTCCGTTTATCGCGCTGCTTTCGGCCTCCACAAATCTTGTGGTAAGAATTTTCGGCATAAACCCGGGCGACGAGCCTGAAAATGTTACCGAGGAAGAAATACGTATGATGGTCGATGTGGGCGAGGAAAAGGGCGTTATCGAGGAAAGTCAGAAGGAAATGATAAACAACATTTTCGAGTTTGACGATACCTCGGTGGACGAAATTATGACCCACCGTACCGACGTTGTGGCGGTGGAGATTACCGACAGTATCGACGATGCCATTAAGGTGGCGGTGGAAGAAGGCTTTTCGAGAATTCCGGTTTTTGAAGACGATCTCGATAATATTGTAGGAGTCATTTACGTAAAGGACCTTTTGCCATATGTGGGAAGCAAGATTCCGTCGGGGGACACACTTTCCCAAAAGATGCGGGAGGTGTATTTTGTTCCCGAATCGAAAAACTGCCGCGATCTTTTCACCGAAATGACCGAAAAGAGAATACAGCTTGCGGTGGTGGTTGACGAATACGGCGGAACGGCCGGAATCGTGACCATGGAGGATCTTATCGAAACCATTGTCGGCAGCATTCAGGACGAATACGATGATGAGGATGAGGATATAGAACAGCTTTCGGAAAACGTTTTCACGGTGGATGGAGTTATCGACATCGACGAGCTTTCGGAAAAGCTTGGCAGAGAACTGCCCGAAGGGGACTATGACACTCTGGCGGGGCTGATAATGTCAAAGCTTGGTTACATCCCCAAGGAAAACGAGCATCCCACTGTTGAGGCCGCCCACACCCTCTTTACGGTTGAAGAGGTCAACGAACGGCGAATCGAAAAGGTGAGGGTGGAAAAGCTGCCTATTCCCGAGGAAGAGCAGGAGAACGAACGGGAGCAAAAGCCCGCAAAGAGCGAGAAGAACGACAAAAACGAAAAGACCGACAAATCCAACCAACCCGAAAAGGCCGATAAAAACGGCAAAAAGGAAGACGCGGGAAAGGACGATTGACCGACCTTTGCATCCGTAATTGCTCTGCCGTTTAGGTCAGAATTATAAAACAAACATCGCCGCAGAACCGACGGAAAGCTATCCGTTTAAAATTCTGCGGCGTTGTTTTTATGAATTTGCAAAAATAAAGACGACTTTAAAAGCCGTCTTTTATTTTTTCTTGAAAAAAGCTGCCGCTTGCTCAAAATCGGTCAGGTAGTCTCAAGGAAATCAAGTACCGCCCGATTAAATTCCTCGGGACGCCTGTTTGCGATAAAATGGTCGCCTTTTATAAGGACAAGGCGGCTGTTTTTAATGCTGCTTTGTATAAGTCTTGTGTGCTTGCGTTTGACCATATCATTTGTCCCTGCAATGACCAAAACCGGCATTTTAAGCCGTTCAAGACTTTTCGGCGAGATGTGCGGCTCGTTTACCATAAGCCCCAGCATCTCGGCGTTGGCTTTGGCTCGGTCGCTTTTTTTCGCAAAGGAACGGGCGAGGCGGTACCCAAGCTCTATGGGCAGCTGAACGGACGGCTTTATGCCCTTTGGGGAAAGGTTTGCGCCGTTTAAAATCAGGCGGGTAACCGTTTCGGGGTGGGTAAGAGCAAAGAGGAGGGCGATGTTGCCTCCGTCCGAAAAGCCGAGAATATCGGCGGTTTCTATGCCGTGAGACTTGATAAAATCATAAAGATCGTCGGCAAAGGTATTAAGGGAAAAGGGCGCCTCTCCCCGAGGGGATTTCCCGTGGCCGCGGGTATCTATGGCGATGACCCTGCGGTGTTTGGCAAAGAAAGAGATCTGACCGCCGAAATATGTACAGTCCTCGCCGTTTCCGTGTAAAAGAATCAGGGGGTGTCCCTCTCCGACCGACTTATAAAAGAGCTTAAATGGAGTTTTTTGCTGTAAAGGTGGGGTCATTTTTCCGTCCTTTCGTTTTTTCGGCCGTACGGCGGGCGCGAAACCACCGTTAAAGAAATCCTGCAAAAATTTACATAAACGGGTCGTAAAGCTTTCCGTCCGAGCCCATCGTCATACTGTCAACATCGATTCCGTAAAGTTCCTCTTTGATTTCACGAAGCTCGCTTTTCACGGTATAATCGCCGTTTTCCGACATTCGGCAGACCCAGAGGAATTCCCCTCCGCCGTCGCTTTTTCCAAAGCCGGCCCAAAGGGCACACAGCGCATAAAAAACATCGTCCACATCGTATTTTTTCCACATATAACAGGCAATGTTTGTGGCCGCCGAAATAATGCGGTCTTCATTATGAAGACTGTCGACATCCTTGTTCGCAAGATCGAAAAAGGCACTGTAAATAAAGGAACTGAAATATTCATTTTCCTCGTCGTATATCCAGTGGTTGGCGTCGGTGCCGAAGTTATAGCCCAGTATTTCCCCAAGCCGGTCGGCGCTTTGACGAAGCTTGTTGTCAAGGAAAAGCTGTTCGGCCTCGGTTATATATTTTTCAAGAAACATGCAGGAGCGCTCGATATCGCGGTCGGAAGGGTCCGAAAAGCTTTCAAAAAGCCAAGGATGAAGGAATACATTGAACAGCTCATTAAGCTCCGATACCCGCTGTTTTGCCTCGAGGGATTGCTGTTTTGCCTTGCCCGATTTTATGTCGTCCCAACCGGTGAGACTGTTGATGTCGAGGGTTCTTGTGGTTTCGATAGGCTCGCGGCTGACGATCTTGTTAAACTCGTATATCAGCTTTTCTTTGCGGCCGTCGGGGTATGTGACGATTCCTTCCCCGTGGCGCATGCCGTCTTTGTATCTGCCCTCAAAGACCTCGCCGTCGCTGTGGATGTATTTTCCGAAGCCCTCGCATTTTCCGTCGACATAGCCGCCGATGTACTTTGACCCGTCGGTCCAGGTATATTTGCCGCTTCCGGTGCGTTTATTGTGAACAAAGTCGCCCACATATTGCTCTCCGTTTGCCCAAGTGTAGGTGCCTTTGCCGTGGAAATCCCCGCCCAGATATTCCCCTTCGTAGGAGCTGCCGCCGGGCCACTGGGTTTTTCCCAGTCCCGTTCTTTGGTTGTCGATAAAATCACCGGCATAATAGGAATCGTCGGCCCAGGTGTATATTCCGTATCCGTTGAGCTTGCCGTTTACATAGCCGCCGGTGTAGTAATCTCCGTTGTCAAATTCAAGGTAGTAATAGTCTTTTCCGCCGGAGGGTCTGTGCTCGATTTTCATAATATCCCTGCTTTCTTTTGCGCATTGCGTTTTATGGGTTCTGTGCGATTATACTTCTTTTTATGATGCTTTTTATCTGATGCTTTAAGGGACATTTATTAAACCGGTAAGATGTGCGCCTGCTTTTGTTTTTTTGAATACGAGACATTTTTTATGTATATAGCTTTTAGGCTTTTATGGGCGCTCGTTCTGCCGGTTGTCCTATCGCTGAGGCTTTCCCGGCGGAGCCGGAAACGGAGGGAGCGGGGTTTTGCAGCCTTGCAAAGAAGCCCTGCGTTGCTTTAAAAAACACCTTTAACCCTTTCTTTAGCGCCTCCCTCCGGTCAGCTGCGCTGACAGCCTCGGCTTCCTGCAGCCACGCGTGGGATGATTTTCCGCAAAAGGATTATTTGCGTTCTCATAAAATAATGTTGTTTTTTCCAGTATATCATATTGTCATGTTGATATCAACACTTTTTTGTGTAACCATAGCGTACATATCCGAACACGCCTGAAACGGCCTATCAATGGTGCTTTTCGGCTTGTCGTCGTCCATAGGCGTTAGCCTTATGAACTCCTCCGCACCGAAAATCCCTCATTACTACACTCATTTCAGGTCGAAGAATTTTGTCGGTAAGAAAAATGCTCAGATACAAGGCAAAAGCGCAGTTCATCCTATCGGATTAACGAGCATTTTAACGCAGTATATGGGGATTTTTCTCCGCCAAAATCGCGTTCGTATGTGTGCGCTATGGTTAACCATAGCGCACAAATCAGCGAACTGAGGCTATCAGCGCAGCTGACCGGAGGAAGGCTGCCGTAAAAATGCAGGTGCGGTTTAAAGGCGGGTTTCCTTCCCGGCAAGGATGATGAATTGCTGCTTCCTGCGCTCTCGGCCGCAGGCTGCCCGTCATAGCTTTTGTTCCTAACCTTGTTCTTTATCGGTACCGTCGGAGCCTGTTGCCTGCTCGAGGGCGGTAAGTGCCTCTTTAAGGGCGTTTACGGGGGTTTGAGTTTTAAGCAGCTTGACCGAAACATAAGGCTTGTTTCCTGCGTTTAAAAGTATTCTTCCTCTCATCTTTTCGGCCGCTTTAAGCACCGCCTCAACACTCGGGTTTTTCTGATAAAGAAGTAAACAGCCGTTTTGCTGAGACACCTCGTAAATTCCGAGCTTTGCCGCACGTCCACGCAGCAGCGCCACATTAACAAGCCCCACAACCGGCTTTGGCGGTTCGCCGAATCGGTCGATAAGCTCGTCGAAAACATCCTCGCTGTCGGCCTCGCTTCTTATGTCGGCAATGCGGCGGTAGATCGAAAGGCGGGTGGGCAGATCCTCGATATAATCCTCGGGGATGTGGGCGGGGATCTGAATATCCACCGTGCACTCGGAAGTGTCCTCAACCTTTTCGCCCTTTTCCTCCTTGACCGCGTCGGCAAGCAGCTTTAAATACATATCATATCCCACCGCCGACATCTGCCCGTGCTGTTCGGCACCGAGCAGGTTGCCCGCTCCCCTTATTTCAAGGTCGCGCATGGCAATTTTAAGACCCGATCCGAATTCGGTAAATTCTCTTATGGCCGAAAGCCTTCGGTCGGCAATGTCCGAAAGCTCCTTTCCTCGGCGGAAGGTGAGATAGGCGTAGGCACGTCTGGACGAGCGTCCGACTCTGCCTCTTATCTGATGAAGCTGTGCAAGTCCCATTCTGTCGGCGTCCTCGATTATAAGGGTGTTGGCGTTTGGCACATCAACACCGGTCTCGATTATGGTGGTGCAGACAAGCAGGTCGATCTCGTTTTCAATAAGCGACTTCCAAACCTGTGACAGCTGTTCCTCGTTCATCTTTCCGTGAGCCACCCCGATTTTTGCCTCGGGGATTTTTTCTTTAAGGGACAGTGCCACACGGTCGATGTTGTCCACCCGATTGTGGAGATAATATACCTGCCCGCCGCGGCGAAGCTCCCGTCGTATGGCGTCGGCAATGACTCCGCTGTCGTATTCGCAAACATAGGTCTGAACAGGGTGGCGGTCGAGAGGTGCTTCTTCGATAACCGACATATCCCTGAGTCCCGACATGGCCATGTTAAGGGTCCTCGGGATAGGGGTGGCCGAAAGGGTCAGCACATCCACCGCCTTGAATTTTTCCTTAAGCCGCTCCTTTTGCGCCACTCCGAAGCGCTGCTCCTCGTCGACGATGAGCAGCCCCAGATCGCGAAATTTTACATCGTCGGAGATAAGTCGGTGGGTGCCGATGACCATATCGGTTTCGCCCCTTAAAAGGCGTTTTATGGTCTCGTTTTGCTGAGAAGGAGTGCGAAAGCGGGACAGCAGCTCGATATTTACCGGCATACCGTCCATTCGCCGCAGCACCGTCTGATAATGCTGCCAGGCGAGAATGGTGGTTGGCACAAGCAGAGCGCACTGTTTGCCCTCGGCAATGCATTTAAAGGCGGCTCTCAGCGCCACCTCGGTCTTGCCGAATCCCACATCTCCGCAAAGCAGGCGGTCCATTGGCACAGGGCGCATCATATCGTATTTTATTTCGTCGATACACCGCAGCTGATCGTCGGTTTCCTCAAATTCAAAGCGCCGTTCAAAATCGTTTTGCATATCAATGTCGGGCGAGAAGGCATACCCTTTTGTGTTCATACGCTGGGAATAGAGGGAGATAAGGTCCTTTGCGATGTCCTTGACCGCCGACTTGACCTTTGAACGGGTTCTCTGCCAGTCGGTTCCTCCAAGCTTGTTGAGCCTGACCTTTACCTCGTCCCCGCCGGCGCCGATGTATTTTGACACAAGATCCAGCTGGGTAACAGGGACATAAAGCACGTCCTTTCCGGCGTAGCTTATGGTGATGTAATCCTTGATTATGCCGTTTGACTCGATTTTGCGAATGCCCTCGAAAATACCGATACCGTGGACTGCGTGCACAACATAATCGCCCTTTCTCAGTTCATCGAGAGAGTTGAAGGCATTGGAATTTTTCTTTCGCTTGACGGTTTTTGCGGTCGTGCGCTTACTTTCCGTTATAAGCACGAATTTTGACGGCAGATATTCAAATCCGCCCGATAAAACACCCTCGGTCACAGCTATTTTGCCGTAGGGAACGGTGTCGAAATTTGCCTGATAATCGGCCTTAAATCCCTTGTTTCTCAAATCCTCGGCCAAAATTTCGGCGCCCTTTTTGTTTCCCGCAAGTATGGCCACGGCAAAGCCCCTCGACATAATCGGTTCAAGATCGTCGCAAAGCTGGGATATATTTCCCGAAAAGGGTGTGGAGGTTTTAACCGTAAAGGAGCATAGCTCTTTTATGGGCACATCAAAACTGCCCCGGGCAAAGGAGTCGAGAAAGATTGCTCCCTGCTCGGTGTATTTTTCGCAGATTTCCTCAAAGGTCAATGCATATTTTTCAAGGCCGCGGCACAAAAGTCCTTCGGTAAACAGCGCCTTTATATCTTCGTTCAGCTGCCAGTGGAAAACCCGTGCCTTTTCCTTGACCTTGGCGGTGTCGCTCACAAAAAGCAGGGCGTCGGCGGTATAGTCAAAAACCGTGCTTTGCACCCCTTCGATAAAGGGAATAAAACGGTCAAGTCCTTCGGCCGTACCGGTGGTCTTTAAAAGCTCGGCATCCGAAAGCATCTGCGCCTTGGTCTTTTCGGATTTCGGCGACCGAAGGCGTTTTGCAATGTCCTCGATTCTTTCGGCAAGCTCCTTCGGCTCGCTTAAAAGTATTTCTCTTGCCGGAGCGATCGTAAGGCTGTCTATGCTGTCGTTTCGCCGCTGGGAAAGCACATCAAAGCTTCCCATACAGTCGATTTCGTCTCCCCAGAATTCTATGCGCACGGGAGCTTCGCGGTCCGGGGTGAATATGTCGAGAATACCGCCCCTTTTGGCAAACTGCCCCGGTCCTTCAACCGTATCGCAGCGGGCGTATCCCACACTGAGCAGCTTTTTTACCACCTCGTCTGGGGAAACCTCCTGCCTCGAGCGAAGGGAAAAGTTCATACGATAAAGCTGCTCGGGAGAAACAGTAAATTCCATTGCCGAATCGACGCAGGCTATAAGAATGCCGTAATCCCCCTCAAGTACCTTGGACAGCACAAAAAGCCGCTGTTGTTCATATTCTCTTGAAGCGGCGCCGGGGCGAAAATCGAAGTCCTTTGCCGGAAGGAGCAGGGCGTTTACACCCATGGCGTTTATGTCGGCGCAAAGCTTTGCTCCCTCGCCCTCATCCCCAACAAGCACAAGGCCTCTGCGACGCTGATTTTTACACAGGGTAGAGATTATGTGGGCACGATGGATGTGGGAAACGCCGGTTACCCCCATGGGCAACCGTTCCTTTTCGGCCGCATTTTCAAGGGCGCGGTATTCGGGAAGGGCGGTTAAAAAATTGTCGAAAAACTTCATATTTTCTCCTAATGTCGGCAAAGAAGAAACTATCTTCTTCTGCACGGATTTTGCAATATTTACGGAGTTTTTGTAATATCCCGCAAAACGGGAATTGCCCCGCAACGCCCTTTAAGGGGGTATTGCGGGGTTAAAATAACGCTATTTATTTTTGCGCCCAAAGGCATCACCAACCGACTGCACCGCCGACAGGCAGGCCGTCTTTGGCGGTTTTATGTGTGCAATACAGTCGGGCAATTATTTATTCTCAAACATTTTGAGAATGGTCTGATCGCCGTAAACGCTCTCCCAGTCGGCCTTAAAGTCGTCTATTGCATAGAGGGTCATGGGATGATAGATTATCGAATCATAAAGCTCGGGAGTAATGGTGATGGCGTGGGTGCCGAGCATGGCAATCTTGTGCACCTGCTCAACCGTCTTGAAGGAGGCGGCAAGCACCTTGGTGGAAATGTTATGAGCCTTGAAGAGGGTCACAATATCTCCGACAACATTAACACCGTCGGAAACAATGTTGTCGAGACGGTTAACGTAAGGAGCAACAAAATCTGCACCGGCCTTGGCGGCAATAAGAGCCTGCTGAGGGGTGAAAATGGCTGTCTCGGTAACCTTCATACCCATTTCCTTGAGCTTGGAGGTGGCTTTAAGTCCCTCTTTGGAGATGGGAACCTTTATATAGAGGTTTCCGCCCACATAATCCCGCAGATCGGTGGCCTCTCTGACAATTTCCTCGTAAGAATCGCCGGTAACCTGAATGTGGAACATCCTCTCCTCACCGATGATCGAGCGTATCTCCTTAATGAGCTTGGGAAAATCGGAATGCTCTTTGGAGATTATCGAAGGGTTAGTGGTAACGCCGTCGATAGGATAGTATTTGACGCAATGACGAATCTTGTCCAGATTGGCGGTGTCCATAATGTACAGCATAATTTCTTCCTTCTTTTTTATGTTTTTTATCGGGACAGCGTTTTCGCGCTCCCGCGAAAGCCAAAGACATTGAGAGCTGTCCCTGCGTTTTTGAAAGATTCACCTTCAAATAGGACGCGGGACAAAACCCATCTTTTCTTTTCAAAGGGATTATAACATAATGCAAAAGCAAAATCAAGTATATGCGCAAATATGTAGGCAAAAACTAAATGCAACCAAACCGCAAAAAAATGTTGAAAATAACAAAAAGTGTTACATACATACCGCCGTCAAAGCGCATCTGTTGCTTAACCAAAACCCGCCGTCGAAGCTTGGCTTCGGCGGCGGGAGATTTGATTTTATCGGGCCAACCCTTCTGCCTTGTGTTTTGACCCTTCAAAAAGACCTTTTGCCGTCTTTTACTGAGCGTGCTTTATCCACACGATCTCCGAATCAACATCATCGCTGAGGGTCATGGTCAAGCCGATGTTCATAAGATCTCTGCCGGTCATAACGGTGTTGAGAACGCTGTTATCCTCAAACTCGAGAGCATATCTTTGGGTGGGAACAAGACCTCTTAGCCTAATGGTCTTGGTTTTTCCGCCTTGCTCCGAGGGCTTGAACACAAAGAGAGCTCCCTTGATTTCGTTTTCACTGTCGGCATCAACATACTGAATGCCGTCCCAGTTAACTCCGTCGGGTCGAGGAAGAACATGGTAAAGATCGGCGTTCTTTGCAAGAGGTCTGATCTTCTCTTTGTACATTTTGATGTACTTATCGTAATATTCCTCAAGGCCGAACTGGAGGCTTCCGTTCTTGGGTCCCGACCAGCTTGCGAACATTATGCTTCCCATAATTACGCTTCTGAAACCGAAGTCGGGATTTGTTCCCTTGATGTAATACTTGGAGCAGGTGGGCATACACTTATCCATATTGGAGGGGGCCTGAAGCTGAGCCGCAGGGAAGCAGTAGGAGGAATCGTAGAAGGTGGTGCGCAGGCTGTTGAAGTCGGCCGAGTCGTCGTTGTTAATGTATACGGTGCGGGAAAGGGTTGCGAAATCCTTAAGGCTTCCGCCGCTGGAGCAGTTCTCGTAGCGGAACCGATCATAGTTTGCATAGAGATAATCGACTATCTCATAGAAACCGGTAGCGTTCCAATACTGAACGTCGGTTCCGTTGGCAAAATGGCGGTTATCCTTATCGGAGCTTTCGGCGATAGGTTCAAAGTCGGTTCTCCAGGTGCGCACGCCGTTGCCCTTAAAGAAGCCAAGCAGCTTATCCTTAAGCCAGTTTACGCAGTCCTTGTTTCCAAGATCGGCAAAGTTACCGTCGGTGTTGGTGTAATGTACAAACCATTCGGGATGTCCGTTTTCTCCGCGGGAGGTAAGGGCGTCGGGGTTTTCATTTTTGGCGTCGTGGAGAAGTACGTATGTGGTAAGGTTAATGCCCTTCTGTGTGCAAAGGGCGGCAAACTCTTTAAGATTGTTGCAGCCGTAGGACTTTATATTTGCAATATATCCGGGATCTCTGACCTCGTTCCAGTCGCCTTCGATTCCGCCCCATCCGTTGACAATCTTGTTATCAGAACCGGCCCACCAGCCGTTGTCCCACTTGACCGATTCCATTCCGCCGACCCTGTCAACCTCAAGGCCGACCTGCATATCCATCTGGGTGTAAGGCTCGTTGGGATCTTCTCTGATTATCGCGGGGGTCTTGGTGTTGTAGAACCAGCGCTTAAACTCGTTGCTTCCTTCCTCGATGTCGCCGAGATAGGTGCCGAAATAGACGCTGGGAATGTCAAGAGCGGTGCCGCCTTCGACCCTTGTCTTAAAGTTTGCAAAGTAAACGTTCATCAAAACCGTGTTGCCGTTTCTCTTGGCCATCATACTTCCCGTAGGCCATTCGAGAGCGGCATAAAAGCCCTTGGTGCCGTAATCGATGTATATCATGGGAACATCGTCGGAGCCGCCCTGGCTGGTGGAGGTGGTGGTTGCAACAGCCCCGCCGTCTACTAAGGTAGACCTCTGCAGTCCGTCCGGATAACAGGTCTGTCCCTCGGTACGGATCTTAAGGGCGGTGGGATCCCCCTCTCCGCCGGCTCCGACATTGAAGAAGTCCTGAAGGTTAACGGTTATTTTTTGTTCGTTTTTATTAACCAGCTTTTCGGAAAACTGGAAGGGGCCTGCGTCGTCGTCCGAGCAAACGGCATATATCTCATAATCAAAGCCTGCCGCAGCATCGGTATATGTGACCTTGTATCCGGTCAGTCCCTTGTTGCCCGAAACGTCGCTTTCGGTGGTCTTATAGTCGGAAATTCCGGCATATTTCCACTTAAATGCCGTGGTTGTGCCGTTTGCCTCGTAGGAGGTGGGCATGGAAATGGTCACCGGATCGGTTATCATTTCGGTTTTGTCTCCGTCGTTTTTAAGAGAGGTTATGGAAGCTCCCTTTTTGGAAACCGAAAGCTCAAGCTGAGATTTCTTTGCTTTAAGTACCACAATCTGATCCTCCGCAGGGAAACGATTGATTATGTTAAGCGCCTTTTTGAGTATGAGCAGCGCCGATACGCCGGTCACTTCGTTCTTTTCGGTGACCATTGCGGCCTTCATACCCATTCCGTTGAGGGTAATCTTCTTAACGGCCAGCTGGAGAGCAAGAAGGGCGTCCTTTACCTCAACCTTGCCGTTCTGATCAATGTCTCCGAGGGTTACCGAATTATACTTGTCAAGAAGCTCCCGTGCCGCTTTTTCAAAGCTTCCGTCAACACCGGCCTTGTCGCCCTTAATGAGGTTTTCATAGGCGTTAATCGCTCTTTCAAGTATTTCGCAGTTGTTGTCGTTAACGGTATCGGCGGTGGGAAGCTTGGAAATAAGATCCTTTGCCACTTCTATCTCATCGGGATGGGTAATGTCGGGAAGATTTGCGGCAGTTTTATCAATTGTGGAAATGACAATCTTGTTCTCGTCGCCGGCATAATATGTGCCTATGGGACGATATTCCTTGCCGCCGTCCTTAAATGCATATTCCATAATCTCGTCGTTGCGGGTTATGCGGATGTTGTCGAAATATGCAGTGGTTTTGCCGGTAAAGCCCTCAAAAGCGACAATAATAAAGTTGTCGGAGGTGCCGTTTACGACGGCATTGAGCTTTACCTTTCGGGAATACCATTTGCCGTATGCATACTCGCTTAAATCGGCACTGGGATGTCCCTTAATTCCGTTTGTGTCTCTGAAATCGTCCCAGTCGCGGCAATATCTGCTGCCCTCGCCTGCAAAATCGAGACCGCCGACGCCCGCCACATCATCTTTAAGGTAGACATCGTATTCAAGATAATCTCCGTCCTGGATTTCAGGGGTAAGCCATCCCAGTCTTACATAGCTGAGATGGGACGCACCGGTTCCGTCAAAGTCGATTTTCAATATTTTTTCCGTTTCTTCTTCGGCAAAAGAAACGCCCGAAAGAAGCGCACAGCAGCTGAAAATCATCGACAATGCAAGAACAAGAGAGATGATTTTTTTCATTCGTTTTACCTCTCAATCAAAAAAATATAAGTAAAATCAAGTGATTCACAATAATATAATAACATTTGCAATTTTTCGTGTCAAGTATTTAACATAAGTTTTTGTGGCATTTTTCAAAGAATTGCACAATTTTAAAGAGTACAAAAACAACCCTTTCCCAAAAATCGGAGAAGGGTTGAATTAAAGCCGTTTAATATTCTGTTTTGTCAATTTTTCGCTTCAATACGTCCGTTTTAATACCGTTCAGACCCTTGCGGTCACTTAACGGCGGTCCCTTTCGATAATGCTCTTTGCAAGGTTCAAAAGAGACTCCCGGTCGTTTTCCACCCTGCCGTTTACGGCGCTTTCAAAAATTTCGTCCAATATCTCACCAATTCTTTTGCCCGGTTTTTGCCCGAGCGCAATTAAATCCCTACCGCTTACCTTCAGCTGGGCTTTGGAAAGACATTCGTTTTCCTTCAGTATTTCTCTTGCCGTCCGTTCGACAGCCTCGATGTCGGAAATGTCCCTGTGCCCTTCCGAGTGGGCCAACCTATCGGCCTTTTTAAGGTCGCAAAGGGCAAAGAACTCCTGCTCTCCGGTCTTTATGAGCATTTTTTTGACCGACGCCTTTTTTTCCGAAATGTCATTGTCATGGTAAAAAACGAGGGTGTCGACGCTTTTGCAAAGACGGTTGTCGGCCTTGAGCCTTTTAAGGGCGGTTTTTGCCATATCGGCCGACACCTTGGGATGTCCGAAAAAATGCCCCACGCCCTTTTCATCGGTGAAAAATGTCGAAGGCTTTCCGACGTCGTGCAAAAGGGCGGCAAAACGCGTTTCCCGACGAGGGTTAGTGAATCCCACGGTATAAGCAATGTGGGTGTACACATCATAACTGTGATATGGATTTTTCTGATCAAAATCAAAGCAGGGCAAAAGTTCAGGCAAAACAGTTGCAAAAACATCACGGAACTGCAAAAGCAGTTTTGTCACCGTTTGCCCCTTTCCGCAAAGTATTCCCGAAAGCTCGGACAAAACACGCTCGGCCGAAATGCTTTTTAAAAGCTCACGTTTTTTTATCATACTTTGGGCGGTTTTTTGCTCTATGGAAAATCCCAGTTTTGCCGAGAATCTCAGCGCGCGCAGTATTCTCAAGGCATCCTCTTCAAATCGCCTGTCAGGCTCGCCCACACAGCGGACAATCCTCTTTTCAAGATCATCCTGCCCGCCGAACAGGTCCACAAGGCCGCTTTCATCATTATATGCCAGGGCGTTGACGGTAAAATCCCGCCGTGAAAGATCCTCTTTAAGGGATGTGGTAAAGCTAACGCTGTCGGGGCGTCGGTGGTCGGTATATTTTCCGTCGGTGCGGAAGGTGGTTACCTCAACATTTTGACCGCCGCTTCTGACCGTTAAGGTCCCGTGGGAAATGCCGGTCTCAATAACCGAAAAACCGCAAAAAGCCTCTTTCATCTGCTGCGGATTTGCAGAAGTGGTGAGATCGAAATCGTGGGGTTCCTTTAAAAGCAGGCTGTCCCTTACGCATCCCCCGACGGCATAGACCTCAAAGCCGTTATGAGAAAGAACATCCATAACAGCCCTGACATAATCGGGTATTTTCATTTTAAATGGGTTTGCGCCGAGTTTTTCTGCATTTGATATATCACTGCTCATATAATTTATATTAAATCCAAATTGTTAAAATTTCAAGGCTTTTTAAGCAATTCATATCCAGTTCAAAAAAACATCTTATACTTTGCAAGGCGGTCGTGGAAAAATGCGGCCAAAGATACATAACACCTGTGGTTATAGAGGCTTTCTGTGTTTCGGAGTATTTTATCGGCAACGGAACACCTGCGGCGGGGATGTGCCTGCCGGCGGCGAGGATTTACCGACAGCAGATAATAATATGTCTAATAACATATCTAATAATATATCAAAGCAAAAAATACTTTGCGGGAGGAATTTTATGCTTGAGCTTAAAAGCATAGTCAAAATTTACAAGACCGGCGATTTTGTGCAGACCGCCCTTGACAAGGTCAGCCTTTGTTTTCGGGAAAACGAATTTGTCTCTGTTCTCGGCCAAAGCGGCTCGGGAAAGACCACCATGCTCAACATCATCGGCGGGCTTGACCGCTATGACGACGGCGATCTCGTTATAAACGGCGTTTCCACAAAGCAATATAAGGACAGCGACTGGGACAGCTACCGCAATCACAAGATAGGCTTTGTTTTCCAAAGCTACAACCTCATTCCCCACCAGTCGATACTTTCAAATGTCGAGCTTGCGCTGACCCTTTCGGGCGTTTCCAAAAAGCAGCGCCGTCAAAAGGCGGTTAGTATGCTCGAAAAGGTGGGCCTTGCAAACCAGCTGCACAAAAGGCCCAATCAGCTGTCGGGCGGTCAGATGCAAAGGGTGGCCATTGCAAGAGCTCTCGTAAACGATCCCGACATTCTGCTTGCCGACGAGCCTACCGGCGCCCTCGATTCCGAAACCAGTCTTCAGATAATGGAGCTTTTAAAGGGCATTGCAAAGGACAGGCTTGTCATAATGGTAACCCATAATCCCGACCTTGCAAAGCAGTATTCCACCCGTATTATAAGCCTTAAAGACGGAAAGATCATCGGCGACACAAACCCCGTCGGGCAGGATGAAATGTCACAAGCGGGCACAAGGTCGAAACAATGCGATGTTGCCGACAGGGCCGAGGCGGCTGAAAAATCGGAAAGCACCGCAAAATCGGAAAACGCAGAAAGACCCGCCAAAGAGGCCAAAAAGCAAAAGGGACAGAAAACCTCCATGTCCTTCTTCACCGCCCTGTCTTTAAGCCTTAACAACCTTATGACCAAAAAGGGCCGCACCTTTATGACCTCCTTTGCCGGAAGCATCGGAATAATCGGCATAGCCCTTATTCTCTCCCTTTCAAGCGGAGCACGAGCATACATAGACAAGACCGAGCGGGAGACCCTTTCAAGCTATCCCCTTTCGGTGGATAAGCAGTCGATAGATTACAGCTCGATGATGTCGAGCTTCGTGCGTGAGGAACAGCCCGAGGGCACCGACAAGGCCTATACCCAAAGCTTCCTTTACGACCAGATTCAAAATATCAATTCCTCCAGCCATGTTAACGACTTAAAATCATTTAAGGCCTATGTGGAGCAGAACAAAAACGACATTTCCGACGCCGTTTCGGACATACGGTATAAATATTCCACCGAAATATACGTTTACAACTGCTCGGATGAGCTCAACCCCGTCAAGGCCAATCCCAACACTCTCACCTCCGACCTTAATATGAACGATTACCTCTCCTCGAAGGCCGATTCAATGTCGAGCAGGTATATGAACGCCAGCGACAGCGACCTTTTCACCGAGCTTTTTACCGACAAGGAGCTTCAGCAGAACTATTATGAGCTGCTTGACGGAAAAATGCCCGAAAACAAAAATGAGGCGGTGCTCATTCTCGACAAAAACAACCGCATAAGCGATTACAGCCTTTATACTCTCGGAATACTCGACCGTGAAGGCCTTAAAGATCTTATGAAATCGGGCAGCGGCGAGGAGCCCGATTATGCCGACTATGAATATTCCGAGCTTCTCGGAATTTCCTTTAAGATAGCGGCGGCGGGCGATCTTTACGAGGAGCATGACGGCGTTTTTACCGATATTAAAGAGGACAGTGAAAAGCTTTCGCAAAAGCTTAAAGACGCCGAAAGCCTTACAATAGTCGGAATTGCAAAATATACCGACGACGCCTCAAAGGTCGGCAATTTCATCGGCGGAATGGTGGGATATCTTCCCGAGCTTTCGGACTATATAATGGAGAAAAACAACAACACCGCCGTTTTAAAGGCTCAGAAAGATAATCCCGACACCGACGTGCTTACCGGCAACAAATTCAAAACCGCCGAGGAAATCGAAAGCGATGTTGAGAATTTCGACATTTCCGCCGTGCCGCCCCAGTATCAGATGATGTTTGCCAATCTTTCGGGGGAAAATCTCAAATCGGCCGTTCGGTCGTATGTTAAAATGACCTCCTCGACCGCCACCTACGACGAAAACCTCGAAGTGCTCGGATACGCCACACCCGACGATCCTTCGGGAGTGGAGTTTTACTGCTCCGACTTTG
>ERZ857629.2430-NODE-2430-length-17661-cov-2.789731_pt1 | contig 17661 bp, 12 predicted proteins | sample MGYA00519700_ERZ857629 | MGnify/ENA primary metagenome ERZ857629 (study PRJEB31778, sample SAMEA3449351) | human gut metagenome | biome: human gut; feature: human-associated habitat; material: faeces | place: United Kingdom | collected 2010/2012 ...
CCTGGGTCTTTAAGGAGCGCAAAACCGGAAAGCTCAGAACGCGGAGCGGCGCCATAGTTTGCGGACTTCTTTACCTGCTGCTTTTCGCATTTGTAGGACTGATTTTTTTGTTCCTCGCAATGGCCGTTTCTCAACTTATTACCACCGACGGTGTGCAGTGGCTTTACTGGGGCATTATGGGCAGTGTAGCGGTATTTCTGGGCGTTTTCGGAAGCGTGTTTAATACATACAGTTCTCTCTATCAGGCTAAGGACAACGACCTTCTGCTTTCCATGCCCATACCCGTGCACTCGATAATGATTGCGCGGCTGTCGGGCGTTTATGCAATGGGGCTTTTATACGAGCTTATCGTTATTATTCCCGCCCTGATTGTGTGGTTTATACATACTCGGTTTACGCTGCTCGGTACGGTTTTCACGCTGCTCATTCCCTTTGTACTGTCCTTCTTTGTGCTTGTGCTTTCCTGCGTTTTGGGATGGGTGGTGGCACTTATTGCCCGCAGGCTTAAAAACAAGAATTTCATTACCGTTATCGTTTCACTGGTATTTCTCGGGGCGTATTATTACTTTTACAGCAGGGCATACGATATGCTCGGCGCATTTTTGGCCGCCGCAAGCGATCCTGTCTTTTCGGGAAGGGCAAAAATCATTTTATATCCGCTCTATCATATGGGCAAAGCGGCTCAGGGAAGTTTTCTTTCCTTCCTCATTTTTACGGCAATCATCGCAGCCCTTTTGTCATTGACCGTTTTGGTCATTTCAAAGAGCTTTATAAAGCTTGCAACGGCAAATTCCGGCTCGGTTAGGGTCAAGGCCAAAAGGGCCGAGAACGCAAAGGTCAGCTCGGTTAAATATGCCCTTTTTAAAAAGGAGCTTTGCCGATTTAAGGGCAGCGCAGGCTATATGCTCAACTGCGGAATGGGACTGCTCTTTTTGCTTGCGGCCGCTGTGGCTGTTTTGTGGAAAGAAAGTATCATTCGCGAGTTTGTGCCGTCGGTCGTTTCGACGGATTTGGCGGTGGGTATTGCAAGCGTAATCATTACTCTGATAATCGGATCGGGATGTATTACCGCGCCGTCGGTTTCCCTTGAGGGAAAAAGCCTTTGGCTGCTTCGCTCCTTGCCCGTAAGCGGAAAACAGGTGCTGACGGCAAAGCTTATGCTTCAGGTTGTTTTGACCGCCGTTCCTGCCATTATTGCTGTTGCAGCTGTTTTGATTGTTGTAAGGCCAAGTGTGGCCGTGGCGGTTTTAATGCTTATTTATGTTATGATCTATGTGGTTTTAACGGCGGCAATGGGACTGTGTTTCGGTGTTTCAAAGGCTAATTTTTGCTGGACAAGCGAGATGATACCCATAAAACAAAGTTCTTCGGTAATGCTGACAATACTTATCGGTTGGGCATTGGCCCTGGTTTTCGGCGTGGTCGGATATCTGCTGTCGGAAATCGTCGGATTTAGCGGAGCAATGGCGGTAATGTGCCTTTTGTCTGGCGGTCTTTGCTTTGCACTCATATGGAATCTGCTTACTAAAGGCGCGGAAAAATTCGATAGCTTTGTCGCTTGATCAAGCCTACCTGTTTAAAAACAAAATATTTTTCTGCGGTGTGGAATGCTTTTTCCGCACGGCGCAGAAATAAGAAATACCCGCAGTCGGAGAAATTTCCGATTGCGGGCGGTTTGTTTTTAAAGATAACTGTTATTTCAGAAAAACGTATAGTAAATTGCGTTTAAAAAATCATTTTCCCGTTGCTTTGTTTTTGCAAAGGGAAAAAAGGGGACAACCGTCGCATTTAGGGGCTCTTGCCGAGCATACATCCCTGCCGAAAAGTACTATCCTGTGGCAAAAATCGTTGGACTCTTTAGGGTCAATAATGGCTTTCAGCTGCATTTCAACCTTGTATGGATCGGCGGTGTCGCAAAGGCCCAAGCGGTTGCTTATTCTTATCAAGTGTGTGTCGGCCACAATGGCGGGAGCACCGTAAACATCCCCCATAATGAGGTTGGCAGTCTTGCGGCCGATGCCGGGAAGGGAGGTCAGATCCTCAATAGTGGCAGGTACCTCTCCGCCGAATTTTTCGCAAAGCATTTTGCTCATTTCCACAAGGCTTTTTGACTTGGTTTTGTAAAGACCGCAGGATTTTATGTATTCTCCCACCTCGTCGCAGCTTGCTTTACTCATTTCAAGAGGTGTGGGAAAACGTTTAAAAAGGGCGGGAGTGACCATATTTACCCTTGCGTCGGTGCACTGGGCCGACAGCCTTGTGGCAACCAACAGCTCAAAGGCGCTTGTTGACTCGAGTGAACATTTTGCCCGGGGGTACAGCTCTTTAAGGACGTTAACACACAGGGCGGCTCTTTGTTTTTTTGTCATATGCTATCCTTCTTTTTTGATATTTATATAATCTTTTGAAGCTGCAAGGTTTTGTGCACGGCTCCAGGGAGCCGAGGCTATCAGCTTAACGCTGATCGGAGGGAGCCTTTGATAAATCTGAAAAAGCGGTTTATTAAAGCGGCTTTGCTTTTTTTGAAGGATCGTGGGATGCTGCTCCCTCCGCTCTCGGCAAAGCCGGGAAAGCCTCGGCGGCGGATAGGTGATACCGTCGCTGCACCGCTACAAGTGTGTTGGGGCGGTCGGTCCATGCTTGAAGACCGGCCATTGACTATACCGCGCTTTCTTTTATCTTTTTGATGTATCCGGTGGCAAGGGCGTCGCAGCGCTCATTTTCCTTGTGCCCCGCGTGACCCTTTACCCACACTATCTTAACCTCGTGAATGTCGCAAAGCTCAAGCAGCCTTGCCCATAGATCAGAGTTAAGGGCTGGCTTTTTGTCGGCCTTTCGCCAGCCGTTTTTCTGCCAGGATTTTGCCCAGCCTTTGGTCAGTCCGTCGGCGGCGTATTTGGAATCGGTTGTGAGAATCACTTTGCAGGGTTCGTTAAGCTTTTCAAGGGATTTTATGAGGGCAGTAAGCTCCATACGGTTGTTGGTGGTGTCTTTTTCTCCGCCCGAAAGCTCAAGCTCATGCCCCTTGTATCTGAGTATTGCGCCCCATCCGCCCGGGCCGGGATTGCCCGAACAGGCGCCGTCGGTGAATATTTCCACAGTCTTTTTGTTCATAATTCTCTCCGAAATTTATATAAATTACATAGCGGCTCGAATAACGAAGCCTTTATGCGTTTATTACCGTCTCGCGCAGTGCGGGGCAGCGTGTGCGTGGTTTGACCGATCGATATCTGGGTATCGGTCGCATAATGTATAACAATTAAATTTTATAACATCCCGGCCTTAAAAACAAGAGCTTTTTTGATTAAAAATTTTTCCTCCGGCAATAATAAATTTGAAAAATATCTTTTTGGAGGATAATTTTATGAACAGCGTTATTATGGCGGGCGGCGAGGGAAGAAGACTGCGCCCCGTTACCTGCGATGTCCCTAAACCCCTTACCCGTCTTGCGGGAAGGCCGGTTATAGAATACCTTCTCGATCTGCTTGAAAAGGCAGGCTGCCAAAAAGCTGTGCTTACCCTCGGCTATCTTCCGGGAGAAATAACCGATTATTTTATCACGCAAAAATATAAAAACATTGATCTTGAATTTTCGGTCGAAGAAAGTCCTCTCGGAACGGCGGGAAGCGTTAAAAAAGCGGCTAAAAACTTTAAAAACGATTTTCTTGTTATAAGCGGAGACTGCGTTTGCGATTTCGATTTAAATGAAATATACGACAGCCATATTTCAAAAGGTGCCGACATAACCGTTGTCACAACCGAGGTGGACGATCCGCGGGAATACGGCCTTATTTCCACCGATGATAATGGTTTTGTTGAAAGCTTTGTGGAAAAGCCGTCATTCAAAAACGCCTTCACAAACAAGGCGAACACAGGCATATATGTCATCTCTCCTAAGGTGCTGAAATTCATTCCCGACGGTGTATCATTTGATTTTTCAAAGGATCTTTTTCCCCTTTGTTTATCAATGGGCGGGAAAATTTCCGTTTACGAGGCCGAGGGCTATTGGTGCGATATGGGTGACGGGAAAAGCTATCTGAAATGCCAAAGTGATATTTTAAACGGCAGGGTCAAAACAAACCTTTGCGCCGACAGTGAGACCGGCTGCTTCGGAAGGCGGCCGACGGGAAGTTTTGTGCTCTTTCCGCCGGTATATTTCGGGGATAAGGTAACTGTCGCCGACGGTGCGGTTATAGGCCCCGATACCGTTCTTGACGACGGAGTGACGGTCGAAAAAAATGCGAGGATAAGGCAAAGCGCCCTGCTCAAAGACGCCTATATCGAGCAGTCGGCGAAAATTACAAGCGCCATAGTCTGCCCGCGGGCAACGGTCAAACGGGGAGCGTCCCTTTTCGAGCACTCGACTTTGGGCAGCGACAGCACGGTGGGCGAAAGGGCGACAATAATGCCGGATGTGGCTGTCTGGCCGAAAAAACTTGTGGACGAGGGCCTTTCCCTTAACTCCAATTTGAAATACGGAAGCGTTAAAAAGGAGTTTTTCGACGACGGCGGCATTTACGGAAATGTCGGCAGCGACATAACCCCGCGTTTTTGCGCCGATCTCGGATGCGCCGTAGGTTCTTTTTCAAAAAACGGCAAGATTGGTGTGGCTTTCGACAGCTCAAATGCCGCAGGTGCACTTTCAAAAGCGGTGATCAGCGGAATGCTGTCTACCGGGGCGCAGGTATGGAATTTCGGAAGAATTTTAAAATCCCAGATGTCCTTTGCCTGCTCATTTTGCGGAGTGGATTTAGGGGTGTATGTGTCGGTAAAGGAAAAGGGAATTATCGAGCTTTTTTCAAACGACGGGCTGCCGGTATCGAGGGAGACCGAGCGAAAGATCGAAAAGCTTATGGAAAAGGGTGAGTTTGTGCGGGTGAGCGCCGCAAATTATTCTGCCGCAGCCGATATGAGCGGCGTAAAACTTTTGTATCGGCAGGAACTTTTCCGCCAGGCATCTAACGGGATTTTCGGCAAAAGGGCAAGGGCTGTCTGCACAAACGCCGAGGGACGCTCAATTTTCAATGATACCTTAACGAGACTGGGCTGCGACACATCGGGCGGTATGTCTCTTTTACTTTCTTCCGACGGCACCAAACTAAACATTAAAACCGAGGAAGGAAAGGACATTCCGTATAACAAGCTGCTGTGGCTTTGCTGTCTTAAGGAACTTAAAAAGGGATATGATATAATCCTGCCGCCCGACGCGCCCGCTTTTCTCGACACACTTGCAAAAAAGGCAGGAGCAAAGGTGCAGCGGGTGGATACCGAAAGGGAAAGAGAGGGCAGTGAGCTTCGCAAAGGCGCAAAGGCAAGGTATTTTCTGCGGGACGGAATGATGCTTGGCATACGGCTGCTCGATGAGTTTAAATCGGCAGGCGAGCTTGAAAGGGCGGCCGACGGCATTCCGGATTTTTCGGTTTTTTCGGAGGAACTTGAGCTTGAAAGCACTCCGGCAAAAATTATGAACGCTTTGTCGGAAAAATACAAGGTGACCTCCTTTGGAATAGAAATGCCCTTCAGAAATTCATGTGTGTATGTGCGTCCGAGAAAATCGGGAAAAAGTCTTAGATTTATTGCCGAAAGCAAAAGCGCCGAAATTGCCCGTGCGGCCTGTGAACAAGCCGAAAGCAAGGTGCGGGAAATACTTGACAAAGAGGGAAAAAGGTAGTATCATAGGAGAAAAAGTAATGTGACTGTGATAGGCGGCGATTTTTCGCCCGTTTATATTTTGGAACAGATGTCAGCGCTTTATATTTAATCGACGCTTTTTAATTACAGCTTTTTTGATCAGCAGAAGTATCCCGGCCAGTCGACGGCGGTCTGTTCTGTGGTAAATTTTGCGCTGCATATTAAAAGGACGCCCTGCAGATTTGATCTTTTTTTGTGCGGCATCCCGTTCAACCTTTTTATCAGAGATTTAGGGGCAAGAGGCCCCACTACATAAAATATATTTTTCGGAGGTATGTTTCCTTACTATGACAAAACAAATAAGTAAAAAGGTTCCTTCTGCGGAAAAGGCAAGGCCCTTAACCGCCGGAAAGAGCCGTTCTTCGGGTACTGAAAAATCCGCCAAAAAAAGAGGCTCTTCGGCATCTGATCCCTCGGTAAACGTCGGCGGGGTAAACACAAAGAGCAATTCTTTTGAAAAAAAAGCCGGGACATCGGCAAAAAAAGCAGCGTCCTCAAAAGGTGCTTTGATAAAAAAATCGGTCCCCGCAAACAACAGAAGAAAAGCCGCAAAAGGCGGCAAAAAAACCACTCCTTTAAAGATTATTTCTCTCGGCGGTCTTGATGAGATCGGCAAGAATATGACCGTTTACGAATATGGCAGTGACATTTTTATTATAGACTGCGGTATGACCTTTCCCGATGCGGAAATGCCCGGCGTAGACATTGTTATCCCCGATTTCAGCTATGTTGTCAAAAATGCCGACAGGGTAAAGGGACTTGTCATAACCCACGGACACGAGGATCACATCGGCGGTATACCGTATCTTTTGAAGGTGCTCAACTGCCCGGTTTATGCCACAAAACTGACCGTCGGCCTGATCGAAGGCAAGCTCAGAGAACACGGGCTTCTTTCCAAGGCTAAGCTTAACATCGTTAAACCCGGGGACAGCGTAACCCTCGGCTGCTTTAAGGCCGAGTTTATACACGTCAACCATTCCATTCCCGATTCGGTTGCCGTGGCGGTTAAAACCCCCATCGGCGTTATCGTCCACACCGGCGACTTTAAAATAGACAGCACCCCCATCGATGGTAAAATGATAGATTTTGCCCGCTTTTCCGAGCTTGGCAGAAAGGGCGTTCTGGCCCTTTTAATGGATTCCACAAACGCCACCCGTCCCGGTTTTACCATGAGCGAAAGAACGGTAGGCGCCAGCCTTTCCCACATTTTCAAGGACGCGGGAGGCAAGCGCATTGTCGTAGCCACATTTTCCAGCAACATACACCGTGTTCAGCAAATCGTTGACGAGGCGGTCAAGTGCGGCAGAAAGGTGGCCGTTTCGGGCAGAAGTATGATCAACGTGGTGACCATAGCCACCGAGCTTGGCTATCTTAAAATCCCCAAGGGTGTGCTTATCGACATCGACCTTATTAAAAATTACACCGACGATAAGCTGGTCATAATAACCACCGGATCCCAGGGAGAGGCAATGTCGGCCCTTCATCGTATGGCTTTCGGCGACCACAGGAAGGTGACGGTGGGTCCTAACGACCTTATCGTTATTTCGGCCAATCCCATTCCCGGCAACGAAAAGACGGTCAACATCGTCATAAACGAGCTTATGAAGCTTGGCGCAGAGGTTGTTTACGAACGTATGTATGACGTGCACGTATCGGGACACGCCTGCCAGGAAGAACTAAAAATGATGATGGGAATGATTGATCCTAAATTTTTTATCCCTGTGCACGGCGAACAGATGCATCTGAGAAAGAACGCAGCCCTTGCGGTTTCAATGGGAATACCCAAGGAAAACATCATCATTTCCGACATTGGAAAGGTCATCGAACTGACCTCAAAATCCATAAAAATAACCGATGAAGTGCCCTCGGGCAAGGTGTTTGTTGACGGATTGGGCGTAGGAGACGTCGGAAGCATCGTTCTGCGCGACCGAAAGCACCTTTCGGAGGACGGAATTATAATCGTTGCAATGACCATGGATAAACAGTCGGGAGACATCATTTCAGGTCCCGAGCTTATTTCCCGGGGATTCGTTTATGTAAGAGAAAGCGAGCAGCTGCTTGAAAGCGCAAGGAATGTTGTCAACCGCGCCCTCGATTATTGCTACGACAACGGTATTTCCGACCGCACCGCCGTTAAAAACGAGGTCAGGGATTCTCTTTCACGATTCCTTTATCAGAAAACAAGAAGAAGCCCCATGATTCTGCCTGTAATTATGCAGATATAACACCGGTAAAAATATAATTTTCCTCGCGGTAACAGTTGATATAATTACACAAAAGAATTGCAACTGTATTCGCATCAACAACCTTGATCACTATTTGTAACCATAATATATTTTCTTTTATGGCTGCAATGCACGGGAGGTCTGCCTCTTGAAGAAGAAGTCACACAGCGGCCGTTCATTTTCGGCATATAAGGCCGCCATCATAATCTTTTTTGCGCTTTCGCTTGTGGGGGACGCGGCGGTATTTTTGCTGTCAAAAAGCCTGAATGCTCTGCTTGCCTCGCTGCTTTGCACCGCCCTTTGCGCCGCCGTGCTGCTCTTTATAAGGGGCAGGCTCAGCTCATTTTTCTTCGGCTTTTATAAGGGCACGGTCGAAAAGCTTAAAACCCCCGATTCGGACATTTTCAACAACTTTTCTCTGCCGGTACTGGTGCTCAAGGATGGAGTGGCGGCATGGTATAACGGCCGGTTTAAAACCGAGGTACTAAAGGGAAGGGATATTTTTGAAACCGTCCCAGATGAAATTTTAACCGATGCCGTGCGCTCAAACCTTCGCCTCAACGATAAATCCGATCTGTTTTACGGCGGGCGGAGCTATACCGTTTACAAAACCGATTATATATCGGACGGAATAAAATACGATACCCTTTATTTCGTAGACAACACCGATCTTAAACGTGTGGCCGACGAGTTCGATAAAAGCCGCCCGGTTATTATGATTATGTCGATAGATTCCTTCGACGAGCTGACCGAGAATCTTGCCGAAAGCGAGCGAGCGTCGGTCAGAGGACAAATCGAAAGAGAAATCGAGTCCTTCGCTTCCAAAACCGACGGATTTATGAAAAAGCTCAACAACCACACATATCTTTTCATGCTCAACGAACGCGGCTATGCCCTTATTAAATCGGAAAAATTCGATGTGCTTGATAAGGTTAGAAACCTCAAGGTGCACGGCGATAAAAATGCCACACTTTCCATAGGTGTCGGCAGAAAGGATAAAACCCTAAAGGATTGCGAGATAAGTGCCCGCCAGGCTCTTGAAATGGCTCAGGGACGCGGAGGAGACCAGGTGGCGGTTAAAAGCCTCAACAACTTTGAATTCTTCGGCGGCATAAGCAGCAAGGGGGTCGAAAAGCGCACCAAGGTCAAGACCCGCGTCATTGCAGCCGCCTTAAAGGAGCTTATAAGGGGCAGCGACAGTGTTTTCATCGTCGGTCATAAATACGGCGATCTGGACAGTCTCGGCGCTTCTCTGGGACTGTGGAAGGCCGTTAATGTCATCGGTCCTAAAGGATATATCGTGCTGGACAGGGAACAGCACCTTGCAAAGCAGCTCATAGATAAAATTGACAAGCAGTATAACAACGGGGTCATAATAAGCGGGCAGAAGGCCATGGAAATTATCACGAAAAAGAGCCTTGTTATCGTTGTTGACACCCACCGCAAGGATTTTATCGACGCTCCGGATTTGTTCTCGATCTGTTCCACCAAGGTGGTTATCGACCATCACCGCAAGAACGTTGATTTCATCGACGACGCGGTCATTTTCTACCACGAACCATACGCTTCATCGGCCTGTGAAATGGTCTGCGAGCTGCTTCAGTATATGGGCGACGACATAATCGCAAAGCCAGAAGCCGAGGCGCTTTTTGCCGGAATAATGCTCGATACGAGAAACTTTGTGCTGAGAACCGGCGTAAGAACCTTTGAAGCATCGGCATATCTGCGGGGAAGGGACGCCGATCCCGTTGAGGTCAAAAAGCTGTTTGCCGATTCTATGGACGTATACCGCGAGCGGTCGAAGATAGTTTCTTCGGCTAAGCGGTTCGGCAGATGTGCCGTATCGGTGGACAGTGCCGACGGAGGCTCCCGTGTTGCGGCATCTCAGGCGGCGGATGAGCTTTTAAACATCGAAAACATCGATGCGTCCTTTGTTATTTACCGCTCGGGAACGACGGTAAATATCTCGGCAAGATCGCTTGGCGCAATAAACGTACAGGTCATTATGGAGGAGCTGGGCGGCGGCGGACACCACACAATGTCGGCTGCGCAGCTTAAGGACTGCGATGTCATAACGGCCGAAAAAATGCTTTTTGAGGCCATTTCAAAGCACGAAAAGCAGCCTGCCAAGTAAGATCAAGCGCCGCGCGGTAAAGCGGCACTGCGCACGCCGATATCATCAATTTGTTAAAACGAAACCGCATCACCAAACAAAAAAACAGCAAAACCACTTCAGCAAATAAAGAAAAGAGGTCAATATTATGAAGGTAGTGCTTACAAAGGACATAAAGGGCACAGGCAAGGCGGGAGAGCTTCACGAGGTATCCGACGGATACGCAAGAAACTTTCTTTTTCCCAGAGGCCTTGCAACCGAGGCCAACGCGCAGGCTTTAAATGAGCTTAAAAACCGCGAGGCATCGGCTGCATTCAAAAAGAAGCAGGCCGACGAGCAGGCGAGAGATATCGCTTCAAAAATCGGCGGAAATAAGATACGCATTTCGGCCAAGGGCGGCTCAAACGGACGGCTCTTCGGATCGGTGACAACCGCCGAGATCGCTGAGGCCATCAAAAAGGATTTTGGCTGCGACATAGATAAAAAGAAGATATCCCTTTCCTCCGATATTAAAAATTACGGCGAATACAGCGCTACCGTTAAGCTTTTCGGCGGTGTTACTGCAGATGTAACGGTCGAGGTCGGAGAATAGCAAAAAAGAAAAAGAATAACACTGATTTTCGGTCAATTTCTTTTTATAAGCCTAAAGTATGGATGCAACAACACTGATTGCAATTCTCACTTTCCTTGCATTGGTAATCTTTACAGGCTATCTGATTATCTACAACATATTTCATACCAAAGCAAAGAGGCCTGCCGGTTTTACCCGACAGGTCTCTTTGTATGTATGTGCAATTGGAATGATTGCCGATTATAATAGGCTTTAATAATTTTTTATCTAAAGCCGTAAAACAATGCTTATAAGCAAAGCATATGAAATATATCGGTTAAGGATGATATCATATTTTCAGGCCTTTTAATTAAAGGCTTTCGTCATTCTCGTCGGCAGGCTTTGCCTTTTTGCCGATAAGGTTAACGATGATACCGAGGATAAGTGCGCAGGCGACAGTCTTTAAGGTGATCTGGCCAAAGCTTAAAGCAAAGTTACCGATACCGGCAATGAGGATGACCGAGGCGGTGAAAAGGTTGCGGTTGTCGTCGAGATCGACATTCTGGAGCATCTTAAGACCCGATACAGCAATGAAACCATAGAGTGCAACGCACACGCCGCCCATTACGCAGGCAGGAATGGAGGAAAGGAAGATTACGAAGGGAGTAAAGAAGGAGACGATGATGGCAAGCACTGCAGCACCGAGAATGGAAACTACCGAAGCGTTTTTGGTAATTGCAACGCAGCCGACCGATTCACCGTATGTGGTGTTGGGGCATCCGCCGAAGATGGCGCCTGCGATGGAGCCTACGCCATCGCCGAGAAGGGTGCGGGAAAGACCGGGCTCTTCAAGCAGATCTCTTTCGATGATGGAGGAAAGGTTTTTATGGTCGGCAATGTGCTCGGCGAAAACAACGAATGCAACGGGAACATATGCCACTGCGATGGTTGCAATGTAGGAACCGGAAAGCTCTTTAATTCCGTCGATTGCTTTGATAAATGTGAAGTCGGGAATGTTGACAAAGCTCTTTATCGAAATGTTTGCAGCCGAGAAGTTATCAACAAAGGGAGCAAAATCGATGAGCTTAAGCGCGTCGTTGCCGGTGCTGTTGCCGATGGCGGTAAACACTGCGGCGACGGCGTATCCTGCCACGATTCCGATTACAAAGGGGATAAGCTTCATCATCTTTTTACCGTAGATCGAGCAGAGCATAACAACCAGAAGGGTAATGAGACCGCAGATGATGGCTGCTCCGGTGTGAGCGTTTACAGGGAAGGAACCAGTGTCGGCATTAAAGAAACCTGATCCTCCGGCCAGGTCTCCGATGGCATTTCCGGCAAGGGAAAGACCGATTATTGCAACGGTAGGTCCGATAACAACGGGAGGCATAATTTTGGAGATCCATTTAACGCCTGCAAGCTTGACGATTATGGCAATGACCACATAAACAAGTCCCGCAAATGCTGCGCCGATTATCAGTCCGAGATAGCCAAGGGACATTGATACGCCGCCGGCAAAGGCCGAAAGCATGGATCCAATGAAGGCGAAAGATGATCCGAGGAATACCGGGCTTTTGAATTTTGTGAAGAGCAGATAGACGATGGTACCAACGCCTGCACCGAAAAGGGCGGCGGAGGGCTGCATACCGTTTCCGACAATGTTTGGAACGGCGATTGTGGCCGCCATAATGGCAAGCAGCTGCTGGATAGCAAAGACCACCAGCTGGCCGAATTTAGGCCTGTCTTTTACATCGTAGATTAGTTTCATAACTTTTCCTCCTAATATTTAAGGCTTTCGCCTTTTTTCAAAAATCAAACGGGGCGAAACAACTGCTTTGCACAGACGCCCGCACGGCTTTCAGTCGCCTAAAATATAGACCCCGGTTTCTCCATCGGTTTCGGTAAGCTTGACCGACACTATCTCCGACTTGGCGGTGGGAATGTTTTTGCCCACGAAATCGGCGCGTATGGGAAGCTCTCTGTGACCCCGGTCGACAAGCACTGCAAGCTGAATGGATGAGGGTCTGCCCATTGCCATAACCGCGTCCATTGCCGCTCTGGCCGTTCTGCCGGTGTAAAGCACGTCGTCAACCAGAATGACCGTTTTGTCTACAATATCAAATGGAACGTCGGTATCGTTGAGCACAGGATCGGAATTTATCTTGCTTAAATCGTCGCGGTAGAGGGTTATGTCCAGCACTCCCACCGGAATCTTGACCTTTTCAAAGCTTTCTATATTTTCGGAAATACGCTTTGCAAGAGGAACGCCCCTGGTTTTAATTCCTACAAAAACAATTTTGCCGCATCCGTGATTTTTTTCGGTGATTTGGTGGGCAATACGTATGAGGGCGCGGGAAAGGGTTTCCTCATCGAGCACTGTTGCGTGAACTTTCAATCGGTTTTCCTCCCATAAAAAAAGCCCGAAAACTTTACCTTAAAGCTTTCAGACCGCAAAAATTCCGTAGCGCTATTGCATTTTTCTTCCCTGTATCACAGTACAAGCTTAAAGATCTTTAGTATAATAAACCTAAATTTTGTATTTGTCAAGACTTTTTTCCACAAAATATTCGATTTATCCCTATAAATTTATGTGTTGATAAATTTTCCTGCTTGTGATACAATTATTTAAAATATACGCGCTTTAAGAAAATGAAAAACCACGCAAAGTATTTAGCTTACAAACGAACGGTGCTCAAACCTGTTTTTTCTTTAAATGGCAGCATTGCTGACAAAAAACAGGATAACCCGTCATATAATTGAAAGACCGTCCAAAAGCTCGGCGCGCATTGCTTTTTTAAAAATACTGTGCTGCTTTTGCCGTATCCATCCGTCGGCGCTTTTAAAGCGTGCACACTCGTCCTTTCACCCTTAAACCTTCGGCAGCTTCGGCCGATCCCACATCGATAAACGGAAAGAGGAACTGCTTAATGAACAAAAAAATAAAGCGCAACGGCTTTGTTGAAGGAACAATGATCGCCTATGCCGCAATAGTCCTTTCAAAGCTGATCGGCGCCTTTTATTCCATCCCTTTTTATGCCATAATCGGTGAAAGGGGAGGGGTTGTCTATTCCTGTGCATACAATATATATAATCTGTTTTTAACCATTTCCACCTCCGGAATTCCCACCGCCATAAGCATTATAATCAGCGAATACAACTCTCTTAAAATGTTTGCGGCCAAGGAAAAAGCGCAAAAAACCGCCCGCAACACGGTTTTTATAATTTCCCTTGCCGCTTTTATTGTGCTGTTTTTGTCAGCCCCCTTTATCGGCAGGTTTTTCCTCGGATCCGACGCCCAGGGCGACGACGTTACCGCCGCTATCAGAACCGTTTCCTTCTGCCTTTTGGTGGTGCCGTTTTTAAGCATCCGCCGCGGATATCTTCAGGGTCACGCCTACATTGCCCCTTCCTCCACAAGCCAGGTTATCGAACAGTTTGTCAGGGTGTTTGTAATTCTGGTAGGATCATACGTTACGGTAAATGTGCTCGGTAAAAGCCAGACGGCCGGCGTGTGCGTTGCCCTTACCGGTGCCCTTATCGGAGCCATTGCCGCCTATTTTTATCTTTCGGCCAAAATGAGGGCTAACAAAAGCGCGTTTTTGCCTGCTCCCGGCGACGTGGTCAACGACACAACCGTTTCCACAGGGGAGACCATCAAAAAAATCGCCCGCATCTGCATTCCTCTCATAATCGTGGCCATTTCCTCTAACATTTACGATATAACCGACATGAAGCTTATAATAGTGGGACTTTCCTCTCTCGACGGATTTACCGCCGACGACAGCGAGGTCATCGCCAGCATAATCGCCACATGGGGGCCTAAAATCTGCGTGCTCATAACCTCTCTTGCCATGGGGCTTACCTCAAGTATGATACCCCATATGGTTGACTGCTTTGTTAAAAACGACAGAAGCGGGGTAAACAGGCGGTTTAATCAGGCGGTAGGTACAATACTTGTGCTGGCCGTTCCTATGGCCGTGGGAATGTGCCTGCTGTCCCATCCGCTCTATTATGTTTTTTACGGGGAGAGCCGTTTCGGCCCTACTCTTATGCGTGTGCTGCCATTTCTGCGGATTTTTGAGAGCATCAGTATGGTAGCAAGTATGTGCCTCCAAAGCATAGGCCTTGCCAAGGTGGTCTGTTTCACAAGCGTTACGGGACTGATCATAAACGCCGCCTGCGACGTACCGTTTATCTATCTATGCAATGCCATTGGCCTTCCGGCCTATTGGGGGGCGGGATTTTCCAGTATGCTGGGATACACCGTTTCCATCGCAGCCGTGCTCATTCTTTTAAAGAAAAAATACGGTCTTAAATATATGTCGCTGCTAAAGACCCTTTTAAAGGTCATAATGGGACTTATCCCCATGATTGCCGTGGTGCTCATTCTTATGAATGTTCTTCCTTTCACAGGCGGGCGGCTCATACAGTTTATCTTTATGGCGGTGGTTGCGGTTGCCGGCGCTGTTGTTTACGGAATCGTGACATATAAAAACAAAGCCATAAGAGATGTTTTCGGAGACGACTTTTTAAGAAAGGTACTTGTCAAACTGCACCTAAAAAAGGCCTGATACAGACCTTTAAAGATATATAAAGAAATATATAAAACCGTGCCGCAGGGAATGAGAATATGCCCTACGGCCACAGCGAAAAGGCCGCATTAAGCAACAACAGATGACCGATCGTCTGTTGCTTAACCACCGCTCTTTTAACGGTAAAATTCGGAGGACACAGGGATTATTATGAGGCAGCAAAAAAACAACGAAGTTATAACAAAGGATCTGTCGCTTGAGGTATCACCGGCGGCTGTTTCGCGGTTTAAAAGCTTTTGCAAAACCGTGCTTAAAGCCGATGTGGACGACACTCCGTCACAGCAAAGCATCTTTATGCGCCAGAGCATGTCCATTGTTTATTATGCAACCATTGTTTTTCTCGTAACAAACGGCTTTTACCTTGTTAAAAACATCATATTTAATACAATGATCGTCATTGATATGGTGCCGCTGTATATGATGGTGGGCTCCTGCCTTGCAATGCTGTTTTATCTGTCCTTTTGCAAGGATTACGGCTCGGCTGCCTCCCGATTTGCCCTCCTTGCTTTTTACACGGTGGTTATTGCCGCCGTCACGGTGTTTATGGTCTCCTGCAACTTTCACAAAATAGGCCTGTCCATCTCCATGTGCTACCTGTTTATAATTATGATTGCCCCGACCTACAAGCTTTTTGACACGGTTTTCATATGTATTTTAATATTGATCAGCTGGTGGCTGCCGGGAATTCTTCCTTATTCGGATAACTACGATATGTTCAAGCATTTTCTTCTGCGCTTTGCAATAATAGCAGGACTGATTGCCGTTCGTTCGGTATTTATCCGTCAATCGGTCAACGAAAGGCGCATAAGCGAAATGAATAATTCCTTTATATGGCTTGCATACAACGACATTATGACCGGCACACTCAATAAAAAGGCTATGGAAATATACATGAGCTTTGTTGCCGAGGAAATGTCGCCCAAAGAGGTCAGCTTGATAATCTTCGACATCGATAATTTCAAATCATATAACGACCATTATTCCCATTTAAAAGGCGATGAGGCGCTGAAAAGCGTTGCTGCAAGCGTCGTGGGTGTTCTTGAGAAAAGCGACAGGTATCTTTTCCGTTTCGGCGGGGAGGAGTTTGTTATCGTTTTGCCCGATGCAGGGGAGATACACGCAAGGGTTATTGCAGGAGAGCTTCTCGGGGCCGTGCGCGCCGCCGCCATTCCGAGAGATGATTTGAAGGAACAGAGCATCGTCACCGCCACCTTCGGCGTGGCCTGCGGAACGGCCGAACAGCTTGAGGATATGTCGATCATAACCATGGCCGACAAGCAACTTTATTTAGGCAAAAACAGCGGCAAAAACTGCGTCGCAGCGAACGAAGAAATATATAAATGAGTGAAGAGTGAAGAGAAAAGGCGTCCGCAAATATTAAGTGAAAAGTGAAAAGAGAAGAGTGAAGAGTGAAGAGAAAAGGTGTCCGCAAGCGGACGATTAAAAACACTGAACAGGCAATAGATAATGGTGACAGAGAAAAAGCAAGACGTTCGCATAGCGGACGATAAAAGCAGTGAACAGTTATGAAGTGCCGTTCAAAGGCTTTAGCGTGCTTTGCAAAGCCGCTTTGAACGATTCCAAGGTGTTTTCCCGCAGCGATGATTTAACAGGCTTGCCGGGCATTTTAAAGGCTTTTTTGATGAGAGCGGAGGTATCGCTTGAGACTTTTAAAGCTGTCTTTTTAAGTCGGTTTTAAAGCACACTTTTCAGCCATAAAATACCTGTTTTAACATCTGAAAAAAAGTTTGTTTTTTTTGAAAATAACTATTGACAAACCGCCCTCTTTTTGATATAATCTTGCTTGCAGTCGCGAGAGTGCTGGAATTGGCAGACAGGCACGTTTGAGGGGCGTGTGTCTTTGGCGTACGGGTTCAAGTCCCGTCTCTCGCACCAAAAACCGACAGATTTCATTTGAGGTTTGTCGGTTTTTTATTTTTATTTTTTTCACTTTTCACTTATAATAAATCACCCCGTTTAAAGAGCAAATCCACTCAATAAACGGGGCGTTTTATTTATATAACACAGGTTTTTACCTTTCCTCTCGGAAATAGTTGAGTCCGAGATGTGCAGGAGGCTGATTTTCGCGTTTCTTTCTTACGCTGATAAGCACCAGCACCACGATTGTGACCACATAGGGAAGCATTTTGATAAGCTCCTTTGCGCTGCTTGAAAGGCCGGGAATATAAACGCAGATGATGTAAAGTCCGCCGAAAAGGAAGGAGCTGAATATGGCGGATTTCGGTCTCCAGATAGCAAATATAACGATTGCAATGGCAAGCCAGCCTCTGTCACCAAACGCATCGTTGGACCAGACGCCGCAGGCATAATCCATTACATAGTACAGTCCGCCCAGACCTGCGATCATACATCCCACACAGGTAGCGATGTATTTGTACCGGGATACGTTGATACCGGCTGCATCTGCGGTATTGGGACCCTCACCGACTGCTCTTAAGTGCAGTCCGGTTCTGGTATGACTCAGAACAT
>ERZ857629.2431-NODE-2431-length-17654-cov-5.035343_pt1 | contig 17654 bp, 9 predicted proteins | sample MGYA00519700_ERZ857629 | MGnify/ENA primary metagenome ERZ857629 (study PRJEB31778, sample SAMEA3449351) | human gut metagenome | biome: human gut; feature: human-associated habitat; material: faeces | place: United Kingdom | collected 2010/2012 ...
TGCAGATTTCTCCTCCCAGAGATGATTTCCGGCCCGGGATTTCATCCTGATTTTCTGGTTTCTCCTCCCAGGGATGATTTCCAGCCATAGAATTCATCCTGATTTGCAGATTTCCTACCAGGGATGATTCCCAGCCATAGAATTCATCTCTACTTGCAGGTTCCTCCTCCCAGGGATGATTCCCGCCCCGGAATTTCATCTCTATTTGCTGGTTTCTCCTCCCAGGGATGATTCCCATTCCGGAATTTCATCTCTATTTGCAGGTTTCTTCTCCCAGGGATGATTTCCGGCCACGGATTTCATCCTGATTTGCGGGTTTCTTCTCTCAGGGATGATTTCCGGCCGCGGATTTCATCCTGATTTACAGGTTCTTCATAACAGGGATGATTTCCGGTCCGGAATTTCATCTCTATTTGCAGGATTCTTCTCCCAGGGATGATTTCCAGCCATAGAATTCATCTCTATTTACAGGTTTCTTCATAACAGGGATGATTTCCAGCCATAGAATTCATCCTGATTTGCAGGTTTCTTCTCCCAGGGATGATTCCCGGCCATAGATTTCATCCTGCCATCCTGCCTTACCCTCGTACCAGCCCGCCGTCGTGGAAATAGAGGTGTCCGATCTTCTCCCCGCTTGCGGGATCATAGACCAGGATCTGCACGTCAATCTTTCCGTTGTTCACGTAGTCCAGCTGGTTTTCGTCGGTATTCTCTCCGACGCTCAGAAGATCATAATTCTCCAATGTCGTGAAATTCACGGTGCCAAAGCTTGTTTTGATGTTCTCCAGCGGCACCGTTCCTTTGGTCTCCTCGTTCGTGTCGGTCACAGGGTCATGGATCAGGCAGTAGCCAAGCTTCGTCCCGGCCATGACATCAATTCCATCCGTGCCGGACAGATTCTTGATCAGCTTCCGCAAGGACTCGTCGTAAAAGGCAACCGAATCATTGTTGATGAAGATAATTGTGCTGACATCATTGAAATTCAGTGTCATCAGCTCCGCGTACAGATCCTCCGGATTCAGGATGTTCGCGACAATCTGCTGGTGATATTTCCGAACCGCGGCCTCCCAGAGCTCATATCCCGCTTCGCCTCTCCGGTCCGGCACGCCGACCTCGGAGGAAAGCACCGCTCCGAGCCAGGCGGAGGTTTTTGCCGCGCCAAGCGCATTCAAATGTGTCTGGCTCTGCTGATCCGTTTCCGGGTTGATGATATTTTCCACATAATTCATGTTCAGGAACGGGATGCCGTATTCGTCCGCAATGTCCTGCGCGCTGTTTGCAATCCGCTGCAGATCCTCATTTTCCGCAAAGGGGACCTGAACCAGAATGGGAAAAATATCCTTCTCCCTGCAAAGATCCAGAATCCTTCGAAGATAGGTTTTGCCGACCGTAGCTTCCTCGAATTTCTCCGACGGATCCACCCGCGGATAGATCGATACGCCGGGATCCACCTCATAGCGGAGCTGCGCGCCAAGAATCGACTCTCCGCAGGGCTCTCCGAAGACTCCCTCATAATCCTCCCGTTCCAGGGAGGACCAGCGGCTGTGATAACGGATAAAATCAAAGGCAAACTCCATTCGAAGGGAGGGATCCGAAATCAGATCTGTCAAAGCAGCCCTCTTGTTTTTCCCGTAAGGAAAAGCATCCATCACCTCGTGAAGCTGATCAATTGCGGCACTCCTGTCCGCGTCCGATTCCGCATCCGTCATCACATCCAGATACTGATAGTCCTTCTCCAGAAGATACGTGTCAATCACCACATATTTTGGCGTCCCGTAGTCGAGCGCGTTCACAAATTCCCAGTAGGTCACCGGCAGAACATTCCCATGTCCGCCGAGATTGTAGGAGGCAATTCCAAAGTTCTCGTACAGAACCGCCGGATTGATCCCGTTGATCATGTGCGAGGACCCAAGGAGCAGCACCTCCGCCTTCGGAGCTGCTGCAAAATAATCCCCGTTTTTCTCCCTGCTGTCCTTTCTCTCCACCAGGCAGTCTGCCAGATACAGACAGCCTGCGAGAAGAAGCAGAAACAACACGGTAAGAAGCACCTTTTGAATTTTTTGTCCTGTTTTTCGAATTCGCATCACTCTTCGCCCTATGTCAGAACTGACTGTAAATAAAAGTGGCCGCATCATAGCCGGGTCCCCAGATTCCGCAAACGAGAATCAGGAGCACCGCACCGATGTACAGCAGCCAGCGAAGCCATATTCCCTGCTTCTGCAGCTGTACCCGGAGGGAAATTCCGCGGCGCACGCAGAGGTCGCGCACGAACAGGAAAACAAGTCCCGCCGCAAGAAGCACCCAGTTCATCGTATCCAGTCCAAGCGCAATGAGGCTTCCGTCTGTCAGGCTCCAGATCTCGGCCCCCTTCATGCAGCGGATGATCTGAACGGCCTGGGAAAAGGAATCCGCCCGGAAGAAAATCCACGCAAAGGACACCAGAAGGAAGGTCACCAGTATCTGCAGCACGCGGTGCGAGCCGCGCGTCCTGTCAATGTGAAGACGCTGTGCAAGGGCGTCGCGGATGGGCTTTTGCAAATACCCGGCCACCTGATAGATTCCGTGGAGAAAGCCCCAGAACAGGAAGGTAAAGCCCGCTCCGTGCCAGAGCCCAGACACCGCAAAGACAATCAGAATGTTGAGGTATTTTCGCCCTGTGCCCCTCCGGTTTCCGCCAAGCGGAATATAAAGATAATCCCGGAACCACGTGGACAGCGAAATATGCCAGTGCCGCCAGAATTCCGCAACAGATGCCGACAGATACGGCGCAGTAAAATTCTGCATCACCCGAAAGCCCAGGACCCTTGCAGAGCCGATGGCGATCGCCGAATACCCGGCAAAATCGCAGTAAATCTGAACGGAATAGAGCAGAACCGCAAGCACCACAAGGGTTCCCGGAACGCTCTCCGGATTGGCATACACCCGATTCACCACAATCGCAATCCGGTCCGCCAGAACCATCTTCAGAAAATAGCCCCATGTCATAATCAGAAGACCGTTTCGCAGATTGTCAAAGGAAAAATTGCAGGGCTTTTCAAACTGCGGCAGCATATTCCGCCCCCGCTCAATCGGGCCGGACAAAATCCCCGGAAAAAACGAAACAAACAGCGCATAGGTAAGAAAACGCGGCCCGTCCGCTCCGGATTTTTTCCCTCCATCCCGCACAGACGAATTCTGCCCGGAGGATGTCTGTGCGGAAGCCTTCGCAGTCCTTCCCTCCCGCCAGCAGTCCACCACATAGCCAAGCGCCTGCAGCGTATAGAACGAAATTCCAACCGGAAGAAGCCTTTGCTCAAAGATCCCCGGGAAAAACATCCCCCAGTACTTGCAGAAAAACAGAACGCCGAGATTGGCGGCAATGCACAGAAACAGCGCTGCTCCCACGCTTCCAGCTCCGGCATTACTCCGCGCGTCTCCTGCGCCGATCTCCTGCGCTGCCCGGACACTCCGCCTCCTGACATATCGCCCCGTAGAATACGTGGTCACCGTCGTAAAAATCAGAAACAGCAGGCACACCGGGTTCCACGCCGCATAGAACAGCCAGCTGAAGGCAAGCAGTACCGCTGTCCTCGCCCTCTCCGGGCAAAGATAGCGCACCAGCGCCGCTGCTAGCAAAAAAGCAAGATATTCCAGGGACAAAAACGAGATTCCCGATCCGATCATACTGCTTACTACATTCATTAGCATCTCTTTCTCATGGTTAAGGATAACTTTTGGTCCAACCTGTTATGGCAACTTATGTTCCGGCAGATCCGCGCACTTTACGGATACAAAATGCGCAGCTTCCCGTCTTTTTCCCACACCGGCTCTCCCAGCAGGATGTTTCTCATGATACCTGCCCGGATTTCCATCTGCATCTTCTCAAAGCCCTTATATGCCTCCTGCGGGAAAACAAACTTCGCATTGTGCCTTGCGTACTGCCGCCCGGAAATCACCTGCCGCAGCTGCTGCAGGTAGTCTACCTGTTCCACCCATGCCTGGTCAATCGCATGGAGGGTCATAATGCGATAATACCGCTCGATTGTCTGTCTGCTACCAAGCTCCGCATTCTTCTTTTCCAGCGCCTTATCTGCAAGGTCCATCAGGTAATCTTCCGCTTTTTCTTTCGTATCCAGCATATCACCGGATGGAAAACCATCGAATTCATAGGAAATGTTATCCATAACAAAGCGCACCGCATCATCCGGATCCGGGAGATGTCCAAGCTTCTTCAGGTAATTTTCTATCACCTGCTCTTCCATTTCCAGATAATATTCACGGTTCAGCGGGACTTTTTTCATAATCTCATTTCTGGTGGAGTAAATGAGGTTACGCTGCTTTTCCATGCTTTCGCCGTAATCCTTGGTGGCCTTACGTCCGGCTCTTGCCATCTCTGCTGAAATTTTCTGTGCATTGTGAACGGCATGGATCAGAAACGGATTCCGGATTCTCCCGCTCCCTTTCCTGTAGCTTTCCAGTCCCTTTTTCCCGAATTCCCGGACCACATCGTCATCCAGAGACAGATAGAAACGTGAAAAGCCAGGATCTCCCTGCCGACCGCTTCTTCCCCTCGACTGCATCTCCTGTCGTTTATTCGAAATCAGGCCAATGCCCACAATTGCAAGACCGCCCAGATCTCCAGCTCCATCCCCCAGCCGGATATCCGTCCCGCGGCCTGCTACCGTTGTTGCAACCGTAACAGCCCCCTTTTGCCCGGCTTCCTGAATAATCGCCGCCTCCTTGGCAATATGATAGGCATTCAGGACATTGTGAGGAATTCTCCTCCTGAGCAGCATTTTGGAGAAGAGATCTGACATCTCAATGGAGCTTGCAATCACCAGCACCGGCTGTTCCATCGAATGCAGACGCAGCACCTCATCCAAAGCCGCGCGAAGCTGCGCCTCCCGGTTGGAATAAACAAGATCCGGATAGTCCATCCGCCGCACCTTTTTCCTCGTCGGAATCACAACGACATCCAGCCCGTAAATCTGACGAAATTCATCTGCGTCCGTGGCTGCTGTTCCCGTCATGCCTCCGACCTTTTCATACATATTGAAGTAACTCTGGTAGGTCACCGATGCCACCGTCCGGCTTTCCTGCGTAATCGGTACATGCTCCTTGGCCTCCAACGCCTGGTGCTGACCGCTTCGCAGCTTCGTATTCGGCTGCACGCGTCCCGTCCGGTCATCCAGCAGCAATACCGCGTTGTCTCTGACAATATAGCGCTCATCCTTCTCAATGACAGCATGAGCCCGGAGCGCCAGACAGATGTGACGGACGATCTCATAATTCTCCGCTGAATACAGCTTCTCCACACGAAAAAAGCGCTTTGCCTTCTCAATTCCCTCCGGTGTCAGCCAGACATTTTTATCTTCACAACGGTAGTCACTCTCTGCGACAAGAGTCGTGACAAAATAGTCCGCGATCCCGAACAGATTCGACTGTACACGCGGCATTCCGGAAACGATCAATGGGATCTGGGCACTGTCCAGCAGAACAGAATCCGCCTCATCCACAATGACATAATCCATCCCGCGAAGATACCGGTTCTGCTCATTGGATTCCAGATTCTCAAACAGATAATCAAAGGCAAGCGCATCGTTTGTGGTATAGACAATATCCGCCGCATAGATCTGCTTTTTCTGTGCGTTCGTAAACTGCTGCCCTTCCTCTGCGGAAACGCCGACCGCCTCCGTAAGTCCCATAAAACGGTACAGCGGCTCCAGCTCCTTTCCGTCCCGGGCTGCAAGATAGCTGTTCGTCGTAACAAGGATACAGCTCTTCCCGGCCAAGGCATTCAGATACAGAGGCATGGCTGCCACCAGCGTCTTCCCTTCCCCCGTCTTCATCTCCGCAATCTTTCCCTGATGCAGGACAATTCCTCCCATAACCTGCACATCATACGGATATTTTCCGAGGACCCGCCTTGCTGCTTCTCGCATTGCCGCAAAAGCCTCCGGCAGAAGATCATCCAGCTCTGCTCCCTTTCGAAGCCTGCCCTGAAGTTTTCCCGTCATTGCTCTCAGATCTGCATCCGAAAGCAAAGCCATCTGATCTGAGAGGGCATTGACCTGATTCAGGGTACGACGCAGTTTTCTCATCTGTGAAGTTTTTCTTTTTCCTTCCGGCATCTCTTCCGTCCTGCCACCTGCACGTTCTGTTCACCCCGTTTCGAAACTTTTCTGCAATTCCAGGGTGCCATTCTTTCCAGTTCTGCTCCGGTACAATTTCAATTCTCCGAAAGAGAATCCTGCTCGCCCCGCCCTGCACCAGCTGGAGGGAATACCGGAAAGCTCCTTCCGGATATACAAACGTTCCTTCGTTCTCCGAAATCATCCGGAATTCAAGAAGATCCCCCTTCTGATCATAGAAATTCAGGCGAAGAAAGCTTCCTCCCTCCGGAATATCCTGCTTGTCCGCAAAAATGTGATAGGTCTCCCTTTCACGCAGAATCGGCAGCTCCGGTTCCCGCCGCTTCAATCGATAATCCGTCTCGGAGTACCACTCCTTGACCGGAAATCCAGGCGGCATTTCTTCGTTTTCAAAAATAACAGAGCCATCCCATTCAAACCGAATGCGGCTTCCATTGGTATATGCGTCCTGTCCGTAATCATCCCAGTAAACCAGCCACGCAATTTTCTCTTCAGCCTCTTCCATAGCGTTCCTTCCGTATCCGGTGATACTGGAGCCTCAGCCATTCCCTCACTTCATCCTGACTGTCATTATGTCTTCCGGAAAAGCCTTTTCCGTAAATCTTGCATTCCTGTCCGCGAAGTCCATGCAGAAGATCCAGATATGCCTCCGGATCATAGTCATCCTCCTGCATGTAAGCAACCGCCATTTCTGCCTTCCGGAATGAACCCGTTCGCAGCCGCTCCTGCATCCTCCTGTCAAGCTTCCCGGCGTTTTCCTCACTCACACCGCCAGTCAGCTTCCGCAGAAGATCCAGGGACACAGGAAAGCCCCCCGGTCGTTGAATCCGTTCCCGCTTTGCGGCACTTCCGAGATTGATCACAGGCCGCCCCAGTACATACGCTGCCGGATGAATTCTGGCTCCATAATACAACGCCCCCACAGCTCCCATGGAGCTCCCGGCAAAAATTATCTGCTCCGGCGACAGCTTCAGCCATGAAACAGCATCAAGAATTCTGGCTTCCACATTTCTCTCATACTGCTCCGAGCCAAGGTACCCGCACCCTCCCCCAAGCCTCGGATCCGAAAGAAGCAGCACCGGTGAACCAGCTTCTTTCAAAAGCTCTGTTCCGTCGAAGCCCTCCTGCGGTCTTCGCCCGGAGAAAACAACAGTCAGAGGCTCTTTCCGATCCATGGGGTTAAAATAAGAAAAAATCTCTTCCCTTTCAGAATCTGCCATCCAGAGACTTCCGGAAAGAAATGCCACTCCCCCTTCCACCATCTCACGAATATGAATGGTTCCGACAGTAAAGCTTCCCTTTCCCCGGACTCGCAGAGACACCGCCATTTGCCTTCCATAAGGACAGGCTTCCATCAGAAAAGGCTGCCGCATCTCCTCCACGATCCGAATTTCCGGCTCGCCAAAGCCTCCCACCGGCTGCAGACAAAGGACATACTGCAGCCGGACATCCCCGGATCTGACAAATTCCGGCCAGAATGTAAGCGCCGTCCCCGCCTCTATGGTAAGACCCTCCTTCCAGCTCAGAATCGTCTGATAAGAATTCCCGAAGTCTCCCTCCAGCCGCAGAAAATATCGTCCCTCAAGGCACTCGGAATCCACATGCCTTTTCCGAACCAGAACCTGATCCACCTGAAGCTGAAATGCCCTTTTCTGTTGTACCGTTTCTTCCTTCTGCATGAATCCGTCACTTGCCCAATCGTTTTTTCCATTGCTCTACGAGGCGCCCTCCCGCATAACTGGACACCTCCTGAACACAGTACACCAATGCTTCATTCCAGTGTGCCAGGCCGTCCAGATAGTATTCCAGAGCGCCCGTGATATAGTTAATATTCTGAATGATATAGCCATCCTTCAAATGTTCCACATACCGTGTGAACCGGTAATTCACCTGCGGAATTCCGGAACTGATGCCTGCAATCTGCAGATACAGGTCCGGCTGATCCCGGACATCCAGAATCAGTCTCGTATCGTACAGAATCCGGATCAGATCATTTTCGGAATGATACAAGGCAATCCGCACCCGGGACTCCGGAACGCTCTGTTCATTTTCCATGCCCTGCTCTCTCTCCGGACTTTGTGCTCTCTCCGGATTCAGATAAGAGATTGGAAGCATCTCCGTCCCCATACTTTCCAGAACATCCTGCAGCTTCCTGCGGAGCCGCTCCTGCTCTTCCCCGGATTCTGCCCTTGTCCCGGCCAGGAGAATGACATCCGTTTTTCTCTCCATGTAATCAAATACCTGCCGCAAGGCTTTTTCCAGAAGAATTCCCTCCAGTCCATCCAGTGGCATGAAAATTTTCAGCTCGCGCACCTGCTGGCTTTTTCCAAGGGAAAGTCTGGTGTCAAACGGAGAAATGTCGTAAATCTTCGTCTTCAGCACGCCAGCTTCCTGCAGCTTTTGGGCCGTATGCTCGGTATCCGTCACCACAAGTCTGGCCGCCTCTGTTTCCCTGAAAAGAGCATCTTTATCTGTAAGATCGTACCGGTTGCCGAAAAAGGACAGAACAATATTCATATCCTTGCGGCCTCTCAGAAGCTCCAGAAGAATCGAATCGTGCCTCCGGTTTGCTGCGATGACAACCGTATCCGGTTTGTTGTTATCCGAAAAATATGGTCTTGCAGCCTCCCGAATCAGCTCATCCATGGAGGAAAATCTCCTGCCTTCCGCGCCGCCATTCGAAGTCGTTCCATTCAGAAGAACAACCTCACCGGACGGAAACAGCTGAAAAAAGCACAGTCTTCCATCCGGCGCATAATACTCCTGCCTTTCCTTTACTCCTCCTCGATACAGAATTGAGCTGGAGCGGAATCCCCGATCATCATAAATATCTCTGCGTCGAATCCTGTTTGCGGTTCCGTTCATCTCATAATACTGAACCCAGCACATGAATCCGCCCTCTGCGAATTCCACACTCGCGTAAAGTGTTCCATGAAGATACGCAAGCATCCGTGATGACAGAAAAAACCATTCGGTTTCCGCAGGCCAATGCAATTCCCTGTAGGATAAAACTGCAGGTTCCCTGCACCGAATTTTCTGCAGATCATCGAATACAGATCGAAACGGAAGCGGATAAATATTCTGCTGATGCAAGAATCTGCGCAGATTCGGGGCATATCCAAGGCAGATCAGCTCCACCTCCTCCCCGGCATCCCGGAACATACGGACCTGATTGACCGTATCGTCAAACTCAAATGAATTTCCTGCATGATCCCACGGTGCATAATGTGTATTCCACGCATCGCCGCTCTCATACCAAGATGGAATAAAGCAATACATCTCCAGTTATCCTCACAGAAAAGGCCGGTATTGTTCCATTGTCCGGTAGACCTTGACTTCTTCCAGGAGGCTCATCACCATTCCCGCCAGAATCATAACGGTCATCGGGGCCATGTAAAAGGAAGAAAAGCTCCCTCGCACGGCATGAAGCCAGAGCATCGGCAGTACCAGCGCACCGGTCACTGCTGCGCTGAAAAACGCCGCAATCCGGGTCTGTCCTGCCAGATAACTTCGCGTCTGTCTGCCCGGCTCCAGATCATCCAGATAATCTCCCTGCCGCATCAGACTGTCCGCTATTTCCTCCGGTCCCACAAAAATTTCCGAGAGAACAACCGTCAATCCCCATAAAACCACTGCAAAAATGATGACTCCCGATTTCGCATTCAGATTCAGAATCTGCATTCCTCTTTGAATCCATGCCCGGTTCGGCATCATTCGATCCAAAAGCTTCAGTCCATAGTAAGGAAGGGTGAAAACCGACATCACATACATCACAGGCATCGTCCCAACCGGATTCAGCCGAACTGCAATGTAATCATCGTCCGCATATCGATTATTGATCGTCACCCTCCGAACCGTCGTCCGGAACTCAGCTCCTTCCATGGCAAGAAGAAGTATCAGAATCACCAGGATCAGGAGCGCCGCCTTCCCCGTAAGAAGCACAGCTTCCCTAACGGATTCTGCAGAAAAAACCTCATTTCGAAAAGCTGCTCCTGTCCTGCCAAAGCTGCCAAGCGTATTGATTGCGATCAGAAGTCCTTGTCCTCCAACACCCCACTCTGTATTCCGGTTTGACAGCCACTTAATCGCGAAGGATCCTGCGATCAGAACCACTGCCGTCAAAACCAGCAGCACCGTGCGGCTGATTCCCGGGAAGGACTTATACTCCATCTCAGCTGCATTGATTCCAGCCTGGAGTACCGCAATCACCATCGTCAGGATCAGCATGATGCGGTTTGCTTTTGCCGGTGACTTCTTCTCATGCCGGTCCCGTGAAAGCTTCTGGAACACCTGCACAATAATCATCGAGGTCACCCAAGGCATCAGCCCGAGAGAAAACAGCGAAGTCCTGCTCCTGCTGTTCCCAAGAATTTCAAGACTCAGACCCTGAATTCCATTCATGGCTTCGTCACTGCGTATCGTCCACGGAATCTGAAGATTTCTTCCCAGAAGATAAAAAGCAACGATCATCAGAGAAAACGCCATCCTGCCCGCAAGTATATTCTCCGTCCGATGCCACAATGGCATCCGGGCCCTCTCCCCTGCTTTCCCATGTTCCATTTCCAGACTCTCGTCAAGCCTCCGAATACAACAACACCTGCATGTCCATCATATCACATGCAGGTGTTGAACCGATCCGTTTCACTAGCAGATCATGCGTGTATCATACGTACATTTCTTACTGTTTTCTTACTGCTTACTTCTTATTTCTTCGATTGCGACGGCTGCGAATCTTCGCCCATACTCCGAGCAGTCCTCCGCTTGACAATGTGGCCAATGCAGAGCCCGCCATTCCGGACTCATCTCCGGTGCGAACATTTCTTCCTCTCGAAGCACCAAGTACCCGGCCTGCATCACGATCCCGTCTTGCACCAAGTACCTCCTGATCCGTATCGGTATCCGTGTCAGTATCGGTGTCCGTATCGGTGTCCGTATCCGTATCTGTGTCCGTGTCGGTATCCGTGTCAGTGTCGGTATCCGTATCCGTATCGGTGTCTGTGTCCGTATCTGTGTCAGTATCCGTGTCAGTATCCGTGTCGGTATCTGTGTCGCCCTCAGTCTCACGCTCCTCCCAGTGTCCCGGGTCTTCCTCATGCTCCGTGCGCTCGATTACAAGGTGGAATTTCTTGTCGATGGAGGCAGAAGCCGTTTGATAAGAATTAGCCTCTAGCGATACAAACCCTTCCTGATACGAATTCGAAGAAAGTTTTGCTGTTCCCTCAAAATAGTTTGATGAATTAAGCTTTGCCTTTCCCTCGCTATAAAGGCTCGACATCATTTTGACTTCTTTTCTCTCATTTTTTATAACCGTTACTTCTGCATGTTCACTCTGTGCTGGCATAACCCAAGCTGTTTTTGTACTATAGGAATCTTCGTACCCAGAATTATGGAATTCACGGCCACCATGCAAATGTAAATTGCTGCATAATGTCTGTCCACCATTAATGGTTGTATTTACATCAATATCCGCGTTCGGAGCAATGATAAATCCTGCAAAGGCTCCAGAAATTCTAATTTTTCCAGTATACGTTCCGAAATTGAAAACTATTCTTTGCGATTCAAAAGTGGCATCCAGGCTATCAGAGCCCAAGCTGTTGAACTTAAACTTACGAAGATCAATTCCATCAGCGTTTGCATTTGATGTATCGATATTAACCACAATAACTTGATTTTCGTTAGCTTTAAAAATGACTTTCTCATCTTGCGAAACACTGCATTGCTCCTTTTGAACAGCAGGATCCGATGGAGTCGTCTCAAAGAGCAGATTGTTCCCTTGAGTAGAAGCCTGCACATATACAACATCATAATTATATTTGGAAGTATTGATGACCTGCCTTACATCGACTTCTGCTGCTTTTTGATCATTAATCAAAATGTTCGTCTGTTCGCTTTGGTTTTTTTTGCCAAGTTCCACAGCCAGCTTCGCAGCTTCTTCTCTAGCCTCCGAAACGCTCCGGTCGCCCATTTGCCTAGTTTTTTTGCAAGTCACTCTAAAATTCTGATTATTACTGAAAAACTCCGTTTCAGTCTTGGTTCCATCTGCATTGGTAATATTAACAATATAACTGTTACCGTTCTTCCTTACTGTGGCATTCTCATTATCAATAATAATTTCATTGGAAAAATCATTCAGTAATACCTTTTTAATGGACGGATCGATGTCTTCAATAGAAATCTTCGTTCCAGTCCAACTAGTGGCACCTGGATACAATTTATCTGGCGTTTGACCGTTCCATTGACCTGCGACAGATTCCGTTAATCGGCCAATACGGAAATTTGTCTCAGAATGATGGTTCTGCATTGTCTGAGCCAATGCTCCGTACTCACCAATCAATGATCTCAGGGCCGCTAAGTCCGGATCATCTCCATAGGTAACTCCATCTATGATCTCACCATTCTTATTCTGATTTCTTCCGTAATACCACTCCTTTAAGGTAACCCGAATCAATCCCGATGTATCTTGCTCAACATGAATAGTTCTTTCTCCGATAGTTTTACCCTCAGTGTTACATATAGCTTCCGTTTTAGTCCCTATGTTTGCTGCTGTAGCATACTGAAGAAGTTTCTTCTCCCCTCCCCATGATCCTGCAGTTCCAGTTCCAACGGTCATTTGTCCATCCACTGCAGAAATAATCTTATTCTTTAATGCATCATTAGCGAGTTTTTGTCTGGAAGCAGACCCTTTTTCTCCATATTCAACCTCATATGCGCCATTTTGCCGAGTCACATAAAAAGTCTTATTCTCAATGTAATCGATTAGATCATTCTGTTCAAGGACAACATTTGTTCCATTAATCGTATATATGTTTTTTCCATTAGTATTTTTCTGTGCCTCAGCAAGGACAATTTTGTACAATTCAGGATCTGTTTGAGAAGAGATTATCTTTACTCTATTATCCGTTTCATCAACATACGTTATTTTCTTATCCTTGGTGCTCGAATCATACTCTACGGTAAATTTCCCATTCTTAATTACATGATTTTGAACAAGAGAAGAAATATCTTGTCCGCCAATGGTATACTTCACCTTCGGACTCAGCTTATCCTGTACCGAGTTATAAAGTGCGTCGAACAGAGCCTCATTACCAGTCTTAGAAAGAGTCTGCTCGTACCCATCTTTATCCTTATACTTGATCGTGATATCATCTTCCCCAATTTTATTTACGATAAATTCCTGGTTCGGCACTCCTCCAAGGCCATTAATATACTCCTCTGTAAACTCTTTCCCGTTGACTGTATACGTGATCTTTGTATTCAGTTTATTCTGTACCGAGTTATAAAGTGCGTCGAACAGAGCCTCATTACCAGTCTTAGAAAGAGTCTGCTCGTACCCATCTTTATCCTTATACTTGATCGTGATATCATCTTCCCCAATTTTATTTACGATAAATTCCTGGTTCGGCACTCCTCCAAGGCCATTAATATACTCCTCTGTAAACTCTTTCCCGTTGACTGTATACGTGATCTTTGTATTCAGTTTATTCTGTACCGAGTTACAAAGTGCATCGAACAGAGCCGCATTATCAGCCTTAGTAAGCGTCTGCTCGTACCCATCTTTATCCTTATACGTAATCGAGGTATTTCCATCTTTTATTTTAATTTCAAACTGCTGTCCATCGATCAGCTTCAGTTTTCCCACGTAATTCGTTACATCACCAACAAGCTTTCCATCTTTATCCAAAAGATCATAAGTAGGCGGGTCTTCCGTAATATTGACAGTCTTATCAGTATTATTCTGCAGGTTCTTCTTTTCTTCTTCCACCTGCTTGATGATCTCATCTCTGACCTTCTCATCGGTAGTTTCGATGGTTGTTTTGGTTGTCGTATCCTTTTGGGTAACCGCTTCCTTATAGGTTCCTTCTGTAATAGTGGTATTTCCTTCCTGCCTTGTCGTTATGCTGGAAGGATCTTTTGTAAGTGTTGAGGGATCCATCACCTTGGTCGTGGTCTCTTTCACCGTCGTAGACGTCGAGGTGTCATCATCGACCTCCTTCTTATATTCCGTGGTAACGGTAGTCTTTTCGGTCTTCCCATCTGAAGAGGCCGTGGACACAGTTGGTTGTTTCTGCATGGTGCCGGGCTTTGTGGTATCCAGAGCTTCTTTTGCCACCTGCTCAGGAGCAAGGTTTTCTTGTGAGCCAGATGCCGTAACCGCAGCGCTCTCCCCACCTTCCGAAGCCACAGGTGCTCCAGACGCTGCGTTTTCCGTACCAACAGCAGACATTTCCGGAGCTGCCGTGTTCATTGCAGCCGGACCAGCTCCCTCTCCACCTTCTGGCTGCACAGTACCATTGGTTGCAGATGTCGCACCCTCTCCGTTGGATACAGAAGGTGCACCCTCAACGGAACTCGTTGCAGGAGCAGGTGCCGCAGACTCTGCACTCGGAGCAGAAGGCGCACTCTCAGTGGAATTCGCTGCAGGAGCAGGCGCCGGTGCCGGATCGCTGTTCGCGCTGCCGCCATCGTTTCCGGACGGCTCCGGGGCAGGATCACTGTTCTGTTCCACCTGAATGACTGTTTCATGCTGCTCTACGGATGTACTGCCGCCTGTTTCCATACCGGCAGACTGGCTCTCATCCCCGTTCTCCGCAGCAAATACGCTCATATCGCCAAACGCAGTGGCTCCGCCGACGGCAAGTCCTGCTGCCATGACGCTTTTCGCAAGTCTGGACATTTTCCCGGTGTTTTCTCTGTTATCCTGATTGTTTTCTTCACGACGTCTCATGCAATGCCTCCCATCGTACAATCTCCAAAGCCAACGGATACACAACCTGTTATACCGAAACATATTCATGCCATTTGCACATACGGCAAGCCTCGGCTAATATTAGAGTTGTTCATTTATTACAGCTATCATTATAAAAATCAGCAATCATAAATTCCATTAGATTTTTGATAACATCTCATATTTTCCAATTATTTTCTTCAGGGTGGCTATAGTAATGAGAGAATTTTCCTTATCTGCATCGTTTTCGTCCTCCTCTTTCTCACAAGCATCCTCGCAGGCATCCTTTCACGGCGCCTGCCGGGAGCTTTTGCCGGCCATGCAGACTTCCGGCGTCTATGTCCCGGAAAACGGCTTTCTTGTTTTTCTTTCCTTCAGTGACGGAAGTGCGCGGGCGGACGTCGTCCATGGGAGCGGCGCGGATATCGCGGAGGCGTTTGCCGATGCGCAGCAGAAGGCCTGGACAATCATTCAGAAGAAGCGTCAGCGGTTCCGCTGGCTGAAGGCGGACGTCGTGACGGAATATGCCCCCACGGATGCAAAAACGCTCGCATACATGATCAAGGAACCCGGCTGGAACGAATTTTTCCGCTTCGGGCTTTCTTTTGACCGGAGCTTCCGGACAGCGCTTCTTGAGGAAGAATTAAACGGTGCGAAAATACTGGATTATGCAAGCGGCAGCATCTCTCTGGCGGATCTCAATCGCTATCTGAAGAAAGCAGGACGGCCGGCTCTTCCAAAGCTTCCGGAGTTCTTCCTTCTGTTTCAGACCGCAGGATTTTTCTACGACGCCGCCCCTGCTGCCAACGCCGCCTCTGCCGCAAATGCCGCTGCCACGACTGACGCCGATTCTGCCGCCAGTACGGATGCCGATTCTGCCCCTGCAACAGGATGTGTCATCCCTCTCATTCCCGACGGTCTCTCCCGCGGGCGCCGCGAAATTCAAAATTTTGATGCCGCTGCCGCACGAAGCTTCGTCACCGCCGCCGCTTCCTTTCTGGAAAAACAAGTGCAGCAGGACGGCTCCTTCCGATATGGGTACTACCCACGTTTTGACCGCGTGATTCCCGGCTACAACTGCATGCGCCACGCGAGCACAATCTGGAGCCTTCTGTGTCAGTACCGCATAACCCAAAAAGCTTCGGTCCTCTCCCTCGCCGCGCGTTCCATTGATTACCTGCTCTCTCACGCCCTGGTTTACAGGGATCCGGATACCGCCTATCTTTCCGAACCGTTGAAAGACGAAATCAAGCTCGGCGGAGGGGGCGTCCTGATCCTCGCCATCACAGAGTACCTGGATCTGTGCTCCGAGGAGCCTCGTCCTGAAATTCTGCGTTCCGGGGCGCCTCGTCCTGCAATTCTGCGTTCCGGGGAGCCTCTCACAAAGGCTCCGAATGCGGAGATTTTGCACGCAAAGGATGTGCTCCCGGAGCAGGAAGCCTTGCGACGCCGCTATACCGAAATTGCCTGCGCTCTCGGAAACGGAATTCTCTCCCTGCTGAATCCGGAAACCGGCGAATTTTCACATGTTCTGAACATGGACTTTTCCCTGAAGGAGCGCTATCGCACGGTGTACTACGACGGAGAGGCTGCCTATGCGCTCTGCAGGCTGTACCGGCTGACCAAAGAGGAAAAATGGTTATTTTACGCCGAAAAAGCAGTGGACCACTTCCTGGCAGCCGACTATACGCGTTACCGCGATCACTGGGTCGCGTACGCCATGAACGAAATTACCCGGTACATCCATCGGGACGATTACGATACCTTCGCCCTCCGGAATGCCCGGGTGAATCTTGATTTTCTCTATAAACGGGAGACCACCTACCACACCTTCCTGGAGCTTTTGATGGTCACCTTTGAAACGTACGAAAGAATCCTGGCGGAAAATCCCGGTCTTCCTTATCTGAAAGAATTCGATCTTCCGTACTTCCTGCGCACGATTCGCGTGCGGGCGGACCGGATGCTGAACGGCTTTTTCTTCCCGGAATACGCCATGTACATGCGCTGCCCGGACAAAATTCTTGGCTCCTTCATGGTGCGGCACGATGGCTTCCGCGTGCGGATCGACGACGTACAGCACAACATCGGCGGCTTCTATCTGTACTATAAAAATTACAGCCGCCTCCTCGCTCTTGGCATGCCAAAGGACATTCCCTGCGACGAAAACTGAACCTGCTCCGCTCGGGGTGCCTTGCTGCAATATTCACGCCGCTCCGCCTGTTTTGCCTCGCTGTGGTTTTACGACGCTTGAACGTAAAAAACTGTCAATAACATGGAAAGGCTTTGTCGAATAAGCCTTTCCCGAAATCACTTCGTAAGCTTGCGGATGATTTCCTGAATCTGGTCAACCGGAGCTCCCAGCTCTCTGGAAATCTGATCTGCGGAATAATGCAGCTTCGTGTAATAGACCTGAATCATCCCTTCCAGTTTTCCCTGCGCAAGACCTTCCAGTTTCCCTTCTTCTCTGCCCTTATTCTCAACCTTGTCCAATACTGTGCACATACTGGTACCTCCCTTTCCCGGCAGTTTCTCTATGACCTCTTCAAATCTCCGGTCATCCGTCAGAACTGACATTAATTTTAACGTTTCATCCACATGCTGCAGCAGTTCCGCGCTCGGCTTGTAATCATTCGTCATCCGTTTCTGAATCAGATAGTCTGCGACATACCGGAAATCACTCCGAAACTGCTTCACCTTCTCCGGTGTCAGAAAGGCAATTTCGTAGAGATTCTTCAAACCTATCACGGCTCCGGATTTCTCCGGAGCCGCTGCGTCATCAAAAGAGTGTTTATGTCCTG
>ERZ857629.2433-NODE-2433-length-17652-cov-4.724385_pt1 | contig 17652 bp, 16 predicted proteins | sample MGYA00519700_ERZ857629 | MGnify/ENA primary metagenome ERZ857629 (study PRJEB31778, sample SAMEA3449351) | human gut metagenome | biome: human gut; feature: human-associated habitat; material: faeces | place: United Kingdom | collected 2010/2012 ...
AAAAAAGGGCAAAGCCTTTTTTTGACAGTCTCAAGTCCGCTGGTGTACACCAGCGGACTTTTCTGCCATTTATGGGAAAATCGATACTGTCAGCCTCCCAATTTTGCCATTACCCAGACGGCAAGGAGGATTTGCAGGGCAAGGATCACGGGAATCCCTACGAAAAATTTTACCTTCCGGGTCTTGTGACGAAAGGTGTACATGCCGAGCAGTGCGCCCACGCTGCCGCCCAGAAGGGCAAAGAGCATCAGCGTTGCTTCCGGAATCCGCCAAAGGTTTTTCCGGGCCCGGAACTTGTCCGTAAGCATAAGAAAGAAGGCTGCCGCATTGATAATAAGGAGGTAGGCAGGAAACAAATACCGTGTCATTTTGTTCACCTCAGGGGGGATTTGTTTTGAAAAAGCTTGGAGTCGTGCTGGCGTTTCTGCTGCTTCTCAGTGGCTGCGGCGCGGAGGAAACGCTGGAAACCGTTGCCGACGATCTGGCAGCGCCGGTGATGGCGGAACCGAAGGAAATTCACGTATCGCTTCCGGAGGAGGCAGAGCAGACCGTGCTGGAGGGGGTCAGCGGAAACCTGTATCTTGGCAGGGACTATTCCATTGCCGTGGAAACCATGGACGGCGGAGATCTGGACAAAACGGTTTATGCCATGACGGGCTTTCACAGTGACGAGCTGACCATCCTGACGACAAAGCAGGGGAATGTGACCCGGCGGGACTTCGTCTGGGCATCCGCCGGGGAAACCGGGGAGCAGCTGGGCAGGGGCGTCATTCTGGATGACGGCAGCTATCATTACTGCCTGAGCGTCCTCCGCCCGGCACAGACGGAAACCAGCCAGATTATCTGGGAGGATGTGTATCAGTCCTTTTCACTGGTTTGATACTGGGCCAGTGCCGTCCGGCACAGGTCGGCACACCGTTCCATGACCCATTTTGGGTACAGAATCTGCGCCTTGTCGCCGAATCCGATCACCCAGCTGAGGAAAAGGGGTGAGACGGCAACCTGCGCGGTGAACACAAAGTGATCCTCTCCGTCCGGAATCAGCATGGTGTTCCGGCCAAACCGATCCATGACGGCGTTGGAAAGCTCCCGATGGAACCGGAATTTTACCTCGGTAGGCTCCCCGGAAAACATCTGGAACATCCGGGAAGCGTACCGGGTCAGTCCGTCCCCTGTAAGCTCGGGGCAGGGTTCCCTGGGAACGTCCTCCAGCCGGATGTGCTCCATCCGGTCCACCCGGTAGCTGGTAACGCCGTGGCGGGGGGAGTGGGCAAGCAGGTAGTAGTTCTCGTTATCCTGACAAAGCCCATAGGGGCTGGCAGTGTAGCTCCTGTCCCGGTACCGGCGGCTGCCGTCAATACCCCAGTCAAAATAGCGGAAGGAGATCTGCCGGTTCTGTCCGATGGCTTCCTGAATGGCATCTACATTATAGTAAATACTTTCGTTCATGCTTTTGACCCGCCCGGAAACCAGAACCTCCCGCCGGATCAGCCGGGCCTCGTCCTCGCTGCACTCGGTGCAGAGCTTGGAGATCAGTTCCCGGGACTTCTTTTCCGTGAGGAACCGGCTGGACTGGACGGCGTCCACCAGCAGCTTCAGCTCCGGCAGCTCAAAGTTCCGGCTGGCAATGTAAAATCCGCCGCCCTTTCCCCGAAGCGTCTCAATATCCACGCCGTAGTCCTGAAGTGCCCGAATATCGGAATAAACGGACTTTCGGTCACAGGCAATGTCGTGACCGGCCAGCATGGCGATCAGCTCCTTTGCACCCACCGGGTGATCGGCATGGGAGCTGCGCTTGAGATAGTCCAGCGTATACAGAATTTTCAGCTTCTGCTTCTCGGATTTCGGCATGGGGAAACCTCCTGAAAATATTTGTCCGGCTCCGGACGTAAGGTGCCGACAACTTTCTGCGGGAGTGCGGCACGGGTTTATCCATCCCTGGAATTTTGGATTCCATTATAACACAGATTTTTGGGTTAGGAAAATGTTAATTTGATTTTTTCCATAGAATGTGGTAGCATAGGAAAAACTGGAGGTGGGGGACAATGCTGTATCTTGGCTGTCATCTGTCGGCTTCCGACGGCTATGCCGCCATGGTGAAAACGGCGGAGTCCATCGGCGCCAATACGTTTGCGTTTTTTACCCGGAATCCCCGGGGAAGCCGGGCAAAGGCGGAAAATCCGGCGGATGCGGAACAGGCGGTGCATCTGCTGCGGGAAGGCGGCTTCGGAAAGCTGGTTGCCCACGGCGCGTATACCATGAACCTGTGCGGCGCCGACGCGGATGCCCGGGCGTTTGCGGCGGAGGTGCTGGCGGATGATCTGCGCCGGATGGCGGCACTGCCCGGAAACCTTTATAATTTTCACCCCGGCAGCCATGTGAAGCAGGGTGTGGAAGCCGGTGTGGAGCAGATCGGCCGTGCTCTGCGGGCGGCGCTGGAACCGGGATACCCGGTGCAGGTGTGTCTGGAAACCATGGCGGGAAAGGGAACGGAGGTTGGCGGAAACTTCCGGGAGATCCGAATGATTCTGGACGCAGTGGGAAGCAGGGAGGTGGGCGTCTGCCTCGATACCTGCCATGTTTACGACGGAGGATACGACCTTGTCCGGAACCTGGACGGTGTGCTGGAGACCTTTGACCGGGAGATCGGGTTGGACAGGCTCTGGGCACTGCATCTGAATGACTCCAAAAATCCCTTTGGCAGTCACAAGGACCGGCATGAGAAAATCGGGCAGGGAAGTCTGGGAGTCGAAGCCTTCCGGGCAATTGTGAACCACCCGGTGCTCCACGGACTGCCCATGATTCTGGAGACACCCAACGACCTGCCCGGCTACGCCCGGGAGATCGCCCTGCTGCGGGGAATGGAAAAGCAGATTTAATAGCGTCGCTTGACAAGAGCACACATGGTTTTCCCGGGCCTAAACGACATCCGGCTTTGTTATCCTCCGGGAAAACGCGAAGACCCGCCGGGCGTTCCGGCGCGGTTTTCGCAAGGCAGAGGACGCAGGCTTGCTGGCGCAAGTCAAGGACGATAACGCAGCGAAAGGCGTGCCGGAACGTCCGGCGGGCATGTGTGCCCTTGCCAAACGACGCTAAAGAAAGCACTGCAAAGTTTGCCGGAATCCCATGGTGCACGGCGGCTTACAGTGCTTTTGAGGCAGACAGTCAGGTTACAAAGGAGGCTCCCGGCTTGGAGACGTGGAACATGCTGTTACAATCCATACTTGCATCCCGGGATGCCTACCGGGACGTTTTCATTGCGTTCCTGCGGTATTTTGTGCCCGTTGCCGGGGGACTGGTTCTGCTGCGGGCGGCGCTGCCCCTGCTGACCTTCCGGCGGGAGCCGGAGATCTGGGCGTGGCTGACCATGCACGGCGGCAAGCAGGTGCCCGTGACTCACTGGGAAAATGTGATCGGGCGGAGCAAAAGCAGCGATATTGTGGTGGATATTCCCACCGCTTCCCGGAATCATGCGGTACTGACCCGCTATGACGACGGTAGCTGGACCATTACCGATGCAGGCTCCAGGGACGGCACCTACGTCAATGGGGAGCCGGTCAGGATCTGCGCCCTGCAGGACGGGGATGTGATCACCATTGGCGGCATCAAAATGAAATTCCAGCCCATTACCCAGCGGCAGGAGCTTTTGCAGTCCCAGCTGCGGACCAAAGCTTCCCACAGTCTGACTATGGTGCTGAACCTGATCCTGCTGACCCTCTTTCAGGCAATGGCGGCAATGGGCTTCCTGCTGAACGGCAGCGAAGCGTCCATTCTTCCGGCGCTTATCGGCTTCGGCGGCGTGGTGCTGTGCCAGTGGCTGCTGTTCCTGTTCTACTGCCTGATCCGGCGGAAATCCTTTGAAATGGAAATGCTGGCGTTTCTGCTGTGCACCATGGGGATAGCGGCCATTGCCGCGGTAAAGCCGACGGAGGTGACCAAGCAGCTGATCGCCATGGTGCTGGGCGTCCTTGTGTACCTGCTGATTGGCTGGTCTCTGCGGAATCTGGAGCGGGCAAAGCGGTTCCGGTATCTGGCGGTGATCGCGGGCATCGGCTTCCTTGCGGTGACGCTGGTGTTCGGTACGGAATACTACGGCGCGAAAAACTGGCTGATTATCGGCGGCGTGTCCATGCAGCCCTCGGAGCTTGCCAAGGTCTGCTTTGTGTTTGCGGGTGCTTCTACCATGGACCGGATCATGAACAAGCGGAATCTGATCCTGTTTATCGGCTATTCCGTATTGATCTGCGGGCTGCTTGCCGTGATGAATGATTTCGGTACGGCACTGATTTTCTTCTGCGCTTTTCTGATCATTGCCTACCTCCGTTCCGGCAGCTTCGGTACCGTGGCGCTGGCGGTGACGGCACTGTTCTTTGCCGGGGTGATGGCGCTGCGGATTGCGCCCCATGCCCTCCAGCGGTTCAGCGTATGGCGGCATGTGTGGGAATATCCGCTGACCACCGGCTACCAGCAGACCAAGGCCCTGATGTGCATTGCCTCCGGCGGCCTGTTCGGTCTGGGACCGGGGAACGGCTGGCTGAAAAATGTGTTCGCGGCGGACTCGGACATCGTGTTCGCCACGATTTCCGAGGAGTGGGGACTGATCTTTGCCTGTATGCTGGTGGGGTGCATAGCGGTGCTGGGCTTTTTCGCCATCCGGACATCCCGGGTCGCAAGGAGCAGCTTTTACAGCATCGGCGCCTGCACGGCGGCGGGAATTCTGGTGATCCAGACGATTCTCAACTGTCTGGGAACGGTGGATATTCTGCCCTTTACCGGTGTTACTTTCCCGTTCCTTTCCAACGGCGGCACCAGCATGATCGGTTCCTGGGGGCTTCTTGCGTTCGTGAAAGCGGTGGATACCCGGCAGAACGCCAGCTTTGCCGTGAAGCTCAGCAAAGGAGGGCAGCAGGAGCATGAATAGAATTACCAAACGGACCTGGCTTATGGGAATCTTTCTGGTGGTCCTGCTGGGCGGAATGGTGCTGTTCCTGCTGGAATACACCCTGAAATCCGGGAAATGGATCAGCACGGCAGGCTCTCCCCATGTGTTCAACAACGGTAATATCGGCTGCGGCACGGTGACGGACCGGGAGGGGGCTGTGCTGCTGGATATTGACGATACCAGAACCTATTCCGGCGATGTGAAAACCCGCATGTCAACCCTCCACTGGCTGGGAGACCGGCAGGGCAATATCAGCGCCGGTGCTCTGGCGGAGTACGCCGGGCAGATGGTGGGCTTTGATCCGGTAAACGGCGTGTATCAGTACGGCGGCGTGGGCGGTACCATGACACTGACGCTGTCCGCCAAAGTGCAGAACGCGGCGCTGGACGCCATGGACGGCAGAAAAGGCACCGTAGCGGTCTATAACTACAAAACGGGACAGGTGCTCTGCGCACTGACGACACCTTCCTATGACCCGGATAACCCGCCGTCTCTCGGCGAGGAGAACAGTGAGCAGTATGAGGGACTTTACCTGAACCGTTTTTTGCAGTCTGCCTATATTCCCGGTTCCATTTTCAAGGTGGTGACCACTGCGGCGGCACTGGAAAATGTGCCGGATATTCTGGACAAAACCTTTACCTGTACCGGAAGCTATTCCTACGGCACGGAAAGCGTGACCTGTGAGACTGCCCACGGAAAGCTGAATCTGGCGGGGGCGCTTGCCCATTCCTGCAACTGCGCCTTTGCCCAGATCTCCAAGCTGGTGGGCAGGGACAACATGGTGAAAGCCGTGCAGAAGTATCAGGTGACGGAATCCATGTCCTTTGACGGCGTGACCACCGCCAGAGGCAATTACGACATTTCGGACGCGGGCGGTGCATCCTTTGCCTGGAGCTGCATCGGACAGCACACGGATCAGATCAACCCCTGCCGGTATATGACCTTCATGGGTACCATTGCCTCCGGAGGTCAGGGCGTGGAGCCTTACATTGTGGAGAAAATTCAGGTGGGGGACGAAACGACCTATCAGGCAAAGGCAAAAAAGACGGATCGGATCATGGTGTCCGATATTGCCGGGACCCTGCAAAGCTACCTTCGCAGTAATGTGCAGACCATTTACGGCGACAGCAATTTCCCGGGGCTGGAGGTCTGCGCCAAGTCCGGCACCAGCCAGCTGGGCGGCGGAAAAAAATCCAATGCCATGTTTGCGGGTTTTGTACAGAATGAAGAATACCCCCTTGCGTTCATCGTTGTGGTGGAAAACGGCGGCTACGGCAGAGCGGCCTGTGTCCCGGTGCTTGCGCCGGTGCTGCAGGCATGCCGGGAAGTCATGGACGCGGAACGGTAAAAAAGTTGACAGCGAATCGCGGAAAGCTGCATTTTTCTCTGGACTCCCCGGGGATGTGCACAACTGACCGCATGGATACGGCTCCGTTGCGGCATCCGATCCCGCCGGCTGCCTGTCCGGTTACTCCGGACGGGCAGCCGGCGGGATTGTCTGTTCTGCACAAAAAGAAGCAAATTCGGATGGAAATTATGTAGTATTTATCTCGTTGACAAATGTCCATCACAGAGATACAATATGTCCATCTTCAAGAGGGAGGTACACCGAAATGCAGGGATTCATGAATTCCAATTCCCATACTTCCGGCAGCCGGACTGCGGCGGCTTGTACCTCTGCGCACCTGAGCACCCGACTGGACACTGCCGAAATTCTGGCAGTGTCTTTTTGCGTAGTCAGCCTGCTTGGTCGAATTATTCTGGCGATTCTGGGCGGATTTTCGTAACCGGGGCTTTCCAATTTGAAAGAAACGGTTACCGGACACGGTGCCGTTTTTTTATAGCAAAGATTTGTAAGAAAAGGAGAAATTGAAAATGAAAAAGGTATTTGCACTTCTCATGGCGGCTGTCATGGTGCTGGGGCTCTTCGCAGGCTGCGGCGCTGAGAGCAATTCCGAAACGACCAATGCTTCTACGGCGGGTGACTCCGCTTCCAATGGCGCTTCCGCTGCGGAAGGCACCATCAAGGTTGGCGCCATCGGACCTCTGACCGGTGACTACGCTCTGTACGGCAACGCGGTTGCGTGGGGCATTCAGGTTGCAATCGACGAGATCAATGCCAAGGGCGGCTTGCAGTTTGAATTGCTGAGCGAGGATGACCAGGGCGATCCCACCCAGGCAGTGAATGCCTACAATGCGGAAATGGAGAAGGGTATGCAGGTTCTGCTGGGCACCACCACTTCCGGTGCCTGCGCGGCGGTTGCGGATGTAGCCAATGAGGAGCGGGTATTTGTCCTGACTCCTTCCGCTTCCAACCCTGTGGTGAACGAGGGCAAGGATAACGTCTATCAGGTTTGCTTCACCGACCCCAACCAGGGCGCTTCCGCTGCACAGACCATCCAGAGTCTGGGTGTGGGCTCCAAGGTTGCCGTGATCTACAACAACGCACAGGACTACTCCACCAGCATTTATCAGACCTTTGTTTCCAAGGCTCAGGAGATCGGTCTGGAAGTGATCGCCACCGCAACCTTCTCCGATGACGGCAATGCCGACTTCAGCACCCAGCTGCAGGCCGCCGCCAACGCGGATGCGGATCTGGTGTTCCTGCCTATCTACTACACGCCCATTGTTGCCATCATGCAGCAGGCGCACGACAAGGGCTACGACTTCAAGTTCTTCGGTGTGGACGGCATGGACGGCCTGCTGGATGTGGACGGCTTCGACACTGCTCTGGCAGAGGGCTCCTACATGCTGACGCCCTTCGATGCCCACAAGTCCGATGACCTGACGACCTCTTTCGTATCCACCTACGAGGCCAAGTACGGCGTGACCCCCAACCAGTTCGCTGCCGATGCTTATGATGCCATGTACATCTTCTACGCCGCATGCCAGGCTCTGGGCTTCACCTCCGAGACCTCCGCACAGGACATCTGCGAGGCCATGATCCCCTGGATGCAGACCTACACCTACACCGGCCTGACCGGCGAGAACATGGTGTGGACTGCGGATGGCTGCGTGAGCAAGGTTGCGACTGCATACGTCATCAAGGACGGTTCTTACGCTTCCGCCGGTTAAGACCGAACCTGACGAAAGCAGCTGCGTAACGGCCGAAAACCGGGCGGGTCCCGAGAGGGATTCCGCCCGGTACCATGCCCTTCCCGGGATGACAAGCCCTGTTCACCCCCGGTTCTTTCAGGGAGCGAACGGGGCTTGTCACCTCGGATAGAAAAGAAAGAAGAAAGGAAATCAAGCTATGACGATGTTTTTGTCCAACCTGATCAGTGGAATCAGTCTGGGCAGTGTGTACGCCATCATTGCTCTGGGCTATACCATGGTGTACGGCATTGCCAAAATGCTGAACTTTGCGCACGGCGATATTATTATGGTGGGTGCGTATGTCTGCTTCTGCTGCATTTACAATCTGGGCCTTTCTCCGTTGGTAGGCGTGCTGGCGTCTGTGATTGTCTGCACCCTGCTTGGCATTCTCATTGAGCGGCTTGCTTATAAGCCCCTGCGGCAGGCAACCTCTCTTGCCGTTCTGATCACGGCGATCGGTATGAGCTATTTTCTCCAGAACGTTGCCCAGCTGATCTGGGGTGCCAACCCCAAGAGTTTCCAGACCGTGATCCCCGCCGGAAATCTGTCGCTGATGGGCGGCGAGCTGAAAATTTCCTATGTTTCTCTCGTTACCATTGCCGCGTCCATCGTGGTCATGGTGGCCCTCTCCCTGTTCGTGGGGCGCTCCAAAATGGGCCGTGCCATGCGGTGCGTGTCCGAGGATAAGGGTGCTGCCCAGCTTATGGGCGTCAACGTGGATCTGACCATTTCCGTGACCTTTGCCATTGGCTCCGCACTGGCTGCCATTGCGGGCGTGCTGATGTGCTCTGCCTACCCGACGCTGAAGCCGACCACCGGCTCCATGCCCGGCATCAAGGCCTTTACCGCAGCCGTGTTCGGCGGAATCGGCTCCATTCCCGGCGCCATGCTGGGTGGTATTCTGCTGGGTATTATTGAGATCCTGGGCAGAGCCTACGTTTCCTCCGAGCTTGGAGACGCTTTCGTTTTTGCGGTTCTGATCCTTGTGCTGCTGGTCAAGCCAACCGGACTTCTGGGCAAGAAGATCCGGGAGAAGGTGTGAGGTGACTGCCATGAAAAAGACAACTGCAAGGAAGCTTTTCCGGAAGCTCCTGCCCTACGTGATCGTCGTTGCGGCGTTTATTGTATGCCAGTCCATGATTTCCGCGGGTACCATGCCCCGGACCACCAAATCTCTGCTGATTCCTGTCTGCGTTTATATTGTTATGGCGGTCTCCCTGAACCTGACGGTTGGTATTTCCGGCGAGCTCAGTCTGGGACACGCGGGCTTCATGTCCATCGGTGCCTTCTCCGGTATCGTGATGGCAACCTACATCCGGGAGGCGGCGGGCGCGCCCGAGTGGGTGCAGCTGCTGCTGGCCATTGTGATGGGCGGTGTGCTGGCGGGCGTGATGGGTGTGCTGATCGGCATTCCCGTTCTGCGGCTGCAGGGCGACTATCTGGCCATTGTGACCCTTGCCTTCGGCGAGATCATCCGCAATGTACTCAACTGCATTTACATTTCCGTGGACGGTACCGCACTGCATGTATCCTTTAACAAACCGGACCTGCCCGGAAAACTGATTTTCCGCGGCCCCACCGGCGCCACCGGTGTCAGCAGAATCGCCACCTTTACGGCGGGCTTCCTGCTGGTGATATTCACGCTGTTTGTGGTAATCAACCTGATCCATTCCCGTTCCGGCCGTGCCATTATGGCAATCCGGGACAATAAGATCGCTGCCGAGGCCTGCGGCATTGACGTGACGAAATACCGGATGATGGCTTTCGTGACCTCTGCGGCCCTTGCGGGTATGGGCGGCGCGCTGTTTGGTCTGAACTATTCGACGCTTGCTCCTTCCAATTTCTCCTTCAACGCTTCCATCCTGATCCTTGTATATGTAGTGCTGGGCGGCATTGGCAATATCACCGGCTCCGTCATTGCGGCAACGGTTCTGTACGTGCTGCCCGAGCAGCTGCGTGCCTTCGCGGATTACCGGATGCTGGCATACGCAGTGGTGCTGGTTGCCGTGATGCTGATCACGAATAATCAGCATATCAAGAATTTCTTTACCGGATTCCGGGAGAAGCGCAAAGAGAAAGGCGGTGAGGCGGTATGAAGACAACCACAAAGAGAAAATCCGATACCATCATGGTTCCGTTTCCGTCTCAGTCCATCGTTCCCGAGCGGGATCTCGGCAAGCGGCCGGTGTTGGAGTGCAGCCATCTGGGCATTGACTTCGGCGGCCTGCGGGCAGTGGATGATTTCAACCTGACCATCGGCAAGACGGAAATTGCCGGTCTGATCGGCCCCAACGGCGCAGGCAAGACTACCGTATTTAATCTGCTGACCAAGGTTTACCAGCCTACCACCGGTACCGTGATGGTCAACGGCAAGGACACTGCCGGCATGAATACCGTGCAGGCAAATAAACTGGGACTTGCCCGTACCTTTCAGAACATCCGCCTGTTCAACCAGATGACGGTGGAGGACAATGTGCGCATTGGCCTGCACAACCAGATTCCCTATGACATGGTTTCCGGTATCCTCCGTCTGCCCGCTTTCTGGTCCGGGGAGAAGAAGCAGCACGAAAAAGCCATGGATTTGCTGCACATTTTCCACATGGAGGAACTGGCGGATGAAAAGGCGGGGAGCCTGCCCTATGGCGCACAGCGCCGGTTGGAGATCGTCCGGGCGCTGGCAACAAATCCCAGTCTGCTGCTTCTGGACGAACCTGCCGCCGGTATGAACCCCAAGGAAACGGAAGAGCTGATGGACAATATCATAAAGATTCGGAACCAGTTCCAGATCGCGGTCATGCTTATTGAGCACGATATGAATCTGGTCATGGGCATCTGCGAGGGCATCTGTGTGCTGAACTTCGGCAAGATCATCGCAAAGGGCACGGCGGATGAGATCCAGCACAACCCGGAGGTCATTGAGGCATACCTTGGCAAGCAGGGGGAGGAGGAAGCATGAGCGAAGAAAAATGTCTGCTTCAGGTGGAAAACCTGAACGTGTATTACGGCTCCATTCATGCCATTAAGGGAATCTCCTTCCACGTGAACGAGGGGGAAATTGTGACGCTGATTGGTGCTAACGGCGCCGGAAAATCCACGACCCTGAACACCATCGCGGGACTTTTGAAGCCGAAAAGCGGCACTGTGACCTTTGACGGAAAGATGATCTCCGGCTTCCCGGCAAACAGGATCGTACCGCTGGGTATGGCACTGTGCCCCGAGGGACGGCGTATTTTCCAGCAGATGACCGTGCGGGAAAATCTGGAAATGGGTGCCTATTCCCGGCCCAGAGGGGAAATCGAGGATTCCATTGAGGAAATGTTCCAGCGGTTTCCCCGGCTGAAGGAACGCCGCAGGCAGATCGCGGGCACCCTGTCCGGCGGCGAGCAGCAGATGCTGGCCATGTCCCGGGCACTGATGAGCAAGCCCAAGGTTCTGATGTTGGACGAGCCTTCCATGGGCCTTGCGCCCATTCTGGTAGATCAGATCTTCCAGATCATTCAGGAGCTTCATGCTTCCGGCACCACCATCCTTCTGGTGGAGCAGAACGCCCGGAAGGCGCTCCAGATCGCAAACCGTGCCTACGTGCTGGAAACCGGTGCAATCACCCTCAGCGGAACCGGCGCGGAGCTGGCAAATTCTCCCGACGTAAAAAAAGCATACCTCGGCGGCTGATATTGCCGCACTTCTCCTTCTTTTTCTTCACCCCCTGCATACACTGGTGCAGGGGGTGAAGTGTTTTGTGCCGGAGAAACTGCCTGCATGGCGGCTGCATGATCTGCTTCGGACTGGGACTGCTGGTCGGACACTGGATGAGCTCCTGGTTTCTCTGCGGCTGCGGCGGCTTTGCACTGGTCATACTGGGCCTCATGACCTGGAAGCGCAGGTGCTGAAGAAGATAAAAGGAAATTTGACGGCGTGCACTCCGAACAGCACAGTCATTCCGGGGCAGTCGTTAAGTGGTGTGGGAATCTCTCCCGTCACGGTGTCATTCTGAGCCAGTGACCGATGTCGCTGGCGTGAGAATCCCACGGATGAATGGTATCACGGAACGATGTGCATCAAAAGCTGCCTCTGCACAGGTGAACGGAATGTAATCGTTCCCCTGTCCCATTCAACGGGGAGATTCTACCAGAGGCATTTCCTTCGGTCCCACGCCAGCGTGCGCTGCTCCTCGGAATGACCGTGTATCGGAACGGCCCTCTCAGTCACGGCGTGACAACCTGACAGCTCTCCCGAAGGAAGGGCAAGGGCGCTTTGCGCTGTGCGCTAAACAACAATTTTTGCGCAACCGCATAGGCATACCCTTGTCCCGGGCGGCATAGAATGAACTATCTTGTGGGAGGAGGCGTGTGCGCAATGGAGCAGGAATTTGAGAAGGAAAAGCTCTCCTGTCTGGATACGCTGGTTTGCCAGACTCAGAATTCCGAGTTGACACAGGAACTGAAATTACCGGAGGGACTTCCGGATGTGGGGCGGATTCTGACCTGCTGGGGGCAGGAGATCCTCCGGGCAAAGGAGTGGCGGCTGGACGAGGTCGTTGTCACCGGTGGGGTAATGGCTTGGGTGCTGTATTTGCCGGAGGAGGGCGGAGCGCCCCAGACCGTGAATACCTGGCTCCCATTCCAGATGAAATGGGAGCTGCCGGAGGGGGCGCCGGAGGGAATGATCCGGGTCTGTGCCCGAATCCGCTCTGCCGATGCCAGAACCGTTTCACCGCGGAAAATTCTGGTCCGCTGCGGCGTGGGACTGCGGACGGAGGCGGCAGTGTCTGCCGGGGCGGAGACGATTCGCGTGGGAGATGCCCCCGAGGGGGTAGAGCTGCTGCGGGAAAAGGTTTCACTGAGCCTGCAAAAGGAGTTGGGGGAACGGACATTTTTCCTGGAAGAGGAGCTGACGCCCGGCGGGGCGGAAAAGCTGCTGTATTATTCCCTCAGTCCGGAGATCCTGGAGCAGAAGGTAATGGGAAACAAAATCGCTTTCCGGGGAAACGGGAACCTGCATGTTCTCTGTCTGTGTGAGGACGGACAGGCAGCGGCGGAGGATTTTTCCCTGCCGTTTTCCCAGTTTGCCGATCTGTCTGAAACCTATGGGACTCAGGCGCAGGCGGATCTGATTCCGGCGGTTACGGATCTGGAACTGGAGCTGGACGAGGAGGGGAAGCTTCGGCTGAAAGCAGAGGTTCTGGGGCAGTATCGGATAACGGAGCCGACAGAGCTGGAAATTGTCACGGACGGCTATGCGCCGGGACGGAAACTGGAGCTGGAACGCAGTACGCTGGAACTGCCGAGAATTCTTGACAGCCAGGAGAAACGGATTGCCGCGGAACAGAGCACGGCTGCCCAGAGCGGAAGTCTGGTGGACAGCCGGGTTTTGGCGGATTTCCCCCGGCAGCGAAAGACGGAAGCGGGAGTGGCGCTCATTTTCCCGGGAAGCTTCCAGACCCTTTGCTATGGGGACGACGGAACGCTTCTTGCCGCAGGAGGAAGATTTGAGGCAGAGCAGATGGTTCCTGCCGGGGAAGCCGTAACGGTGACGGCGTGGATCGGAAAACCGGCCGAACCGCAAATCGGTTTTGAAAACGGAACCATGACCTTCCGGACAGAGCTGCCTGTTTGGATCCGCCAGGAGACAAGGGAACCCATTCCTGTGATTACCGGGCTGACGCCGGGGGAAAACCGGGAGCGGGACGCAAACCGCCCGTCCCTGATCCTTCGAAGAAACAGCGGCGTACGGCTCTGGGATCTGGCAAAGGAAGCCGGTTCCACGGTGGAAGCCATTCGAAAAGCCAACGCGCTGGAGGGCGATCCGACGCCGGGGCAAATGCTGATCATTCCGGTGCTGTAGGGGAGTACGGAAATTCAGCAGCGTCCTGCCTGCATCGGTTTTTCATACACATTCCGGTGTTGCCGATTCCGGACAAAAAAGCGCCGTCCCGGGGGAGAACCGGGGCGGCGCTTTGGCAGATTGTCGCATTGCGGGGGAGGCTCTGCCTGCATGCTACTGTAGACGAAACCGCGGGAAAATTGCAAGGGAAATCCGTCGAAGAAAATGCAGCCTGGAATGAAAAAACGGAAAGAGGTCTGCCCATATTTTCCGGGAGAAAAATTGTTTGTACCAGTTGACAGAAAGTGGTATAATAAAAAAAGAATCATTCTGAACAGAAGGTGTTATTTATGACAAAGGTTGATATTTATTCCGGATTCCTCGGCGCGGGCAAAACTACCCTCATCAAGAAGATGATCGGCGAGGGGTACAAGGGTCAGAAGCTGGTGCTCATTGAGAACGAGTTCGGCGAGATCGGCATTGACGGCGGATTCCTGCAGGATGCGGGCATCAACATTACGGAAATGAATTCCGGCTGCATCTGCTGCTCTCTGGTGGGTGACTTCGGCAAGGCACTGAAGCGGGTCATTGCGGAGTATGCGCCGGACCGGATCCTGATCGAGCCCTCCGGTGTGGGCAAGCTTTCCGATGTGATCGGGGCTGTGAATCGGGTCACCGGAGACGACGTTACGCTGGGCTATACGGTTGCCGTGGCGGATGCCAGCAAGGTGAAGGTTTATATGAAGAACTTCGGCGAGTTCTATAACAACCAGATCGAGACTGCTTCCACCATTATTCTGTCCCGGACCGGAGATATTCCTCAGGCAAAGCTGGATGCCGCAGTGGAGATGCTGCGGGAGCACAACAGTGTTGCCACAGTGGTCACCACGCCCTGGGATCAGCTTACCGGCGAGCAGCTGATTGCGGCCATGGAGGGAAAAGCTTCTCTGGCAGCGGATCTTGCCAAAATGGAGTTGGAGCGTCTGGAGGCCGAGGAGGAAGAGGAAGAGCACCATCACCACCATCATGATGACGACGATGACGATGATGACTGCTGCCATCATCACCATCATCACGATGAGGATGAGGAGGACGAGCACGAGCATCACCATCATCACCACGATGAGGATGAGGCGGATGAACACGAGCACCATCACGATCATGACGGTCACTGCTGCTGCCACGACCATGAGGATGAGGAGGGTCACCACCATCATCACCATCACCACGCCGATGAGGTGTTTACCTCCTGGGGGGTGGAGACTGCCAGAAAGTTTGATGCCGCGGCCATCGAGAGCGCGCTGAAGGCACTGGATTCCGGCGCTTACGGTCAGATCCTCCGGGCAAAGGGCATCCTGCCTGCCGCTGATGGCAGCTGGATCCACTTTGACTTTGTTCCCGAGGAGCACAACATCCGCACCGGCTCTGCCGATGTGACCGGCAAGCTGTGCGTAATCGGCGCAAAGCTGGATGAAGCCGGGATCGCAAAGCTGTTTGGGGTGTAAGTATGGTACAGATCCCTGTTTATGCCTTCACGGGCTTTCTGGACTCCGGAAAGACCAAATTCATTCAGGAAACGCTGGAGGACCCCCGGTTCAATGCCGGTGAGCGGACGTTGGTGCTGATTTTTGAAGAGGGAGAGGAAGAGTACGACCTCTCCGCTTACCCCGGCAAGAACGTCTACCTGGAGGTTCTGGATCAGCAGACCGTCACCACAAAGGAACTGACCGCCCTGCAAAAAAAGTACCGGGCACAGCGGGTGGTTGCGGAGCTCAACGGCATGCAGCAGGTGGGCGATCTCTACATGCGCTTTCCTGAGGACTGGGCGATTGCGCAGGAGGTCATGTTTGCCGACAGTACCACCATCATGGGCTACAACGCAAACATGCGGAACCTCGTTATGGACAAGCTGGTGGGCGCCCAGATGGTGGTATTTAACCGCCTGACTCCGGGCTGCGACGTCATGCCTTTCCACAAGCTGGCACGGGCAGCCAACCGTCGGGTGGAGATCCTTTACGATTATACCGACGGCTCTACGTCCTATGACGAGATCGAGGATCCGCTGCCCTTTGATATTAACGCGCCCGTTGTGGAGATCAAAGATGAGGACTTCGCTCTGTGGTACCGGGATGTGACCGAGGAGCCGGGCAAGTATGACGGCAAGACGGTTCGGTTCAAGGGGCAGGTCGCCATGCTGCGCCGCCAGAAGGAGGGCATGTTTGCCCCCGGACGGTTTGTCATGACCTGCTGTGAGGCAGATATTCAGTTCTGCGGCATTCCCTGCCGCTATGCGGAGGCGGCAAGTCTGTCCCCCAAGTCCTGGGTGACGGTCACGGCAAAGGTCTCCGCGGAAAAGCACCCCCTGTACAAGGGGGAGATCGGCCCCGTCCTGACTGCCGAAAAGGTGGAGCGGAACGTCTCTGCGGCGGAACCGGACGTAGCAACATTCTGAGAAAGAAGGAAAGCGGATGTATCAGCCCCTTGCGGAAATCCTCCGACCGAAAACACTGGACGAGGTATACGGTCAGGAGCATATTCTGGGGAAGGGCGCGGTACTCCGCCGCTTGATCGACTCCGGGAAGATTCCCAATATGGTTTTTTACGGCCCCAGCGGCACCGGGAAAACCACCGTAGCCAACATTATCGCCGAGAAAACCAACCGTACACTCTACAAGCTCAACGCCACCACCGCCTCTACGGCGGACATCCGGGATATTGTTTCCCAATTGGATACCATGATGGCGCCCAATGGGGTGCTGCTGTATCTGGATGAGATTCAGTCCTTCAACAAAAAGCAGCAGCAGTCTCTGCTGGAGCATATTGAAAACGGAAAGATCACCCTCATTGCTTCCACCACGGAAAATCCCTATTTTTACGTGTTCAATGCCATTCTCAGCCGGTCTACCGTATTTGAGTTCAAGCAGATCAGCCCGGCGGCAACGCTGCAGGCGATCCGCCGGGCGGTTTCCTATCTGGAAGCCCGGACGGGCCTTACCGCAAAGCCCGAGGACGGCGCTCTGGAGTACATTGCCCAAGGGTGCGGCGGGGACATCCGGAAGGCTCTGAACGCGGTGGAAGTGCTGTTTTCCGCCGGGGTGCCGGAGGGTGATACGCTGCCCCTGACGCTGGAGGACGCCAGGGCGGTCACACAGAAAAGCGCCCTTCGGGCGGATCGGGATGGGGACAATTATTATGATCTGCTGTCCGCCCTCCAAAAATCTATCCGGGGCTCCGATCCGGATGCGGCGGTTCATTATCTGGCCCGGCTCCTGGAAGCCGGGCAGATGCAGTCGGCATGCCGCCGGCTGATGGTGATCGCCGCGGAGGATGTGGGACTGGCCTATCCGCAGATCCTCCCCATTGTCAAGTCCTGCGTGGATATGGCGCTGATGCTGGGCATGCCCGAGGCACGGATCCCGCTGGGAGACGCGGCGGTGCTGATGGCAACCTCGCCCAAATCCAACTCTGCCTACCTTGCCTATGATATGGCAGCTGAGGATGTGCGGAAGGGTAAGGCGGGGGATTTTCCCCGGCACCTGCAAAATGTGCACGCCGACAGCTACACCATGGAGCGGGAACAGGGGTATCTTTACCCCCATGACTATCCCAATCACTGGGTGCAGCAGCAGTATCTGCCGGATAATCTGAAAAATGTGACCTATTATACCTATGGCCCCAACAAGCTGGAACAGGCAGCAAAGCAGTACTGGGATGCGGTGAAGGGTGAGAAAAAATGAGGGCAGCACCGCGCAATTCGGCAAGAAGTCTCAGACAGGATTTTTGCCCCAATT
>ERZ857629.2437-NODE-2437-length-17624-cov-80.518527_pt1 | contig 17624 bp, 9 predicted proteins | sample MGYA00519700_ERZ857629 | MGnify/ENA primary metagenome ERZ857629 (study PRJEB31778, sample SAMEA3449351) | human gut metagenome | biome: human gut; feature: human-associated habitat; material: faeces | place: United Kingdom | collected 2010/2012 ...
TCAAAGCACTGGACATCAATGAATATCTCACCTCATCCGGCGATTTCGACTTTCCGCGTTTCAATGAATATCTCGCCGGCAAGGCTGATGAATATGCCCACCTCATCCTCGACACGATCACCATCTACAGCACGCTTTCGACCAAGGATCGCCGGAAGAAGAATTATCTTGAATATATCCAAAGCATACTCCAGCACCGAAGTTCGCTGAAGACCTACATCAACACCGGCTTCGCCTCCGCCCGGAAGCTTGCGAACCCGGAGCTTTTCATGGTCCGTTTCGACATCGTGGCCCTAACCTACTCCATCCCTGCCAGTCCTTCCCTCTTCACATCCTCACTGGAAGGTTCATCCACCGTTCCAATGACCGACTCCCCTCTCTGGAAAGCGATCAAGTAAATGATTATCAATTCAACTCTAACGTATAAATCAAAAATAATTTGCATATTCCTCAAAAAACTATAACTTATGTGACATAATTTGAAGTGTGCTAGGAGAGGCAAGCTCCGACGCTGATGAGAACAGGGTAAGAATTTTATATATTCTAACCCTGTTTTTGTTTAAACGGGCGATGTAATCTTTGGCAAGCCGCTCTCCGCTCTCGAATAATGCATAGCATCATTTATATGGTACATTTCAAATTAGTAACATTCAAAAAATAACCTGCATCATCTTAAGGAATCTTTTCGGTCTAGATTTCTTTTCTCATCAGTCATGTGCCACCGGCACACTCCTTCTTCAAAAAAAGATCTATCCTCGAAAATCTTCTCTTAATCTGAAGCAACTTATTATTTTCATGTTCCTTAATTATCAGCGTCGAAGAGCGCCTTTGTACAGATTGCAAAGATGCTCCTTCAAAGTTTTCTTTTGTCAGAGGTCACTTCAGAGTGGTCAACGGCAGGAAAATTCATGTGAAGACTCATTACCGTAAAAAGTAATTGAGTCAGAACCGGACAGAAATCCGGTGACATCTTCCGCCCGACTTTTCAAATCCCAGTCACTTCTTAACAGTCCCTGAAGGGACGGGACTACAGTTCTGGGACGATGTATTTCCAAGCCAGTTCCAAAGGCTTTCCGCCGGAATCAACGTTTCCGTTCAGAAGATCCATGACCTTGGACAGGTCACCAAGGATGTTGTCCGCATCGAATGGCATGGCGGATGTCAACGCGATCACGGCTTTCTTGTCAGGAATCATGACGATGTACTGACCGAAAAGGCCGACGGCCATGTAGAGGGAGCCATCCTCACGGGTTCTCATCTGGTAGCCATACCCGGTTGTGGCATAGTCCTGTCCACGGTTCATGCCGTCCTTGATCCTGTCCTTGATGGCCGCATTCAGATAGTCCTCAGGGATTATCCGCCGCCCGTTCCATTTTCCGCCGTCAAGAAGAAGCCGGCCGAATGTCAGCATTTCCGACGTGGTGAGGTGAAGTCCCCAGCCTCCAGCCGTGATGCCGTGGATGTCCTCCCACTCAGGCCTGTCAAGCCCAAGAGGCTTGAACATTCTGGTGTAGAGGTAGTCTGCCATGGTCTCGCCAGTCTTCCTGGTGATGATCTCGGAGAGCATGCATGAAGAAAAACTGTCGTAGCAGAATTCCTGTCCCGGGGTCGCGTCGAAAGGATATTCAAAGAACAGTCCAGGCAAGGTCGCGTCGAATTTTGTCAGCAGTCCGGAAACGTCAACCCATTCATTATGAACATAGCGGAGTGTTCCCACAGGATTTTTCTTGAAATATTCCATCGCATACTCGACTGTAGGATCCTTTCTGTGGCCGTTCGCCATGATCAGCAGATCTCGGACAGTCAGCGCCTCAAGGTTTGCTTTCTGTTCCTCAGTCATGTTCTTCTCCGCCTCAGCCACTTCCTCAGGGAACATGGGAGCGACCTTGTCGGACAGATTCAGTTTCCCCTCGCCCACAGCGATTCCCACCGCCATTGACGTGAACGTCTTGGTGACCGACCACATCTGATGCCGGGTGTCCTTGTCCGTCCCGTTCACCCACGCTCCCGAAGTGGCAAACCCTTCCTGCCAGACTTCCACAGCATTGAGTGTCGCCTCAGTCTTGGCCGCCGCCGAAACCATCGTCTTGACCGCCGCCTTGACCTTAGGATTCTCAGCAAGCTGCCCTTCCGCCCCAGGCTCCGGCACAGGATCCGCACTCTCCTTGGAACATCCCACCGCCAGCAACGCCACCGTCACCAGCAAACCGTAAAAAAATCTATTGTTCAGTCTCATCACATCAACGTCCTTTTTTGCAGACACAAAGATACTCATCTTTTCGTACATAATCACCGCACCGCATCCGGCACGATATCAAGTCGGTACACCACAGGCCACGTTCCTGTACAAAACGGCAGCACGGCATCACTTGGTACACCAGAGGGCGCTCCCATGTACAAAACGGCAGCACGGCATCGCTTGGTACACCAGAGGGCGTTCCCATGTACAAAACGGCAGCACGGCATCGCTTGGTACACCAGAGGGCGCTCCCATGTACAAAACAGCCGTGCGGCATCGCTTGGTACACCAGAGGGCGTTCCCATGTACAAAACAGCCGTGCGGCATCGCTTGGTACACCAGAGGGCGCTCCCATGTACAAAACGGCAGCACGGCATCGCTTGGTACACCAGAGGGCGCTCCCATGTACAAAACAGCCGTGCGGCATCGCTTGGTACACCAGAGGGCGTTCCCATGTACAAAACGGCCATGCGGCATCGCTTGGTACACCAGAGGGCGCTCCCATGTACAAAACGGCAGCACGGTATCGCTTGGTACACCAGAGGGCGTTTTCCTGTACAAAACAGCCACACGGCATCGCTTGGTACACCAAGAGTATGGCAGAAGTACAAAAAGAATGTTAAACTTTATAACAGACCTCTACCCTATCGACAGGAGCCCCTCTCAACCCAGAAATTTTGGTAACGTGCAAAATTTCGGTTGAGAGGGGCTCCTGTCGATCTAAACAATGATGTCGATTCAACGGTCGTCTGTTAAACCTTGGGATGGTACGCTTCGACAAGCTCAGCGACCAGTCAGACTATTCGCCCGCCTCGCCAGTGGCCTCAGTATCAGTCACGGGACCAGTCTCAGAATCAGTTACGGAATCAGTTACGGAATCAGCCCCGGAGAGGGAGCGGGCGGCGGCGATGGCGCAGTTGATGCCGTCGATGGCAGAGGAAACTATGCCTCCGGAATAGCCGGCGCCCTCACCACACGGAAGAAGGCCGGGAATGGCGTCGGCCTCGCAGTTGCGAGGGTTTCTCGGGATGCGGACCGGAGACGAAGTCCTTGACTCGACACCGATCAGCAAAGCTTCATTCGTGTAGTAGCCCCTCATCGACTTCTGGTTCACAATCGGAAACGCATCCTGAAGCCTCTCGGCGATAAACGGAGGAAGAATCTCATGCAGCGGAGCCGGAACGACACCCGGCTTGTAGGAAGTCTCCGGAAGATCCTCCGAATCCTCACCCTCGCAGAAATCCACCATCCTCTGCGCCGGAGCGACAAAAGGATTCTCCGAATCGGAATGCTCATGGGCATATTCCCACATCTTCCTTTCCACATCTTTCTGGAACTCAAGGCCGGCGAAAGCGCCCTTGCCGGCATAATCCTCAGGAATGTCCTCCGGGTTGATCTGCACGACCACGCCGGCGTTGGCGAACCTGCCGCTTCGAGCCGAGTTGGACATACCGTTCATCACGATGGTCTCCGGCTCCGTCTCAGAAGGCACCAGCACGCCGCCCGGGCACATGCAGAACGAGAACACGCCACGGTCGTTAACTTGCTCTGTGAAGGAATATTCCGCCGCGGGCATCCCCGGCTCCCACTGTCCGTGGTAGCGGATGTCGTTGATCAGGGCTTGCGGATGCTCCACACGGACTCCCATCGCGAATCCCTTTGCCTCAAGGGCGCAGTCCTTCGCGACCAGCATCTCGTAGATGTCACGGGCGGAATGACCGGTCGCGAGTATGACTTTCTTCGCTGAATATGTCTGGACACTTGGCTTGCCTGTTTTCGTAAGAGTCTCAGAGTCAAGAGCCGAAACCTCAATCGTACCGTCCTCATTGCGGGTGATGTCGGTGACCTTCGTGCCGAAGTGATATTCACCTCCCCGGGACTCGATGCACTGACGGATGTTCTCCACTACTTTCGGGAGACGGTCGGTGCCGATGTGCGGGTGGGCATCAACAAGAATCTGCGGGCTTGCGCCGAAGTTCACGAACTGGTACAGCACCTCACGGATGTCGCCTCTCTTGGATGACCTGGTGAAGAGTTTTCCGTCGGAGAACGTGCCGGCTCCGCCTTCGCCGTAGCAGAAATTGGATTCCGGATTCAGGACTCCTTCACGGGTGAGTTTCGCCATGTCGAACTTACGGTCACGCACGTTCTTGCCCCTTTCCAGAATGATCGGTTTGAAGCCTAAAGTCAGCAACTTAAGCGCAGCGAACATTCCGGCGGGACCAGCTCCGATGATGATCACGGGCTCGGCGTCAGTTACGTCTTTATATTCAGGAATCTCGTAAGGGACATAAGATTCAAAGCGGTGGTTGTAGCCTTCGATGCGATAGCGGTAGACCACATCGTTGCGGGCATCGATAGAACGCCTGGCGATCACGCAGGTCGCGTCGGCGTTCGGGAAAGTCGGTTGGTAGGACTTTGTCGGGTCAATCACGTTGATGACCGCGTTGCCGCGGAGGTTCATTTCTCTCGCCGCGACAATCCTCACGTCATCCGGCCTAAGGTCTCGGCCAACCCTACCTGTCATTTCAAATTCAATCATATTCTTTTCCTTGTATATTCATTAATAATCCGCTATGCGGGAGACAGGGGCTATGTCGAGCGGAGTGCGCTCGCCGGCGAGGTAGTGGAACCAACCGGCTATGGCGATCATCGCGGCGTTGTCGGTAGTGAACTTGAACTCAGGAAGGTAGGTGTTCCAGCCACGCTTGCGGCCTTCTTCCTCGATTCTGGTGCGGAGTCCGCTGTTGGCGGATACTCCCCCGCCAATGGTCACGTCCTTGATACCGGTCTGCCTCGCGGCCTTGATCAGTTTGTCCATCAGAATGTCTATCAATGTCTTTTGGAAGCTGGCGCAGATGTCCTCCTTGTTCTTCTCCATGAACTCCGGATCCTTCGCCATCTCGTCCCGAACGAAATACAGCAGCGAGGTCTTCACTCCGCTGAAGCTGTAGTCCAGTCCCGGAATCTGCGGTTTGGCGAACTTGAAGCGGTTCGGATCACCCAGCTTGGCCAACCTGTCGATCACAGGGCCGCCCGGATAGCCAAGTCCCATCATCTTGGAGCATTTGTCAAACGCCTCACCCACAGCATCGTCGATTGTCTGCCCGAGAATCTCGTAGTCCAGAGGGCCGTTCACCTTGACAATCTGCGAGTTGCCGCCGGAGACCAGCAGACAGAGGTACGGGAACGCCGGCTGGCGGTTCTCCTTTCCCTCCTGCTTAACGAAGTCCGCAAGAATATGTCCCTGAAGGTGGTTCACCATAATTATAGGAATATTCAAGGCCACGCCCATCGCCTTGGCGAACGATGTGCCGACAAGCAGTGATCCCAGAAGTCCAGGGCCACGGGTGAAGGCTATGGCCGTAAGATCTGACGCCTTGATTCCGGCCTTGTCCAAAGCCTGGCTTACCACAGGCACGATGTTCTGTTCGTGGGCTCTGGAGGCCAGTTCAGGAACGACTCCCCCATAATCCTTGTGGACCTGCTGGCTCGCTATCACGTTGGAGAGCAGGAATCCGTCCTTAATCACGGCAGCCGATGTGTCGTCGCAGCTCGATTCGATTCCAAGGATGTAATCCGACATATTCTTCAAAGACATTTTATCGAATGGCAAAGATACAACTATTTTCGTCAATCCAACGGATATTTAGTATCTTTGTTGTTATTAGCCACGGACGCTGATCGCCAAGGCTTGCGATGATTGAAAAAGGCTCTAAAGATATTCTGGGGAATCATTGTAGCGATCGTCTCGCTGCTTTTCGCCGGCTGGATTCTGTTGCAGACTCCGGCTGTCCAGACGTTTGTGGCAAGGAAAGCGGTGGAGTCTCTGGGCAGCATACTGAACGGCCGGATAGAATTCTCCAAGATTCACATAAAGCCATTCACGGCCCTGGTGCTCAATGATGTTGTGATTCTGGACAACGAGCCTGTGACCGATTGGCAAGGTGAGCGCCTGGACACCATCGCAAGAGCAGGATCGATCGTCACGACATTTTCCCTCAAGGGCTTGAGGAACGACGGTGCCATACACGTCAAAAGGTTGAGCGTCAAGGACGGATCGTTCATCCTGGCCAAGGACGAGCGAGGAAGCAACATCGGAAGACTCATCAGGAAGCCACAAGCGAAAAAAGAGAAAAAGCCGTTCTCCATCAAACTTGACGCGGGAAGAGTGCAGGTCAAGGATTTCCGTTTCCGCCTTGTCAACAAGACGAACGAAAGTCCTCTGCGGGAATATGGCATAGACTGGAAGAACCTTGATGTCACCGTGAATAACCTCATGGCTCACGACATCACCTTCTATGGTGGCACCGTCACCGGCACAGTCGAGAACCTGCAGGCAATCGAGAGAAGCGGCTACAGGATCCTTGCGCTGTCCGGGAAGACAACCATTGAAAAAGGCAGGACCTCGATCCGAAACCTCCACCTGAAGGACAGTTGGTCTGACATCAGCATGAATGAATATGCCATGGAATATTCCGGTGCGTCTTCCTTCTCCGACTACATGGAAGAAGTCCTGATGACAGGTGACATCCTCGGCAGCAGGATCGACATGAAGAGCATTTCGTTCTTCGCCCCGTCCTTGCAAAGGACGAAATCAGTAATAAACTTAAGGAAAGCCAATTTCAAAGGGCCGGTCAGCGACCTATCAATCAAAGGATTCAATTTTTCCGAATCCTACAGCGGAGTCTCCGGGGCATTGTCCGGCAGGCTCTCCGGGCTTCCTGCCATCGACCGGATGACGATGGATTTCATGCTGGACAATCTCGGATTCACGACCGAAGGCCTCGGCCTGTTCATCAGAGGCTTTGCCCCCGGCGCGGCTGTTGACCTCTCAAAGTTCGCATCCGGAACCCAATTCCTTTTCAATGGAGAGGTCAAGGGCACATTAAACAATCTCAAGGCTAATGGAAATGTCACATCGGCGCTGGGCTCACTCACGGCCGATGTCAACATCAGGGATCTCATCAAGAAAGGGAAGGCCATCGGCCTGGGAGGCAACGTCTCCGCCAGAAACCTCAACGTAGGACGGCTTGCAGGTGTGAAGCAGGTAGGAGAAGTCACATTGAGAGGAGCGATGGACGTGTCACTTGACAAGGGCCGGACCAGCCTGGTGATCGACACACTTTTCGTGGAGAAACTGTCCGCGCTCGGCTACGACTATTCCAACATCATAGCGGCGGGGACATATTCAGACAACGCCTTTGACGGCAGGATCGTCTGCAGCGATCCGAATCTGAACTTTTTGTTCCAGGGATTGTTCACCCTTTCGGACAAGACCCGCAACGGGCTCTACAAGTTCTACGCGTCAATCGGTTACGCCGACCTTCACGCCTTGAAGTTGGACAAACGGGAAAACTCCAAGATCTCCGGCAGGATCAACGCCAACTACATGAACATCAGTCGGGGGGATCTCATCGGAGACCTTGACATTCTTGGGATGACTCTTGAGAACGACAACGGCTGGCACGAGATCGGAGACATCTGTGTGAAGTCCCATTCCAACAACAATGTCAACAGGGTCAACATAACTTCCGGCTTCATCAGCGGCAGCTATGTCGGCACAAAACCGTTCACGAGCCTGATCAAAGACGCGCAGGGACTGACCGTCCAAAGAGAGCTCCCGGCCCTCTACAATGGAAAAATCCCTGAATGGAATGGCGATGAATATGACCTCCGTCTGGACATCAGTGACGCCCGCGACATCCTTTCGTTCCTGAAACCGGGACTATATATCGCCCAAGGCACAAAAGTACGTCTGAACATCGCGAGGGACGGAAACGTGACGGCCTCTGTCAAGTCTCCAAGGATTGCTTTGGACAAGAACTTCCTCAAGGACGTTGATCTGAACCTCGACAACAGGGACAGCAGCCTCAACGCCTCATTGGCATGCTCTTCGGTTTCCGTGTCCGGCATCAATCTCCTGAACGACAATCTCATGCTCTACGCCAAGGGCGACAGTTTCGGGGCCGGTCTCACCTACGACAACAGTACGGAGCCAGCCAACAAGGGAGAGTTCTACCTTACCGGAAAGCTTGGCCGTACCGGTGACGGGAAACTGACTGTCGATGCCACCACCCTTCCGTCCTACATCTGGTACGATGACGCTGCGTGGAGCGTGTCAGAATCCGCCATCAACATGATTGGCAAGGATGTCAGGATAGACAACCTGACAGCAAGCTGCGCCAACCAGTCTGTCAATGTCAACGGAGGATATTCTTACACAAAAAAAGACACGCTTTCCGTCAACCTCGTGAGGTTTGACCTCGGGCTGCTGAACAAATTCCTTGGTGACAATTTCGGCATAGCCGGTCTCGCCACCGGCAATGCAATCATCTATTCACCATGGGAAAGCAACGCCGGTCTGATGATGAGACTTGTCTCGGACTCAACCGAGGTCGCCGGACGGAGGATGGGAACTTTCCGGATAGCCAGTTCATTGGGTAACGGGAAAATGCATGTGATCGCGAGGAACGACATCGACGGCAAGAGAACCATGAACATCACAGGTGACTATCTCCTGAAAAATCATAGGATCGACGCAACCGCTGATCTCGACAGATTTGACGCCGGCTACATCGCCCCTGTCATGGAATCCGTGTTCAGCGAGATGGGAGGCTCCATCAGCGGAAGGGTAAAGGCCAGCGGCACGCTGGATTCGCTTTCCCTGTCCAGCGAGGGGACAAGGTTCGATGATGTTCTTTTGAGAGTCGGATTCACAAACGTGCCTTACTATGTAAGCGGACCGTTCTCCGTCACCGACCAAGGGTTGTTCTTTGATGAGGTCACAATAAAAGACAGGTTTGACGGCACAGGAACGATTGCCGGAGGACTTCTGTACGACCATCTGAAGAATTTCAGGATGGACACCAGAATCAAGATGCGTGGAATCGAGGCCATTGACATGACCGAAAGTGACAACCAGACATTCTACGGGCATCTTTTTGCCAGCGGAGACGTTTCGGTCAAGGGACCGTTCGAGGCCATCCTGCTGGATGTGAACGTCAGGACAGACAAGGACGGGCGCATACATATTCCTATAGACAACGCTTCGAACGACGGGAAAAACGACCTTCTGACATTCAAGCAGGCCTTCAAGGAGGTTTACATCGACCCTTACGAGGCGATGATGAACAAGATGACGACAGGAGGCGGCAAGGGCAGCGACTTCGGGATCAAGCTGAAGGTCCATGCAACCCAGGGCACAGAGGCCTATGTGGAGATAGACAGGGCGGCCGGCAATGTGCTCAATGGCCGTGGTCAGGGGACAATCGACATCGAGGTGCGGCCGGCAAGGGATCTGTTCACAATCAACGGGGACTACACCTTGAGGTCGGGCAACTTCCACTTCAACGCCATGGACATCGCAAAAAGGGATTTCACGATCTCGGAGGGCAGCACGGTACGCTTCAACGGAGACGTGATGGACAGTGATTTGGACATCAAGGGAATATATTCGACAAAAGCGTCGGTGGCCACTTTGATCGCGGACACCACGGCTGTCTCGGCGCGCAGGGTAGTGAACTGTGGCATCGGAGTCTCGGGCAAGCTGCGCGAGCCGAAGCTTTCCTTCTCGATCGAGGTTCCGGATCTGGATCCGACCACCAAATCGAGGGTCGAGAGCGCCCTCAACACGGAGGACAAGATCCAGCGCCAGTTCCTTTCACTCCTGATCTCCGGAAGTTTCATGCCGGACGAGCAGTCAGGAGTCGTGAACAACACCAACATGCTCTACTCCAATGTGGCGGAAATCATGGCGGGACAGCTGAACAACATCCTTCAGAAGCTGGACATCCCGCTTGACCTCGGACTGAATTACCAGTCCAGCGAAAGCGGCACCAACATATTCGATGTCGCCGTGTCAACGCAGCTATTCAACAACAGGGTGATCGTCAACGGCAATGTCGGGAACAGGGAACACACAAGTTCTTCCTCTTCGGAGGGTGAAGTGGTGGGCAACCTCGACATCGAGATCAAGCTGGACAAGTCCGGGCAGCTGCGAATGAACCTGTTCTCCCATTCGGCGGACGACTACACGACATATCTGGACAACACCCAGAGGAACGGAGTCGGCATAGCCTACCAGAGGGAGTTCAACACTTTCAAGGAATTCTTCCGCAATCTGTTCACCAGCAGGCGGAAGCGTGAGCAAAGGGCGGCTGCCTATGAAGGCGGGGGAAGGGAGATGAAGACAATCACCATCTCCAGAGGTGAGACGGGGGCATCCGGTGGATCCGGGAAATCAAAGAGAAAAGCAAACAATTAAATTTTTCATGAATATGGTAACAAACATCGCACTTGTGGCTCACGATTCCAGAAAGCAGGAGCTTCTGGACTGGGTCCGCTACAATGCAGGCTCTCTCAAACATAGTCATCTGTTCTGCACTGGCACGACCGGCCGCCTTGTCTCCGAGACGCTGACCGAGAAACTCGGGCCGGAGGCTCCGTCCGTCGTGTGCATGCTGAGCGGTCCGCTCGGTGGTGATTTCGAGATCGGTGGGATGATCGCCGAGGGGAAGATCGACATGCTGGTGTTCTTCTGCGACAACCTCATCATGCAGGGTCATCAGAACGATGTGATGGGTCTGACACGTCTCGCGTCCCTGTACAACATTCCGTTCGCCACAAACCGCAGCACCGCCGACTTCATCATCTCCTCCCCTCTCTACACCAGCAAAGAGTACCGACGCATCATCCCGTCCTGCATCGACTCCTACAAAAACCGCAAATTGTAGTTTCTCAGGGGCTGTCACGTAGTGACTGGGGGTAAAAAAAAGGAATCTTCCGGCCTTTTTTGACAAAGTCAAAAAAGGCCGGAACTTCACAGCTCCGACCTTTCCCACTTAATACAAACCTAATTATGAATAAAACGTATGAAGAACAGTTCCACACAGGTTAAAGGATAGAAAGATAAAATCCTATTAGAACCAATTAACTCTTTGAACAAGATAAGCATTATCCGTGCCAAATTCAAACTTTGACATAACAACATCACCGATTTGCCAAAAATCAAACACAAAGCATCAGTTTTCAAAGGGGCAATCGGACCAACCGGGAAAACAGGGGTGTAAATGTTTGAATATATGAGAGGTGATGTTTATCTTTGAATGTTTTTAGAGAATCACCAATATGAGCATGACTATAACACTCACAACCTTGGCGCTTTTCCTGCCGCTTCAATTGTCCCCCGTAATGGACACCGTGCCAAAAACCAACACATCGGAGCTGCGGCAGGACATCCCCACAAGCAAGGACACTGACTCCACACTCACATATTCATTGAGCGTCCACGCCGATTCATCAGAGTTGGCAAGGATATTCCAAACGCCACCCAAGAACTCCAGACCGCAGGTTTGGTGGCACTGGATGGACGGAAATGTCTCCAAGGAAGGAATCAGGAAAGACATCGAATGGATGAAGAGAGCCGGAATAGGCGGCTTCCACCAGTTCGACGCGGGCGGAATCAACATGCCAAGAGCCGCGAAAGTCAAACTTCCTTACCTGTCAGACGGATGGAAGGACGCGTTCAGATTCGCCCTGAATCTGGCCGACTCGCTGGACTTGGATGTCACTATCGCAAGCGCGCCGGGATGGAGCTCGACAGGCGGCACATGGGTGAAGCCTGAGGACGCTGTGAAAAAGCTGGAATGGAGATCTGTTGACGTGCGTGGAGGAAAAGTATGCGTGCGGCTTCCGGAACTTTACAATGTTGTGGGGCCGTACCTTGACTACCACACAGACAACGACCGCATCGAGGTAAAGCCTTATGGCAAGGATCTGTACGTCCTCGCCGTCAGGCTGCCATATTCAGACAAATCAATGAGATCCCTGTCCGAAAGGATCGAAGAGACAGACTCGGTCATCACCGTTGAGTTCCGGAAGCCGCAGACAATAAAGGCTTTGACCCTTAAGACAATGGCGATGAGCGACCGCCCCAGAAGCGGAGAGCCAAAGTATGTGAACGTCCTCGAATGCAGCGACGACGGCCTGAAATGGAGGAAAGTCTGCGACATAGAGCCGACAGTAGTCCCCTATCTGACCAAGAATGTACCCCAGACCTACGCCCAATTTTTCCGGGTCAGAGGCCGGCAGTTGGAATCGCTGGAGCTTTTCACTGTGATGAAAGTAAACCACAGCCAGGAGCTTGGCGGATTCGGAATAATCCATGATTTCTGGAAATACCACACACCATATTCAAAGGACGCGATCAGGACTTCGGACATAATCGACCTGACCGGGAAGATGACTGCCGACGGGAAACTTGAATGCTCGCTGCCGGCCGGACGCTGGCGGATCTACCGCTTCGGATGGTCCATAACCGGAAAGATCAACCACCCGGCATCACCGGAAGCGACCGGATTGGAGGTTGACAAACTGGATCCGGACGCATGGATGAGATATTTTCACACCTACGTTGACCTTTATAAGGAGGCGGCCGGCGGGATGCTTGGCGAGAAAGGAATCCGATACCTTCTGGTGGACAGCTACGAGGCCGGCTCCTACACTTGGACTCCGAAACTGGCGGAAGAGTTCAAGGCGCGACGTGGCTACGATCTGCTGCCATGGCTGCCTGTGCTTGCGGGCGAGATCATCGGCAGCTCCCGGACGAGCGAACGTTTCCTCTGGGATTGGCGACGCACCCTCGGCGAACTGTTCTGCGAGAACTACGACAGAATCGACAAGATTGTCAATGAATATGGTCTCGCGGGCCGCTACACGGAATCCCAAGAAAGCGGCCGCGCATACACCGGGGACGGAATGGATCCGAAGATCAAGGCCACGGTTCCTATGGCGGCGATCTGGATGGAAAACACGCCGACCGGCTCATCGGTACCGTCCGCCATCTGCGACGTACGTGAATCCGCGTCAGTGTCACATATTTACGGACAGCCGTTGGTCGCAGCAGAGTCTTTCTCCGTGAACGGTGACGAAGGCAGGGCCTACACCTACTGCCCGGAAAACATGAAGTACATCGCCGACATCGGACTCAGCGCCGGACTCAACAGATTCGTCATCCATGAGTCCGCATCACAGCCGAACGACGAGTATCTTCCTGGCCTTCAGCTGTTCCGTTACGGGCAGTGGCTGCACAGGAACGAGACTTGGGCTGAATATGCCAGAGTGTTCACCGACTACCTTGCCAGGTCCAGCGCGATGCTCCAGCAAGGGTCATCTGTCGCTGACATATTATTATACTATGGAGAGGACCTGAACATCACAGGCCTGTACGGTGGTGCCGCATTCAGCACTCTGCCGCAGGTTCCTGACGGGTACAACTACGATTTCGCCAATCCGACAGTGCTCAGATCCGGCGTAAAGGTAGAGAACGGAACACTTGTGGCTCCATCAGGTGTCCGTTACAGGGTTCTGTGGCTGGACAGAAACTGCGAGGTGATGTCCTTGGATATTCTTAAAAAGATCAAGGAGTTCGCTGACGCTGGAGTCATAATCTGCGGCAAGGAGCCGAAGCAGTGCGCAGGAGTCAAGGCGGACGACAGGGCATTCGCCACAATCGTGGATGATGTGTGGCATTCGCGGAGGAAGAATGTGTTCACCAAGGGGCTTGAAGACTGTCTGAAGCGCAGCGGGATTCAGCCTGATTTCAGTGCAAGGGTCGCTGATCCTGCCGAAGCGACATCGCCAAACGGTCACTTCGACAAGCTCAGTGACCACAGTATATTACTAAGTGACAGCGACATGATCTGTGACCAGAAAGATGCGACCGAGGCCCCGGCGAACGCTCCAGACAGCTACGGGGACTTTAAATATGTCCACAGAACCCTCCCGGACAGCACCCATATCTACTGGGTGAGAAACTTCTCCGGGAATAGCGCAGAAGTGGAACTCAGCTTCAGGGATGGCGGAAAGTTCGCGGCCATATTCAATCCTGACAACGGGGAAGTCACCGATGTGCCGGTCTTTTCCAGAAAAGGACGCTCGGTCGTGACCATGCCGATGTATTCAACAGACGCCAGGGTTGTCGTGCTGTCAGGCAGGCCGCAGATCAATGTAACAGTGGACACGGTCTTTGTCAACGCAACGGATTCGGTAACGCTTCATGCATCTGATTCGGTTGTGATTCGTCATGCGGATTCCATCGGCAAGTTCAGTCTCTTCGACAAGTTCAGTGACCGTAACACTTCGGTCGCAGAGCCTGCCGAAGCGCCCGTACTCACAAACCAGACACCGGTAACGACCGTAATCCAGACCATCACCTCCACCTGGCAGGTGCATTTCAACCAGAAGAACGGCGGCACCGCCGATGAAGAATTTACGGAACTGGAGTCTTGGACAAGAAAAGAAAATCCGACCGTGAAATACTTCTCCGGCACTGCCGTTTACAAGACAACGGTGGCGATCGACTCCACCCAGCTGGCATCCAACAAAAGAATATTCATGGATCTTGGTACAGTCAAGAACATCGCTGACATTTCCATCAACGGCGTTTACGCAGGTGTCCTCTGGAAAGCCCCGTTCAGGACCGCCGACATCAAGCCACTCCTCAAAGATGGAGACAACCTCTTGGAAATCAAGGTAACCAATGTCTGGCGCAACCGGATGATAGGTGATGTCCAACCCGGAGAGAAACACCCGGTCACCGCCATCCGCCGCTTCTACAAGTCCACCGACAAACCCCTCCCTTCCGGCCTCCTCGGCCCGGTAAGACTCATTGGAGAACTATAGGAATATTATTCATGTCAACGGCCGAAGAATACGCCTTTAGCCCGATGATAGACAGTGAAAAAATCAAATGTCAAATTTTGGTAACGCGCAAAATTTGACATTTGCCTTTTTTTCGCTGTCGCTCTAAACTTATGCCGCTTCAACGGTTGGCGCACTTCGACAAGCTCAGTGACCAACCACAAGCCTGGCGACAAGAAAGGTCACAGCTTGGCGACCTGGGTGGCATTGCGATATTCAGCGGGGGTCTGACCGGTCATGTGCCGGAAAGCGGTGAAGAAATAGTCATGGTTGTTGTAGCCCACATTGTAGGCCACCTCCTTGATGCTCATGGCCGTGTTGGTCAGCAGCTCCTTGGCCTTGCTCATCCGCACCTCATTGATGAACCGTGCCGGCGAGAATCCAGTATATTCCTTGAAAGTCTTGCGGAAAGAGGAATAGCTGAGGCAAAGCCTTGCGGCCACCTCTTCCGGAGAGATGGACATGTAACCATTGTGTATCATGACCTTGGCCTGGCTTATCTTGTTGGCCGTGTCCGACTCCTGGAACTGATAATTTCTGTCGTAGAAGTACGCCAGACTAAGCATCCGATCGACGATTCCGGCCAGAACCTGCTGGAACCCCGACTCCTGATTCACGGCAGCGGTGATCGCCGCTGTGTACAGGTTGACAAGATCCTCATGGATGTTGACCCTAAAGATCGGTCTGTCCTTCGGGAAAAATCCTTGATGGACAAGATTGTCGACGAACGTGCCGCTGAAACCGATCCAAAACTCCTTCCAGCCGGCTGCCTTGTCAGGATAATAGGTGTGCCACTCACCTGGAAACAACAGGAACATCATCCCGCTCTTGACAGGAATAGCCTTCGAACGTCCCAGCGTCTCGCAAAAGAACTTGCCCTTGCCCTCGGTGATGTACAGAAGCTGGTACTCCTGAAGCACCCTTCCGCTGGCCACAGAAAAGACATATCGCGAAGGATGGTTGCGCGGAGGATAGTCCATTCCCGGAGCGATTTCCTGAAAGCCGACGGAATTGACCGCCGTCCCCCACTTGAGGTCAACAGGGTTGACCGCCAAATATTTGAGATGTACCGAAGCCATAGTTTCCAATGCTCTACCTTAGTGGTTGTGACTCACAAATATAGCAAAAAATTATTCTGAATCAAATTTCCAAGTCAGAATATCAGAATCCTCAACGGCTAAAAATCAGAAAAAACGAAATTTGTAAAAGTCAAAAAAATGCCACATGATTATGAAATTTCTAGCATTTGATCTCGGAGCGACGAGCGGCAGGGCCATCATCGGAACTGTCGAAAACGATAAGTTGACTTCGGAGGAAGTCTATAGGTTCCCAAACGCCGTCAAGGAGATTGACGGGAAATATTACTGGGACATCAACTCCCTTTTCGACCACTTCAAGGCAGCCCTCAAGAAGGTCGCCGGGATGGGCTTGAAGATTGAATCGATCGGCATCGACACGTGGGGCGTGGATTTCGGCCACATCAGCAAGGACGGCGGAATCATAGGAATGCCAAGAGCTTACAGGGATCCATACACCGACGGAATCCCTGAGGAAGTCTTTAGGATCATCCCGCGGGACGAGCTCTACTCCGTCACCGGTGTCCAGATAATGAACTTCAACACCATCTTCCAGCTCTACGCGCAAAGCAAGGAAGCCGGCTCAAGGCTGCCCCAGACCGACAAGATCCTCTTCATGCCGGACCTGCTGGCGTATATGCTGACCGGAGAGATGGTCTGTGAATATACCGACGCGTCCACCTCCGGACTCATCAACCCGCGCACAAGGGACTTTCAGAGAGACCTGCTTGAGCGGCTCGGCATCAACCCTTCCCTACTGCTTGACATCACCCAGCCCGGCACAAAGGTCGGCATGCTCAAGAAAGAGATCTGCGAGGAGACAGGCCTGGAGCCTGTGCCGGTGATAGCGGTGGCGGGGCATGACACAGCCTCGGCAATCGCCGCCGTACCGGCATCAGACGGCAACTTCGCCTACCTCAGCAGCGGCACATGGAGCCTGATGGGCATCGAATCCCCTACTCCGATCATAGACGGGAAATCCTCTGAGTACAACTTCACGAACGAGGGTGGAATAGAAGGCACGACCAGATTCCTTAAGAATATAACAGGAATGTGGCTTCTGGAGCAAAGCCGCAAGACCTGGGAGGCTGAAGGCCGGAAATATTCATACGCCGGGATGGAGACCATGGCCCGCGAGGCAATCGACTTCCCGTCCACTATCAACCCGGACGATCCTCGTTTCGCCGCTCCGAAGGACATGTACGCCGAGATCAAGGCGGCCCTTCAGGAGTCAGGGCAGAGGGTTCCGACTAATGACGGAGAAATGATCAGCTGCATCTACCACAGCCTCACGAAGAGGTACAAGGAGGTCATCGGAACGCTTCAGGATTTCGCGTCATTCAAGATAGAGAAACTGCATGTGATCGGTGGCGGATCGGCCAATAAGCTGATGTGCCAGCTGACGGCCGACACCCTCGGCATCCCTGTCATCGCCGGTCCTATGGAGGGCACGGCGATCGGCAACATCATGCTTCAGGCCAAGGTGGCCGGTCTAGTGGGAGACCGCTGGGACATGCGCCGCATCATCGGCAACTCCATCCAGACAATCACTTACGAGCCAAGGAGTTAGTCCTCAACGACAAAGAGCGGACTGTTCCGGAATCAAT
>ERZ857629.2443-NODE-2443-length-17605-cov-10.888604_pt1 | contig 17605 bp, 15 predicted proteins | sample MGYA00519700_ERZ857629 | MGnify/ENA primary metagenome ERZ857629 (study PRJEB31778, sample SAMEA3449351) | human gut metagenome | biome: human gut; feature: human-associated habitat; material: faeces | place: United Kingdom | collected 2010/2012 ...
GAGCGGCAGACGCCGGAGGATACCGGCACGGCCGCCGGCGCGCCGATGGGCGAGGGCAGCAGCCAGCTCGTGCTGCAGGCGCCGAGGAAGACACCGCTCGCGCTGACGTTTGCCGCGCTGGGGCTGTGCGCCGCGCTGGGCTTTGCCTACGGGCTGCGGCGCTACAGAAAACTACGATAGAGCATCAGGGAGAGAAAAACCATGCCTTCCACAACGACTGAGACCACCTTCCGCATCCATGACGTGCTCCGCGCGGTATCGTCCGCGCTGGAGGTGCCCGTCATCGTGGTGCTGATCCTGTTTTTGCTGCTTGCAGCGGCGCTGACCGGCTGGATCATCGCCGAATACTGCACCGAGCGCCGCTGCCTCAAGGCCGCGCTGCCGGAGCTGATGGAGCGTCTGCGCGCATCGGACGACCTTGCCGCGACGATCGCGGAGAGCGGGCTGCTGCGCCGCCAGAAGGCCGCGCTGACCGAGCTGACGCGCCACCCCGACTTTACCCCCGCCATGCGCGAGGCGCTGGCGCTGCGCCTGCTTGACGCCGAGCAGGATCGCTATGATAAGATCGTCAAGCTCAGCGAGATGCTGGCGAAGCTCGCGCCGATGTTCGGCCTGCTCGGCACGCTCATCCCGCTCGGCCCGGGCATCATCGCGCTTGGCCAGGGCGATACCTACACGCTCTCGACCTCGCTGCTCACGGCGTTCGACACGACCGTCGCGGGACTTGTCGCCGCGGCGTTCGCCACGGTCATCTCCGCTGTCCGGCGCGGCTGGTACCGCGAATACGGCTCCATCCTTGAGGCGCTGGCAGAGGAGATACTCGAGCTTGAAAAGAGCAGGGGAGGCGCGGCGGTATGACGAGGCTTTCCCAGCGCTCTGCCCTCCGCCGCGGCGCGGAGGAGAGCGTCAACCCGATGGACTCCGTCAGCAATCTTGCCGATGCGATGCTCGTGCTGGCCGTCGGCATCGTGCTGGCGCTGATCGTCAACTGGAACGTGGATATTTCCCTCCCACAGCAGAATGAACAACAGCCCACAGATCCCATTCCCTTTGAGGAGACGGATCTCACCGAGGCACCGGATGGTTCCGCCGTGCTCGACGGCGGGGATCTTCAGGAGATGGGCAAGGTCTACTACGATGCGGAGAGCGGAAATTACTACATCATCAAAGACGGAAACTGAGGAGAAGAGCATGAAGCGCATCCTGTCTCTTATGCTGAGCCTTGCGCTCGTTTTCACGCTGCTGCCCATGCGGGCGGGCGCGGTGAGCGGCGCATGGGACGGCAGCGTCGATATCTCATGGTACGATCCCGCGAAGAACAAATATTACCTCTCCACGCCCGCGCAGCTGGCTGGGCTTGCCGCGCTCGTCAACGGCATGGCGGACCCTGCCGCGACGAAGATCACGGGCGACAGGAGCTATTTAAAGAGCATCCGCGTCGACAATGTGATGCTCGTGGGCGCAGGCGGCGGCAACGTGTTCGACACCGTCTACACGAGCGACATCGACTTTGCGGGAAAGACCGTTTACCTCACCGCCGACCTTGACATGGGCGGCGTGTACGATGCGAATACCGATACGTGGTCGGGCTCCAACTGGACGCCGATCGGCGGCAAATTCCCGATGAAGCCCAAGGAGGCCGCGGGCGACTGCATGACGCTTGACACGCGCTTCAACGGCGTGCTGGACGGGCAGGGGCATACGATCTCGAATCTCTACTGCGACCGCTACGCCGAGAAGGGCTTTCCCTACAGCATGGCGGTGGGCGTGGTCGGCTTCCTTGGCGGCGCGTGCGACAACAACGCGAACATCACCGCCGATTTTGAAGACGGCTGGCAGCCCGCCGTGCGCAATCTCGTGCTCGCCTCCGGCTCGATCCTCGGCCGCCGCATGATCGGCGGCATCGTCGGGCGCATCGGCGAGACGGCAAACGGCGTGATCGTGGAAAACTGCGCGAACCGCGCCGCCGTCCGCTCGACGGACTCCAAAGGAGTCGGCGGCATCGTCGGCAGCGCGTGGGGCAAGGGCTGCATCCGGAACTGCTACAATACCGGTCACATTTCCACCATCTACACCTGCCCCGCAGGCGGTATCCTCGGCACGAACGAGGGCATGGACGTTTATAACTGCTACAATGTCGGCACGATCGACACGAACGGCGTCTCCTACGGGCGCGCCATCGGCTCGCACGATTCCGGCTCCTACACCGTGGAAAACTGCTACTATCTTGCAGGCTGCGACGATGATCCCAGCGCGAACGGCTACTATAAGGGCGTGAGCAAACGGATCAGCGTTTCCTGCCATGCGTTATCCGCGAGCGAGATCACGAATGCGTCGTTTCTTGCAAAGATCAACGCCAACGGCGCGATTTTCGCTGCGGATGAGAAAAATACCAACGGCGGCTATCCCGTGCTGTGGTTTGAAAACGGCGGGGGAGAGGGAACGTGCGCCGTGACGGCGGAGACACCGCAGCACGGCATGCTGACGCTTTCCGTCACCGGCGAAACGCCGCGCGGTACGACGGTCACGATGACCGCCGAGGCTGAGGCGGGGTATCTTCTCGACCACTTCACCGTGAACGGCAAGGCCATTGCGGGCGATTTCTTTGCCGCGACGGAGAACTGTACTGTCGGCGCGGCGTTCAAAAAGGTGCGCACGGCCGCGCTTTCGTGGAGCGAGTCCGATGCGTACTATCTCGCGGTGCGGCGCACCGGCTGGCGCATGAATGACGACGGCACGATGACGCTCGTGACGAACGAGCCCGTCCACAGCGGCGAGACGCTGCTCGAGGGCAATGTGCTCACGCTGCTGACGCACGAATACGAGGACGCGGTCCCGACGGACAGCGTGCTTGAGTATCGCAGCGGCGTGCTCTATACAGTGACGTGCGCGGAAAAGAATGCCGACGGCACCTATACCGTGACCGGCGAGGGCGCAGTGACGATCACCGGCGCGCGCAATACGCGCGCAAAAAGCTGGAGCGCCGCGGCGGATACGTCGTGGTTCACCGGCAGGCAGAATACCTATACACTGACCATGGCGGCGCAGTTCGCGGGTCTTTCCGCGCTGGTGAGCAACGGCGAGAGCTTTGAGGGCGTGACCGTGAAGCTCGGCAGCGATATCTCGCTCACGCGCAGCGCCGACGGCGCATCGCGCGTCTGGACGGCCATCGGCACGAGCATGAGCCGCGCGTTCCGCGGTACGTTTGACGGGCAGGGCCACGCCGTGACGGGGCTTCGCGCCGAGAGCGCGAGCAGCTACTGCGCGCTGTTCGGCTGTACGGTCGGTGCGGCGATCAAAAACCTTACGGTCTGCGGCACGTCGAGCGGCACTGCCGCCGCGTCCTATGCGGCGGGCATCGCTGCCTATGCCGACGGCTGCACGATCGAAAACTGCGCGTCCTATGTGGATGTTACCGCGTCCGGCACGCATGCCGGCGGCATCGCCGCCTACATCTGCAACGGCACAAGGCTGAAGGACTGCGCGAACTATGGCGACGTTGCCGCCGCGAGCGGCGTCGGCGGGCTGGCCGGCATCAGCTATTCGGGCGAGGACAGCATCGAGGACTGCGCAAGCTTCGGCACGGTGACTTCAACGCGCAGCGCGACATACGGCACGGGCGGGCTTCTGGGCCGCCTTGCCGGTACGCTGACGCGCTCGGCGTTCTACGGCGCGGTCATGAGCGCCGACCGCTATACCGGCGGACTTGCCGGTTATACGACGGCGCGCAACAAGACGACCATCACTCTTTGCCGCGCGGAGGGAACGGTAGAGTCGACGAACACCGACGCGCGCGCCGCGACGGGCAGCCTCGTCGGCTATGCGCAGAACCTCCGCTATGGCGGCTGCGAGAGCGCCGGGAGCGCGCTGCCGCAGCTTGGCAGAGAGGGCACGGTGCAGACGGTTGCGGCGGAAGGAAAGCTTCCTTCCTTTACAGCGGCGGCTGCGCCGGAGGATACGCCCGCCGCCGTCTCTCAGGAGGAGACAAAGCGGCCGGAGCGCCGCGTGATGGTGGAGAACAACGCCGTCACCGCCTCGGGCACATATGATATCCCATGGTTCTCAACCGGCGAGCTGACCGTCGGCGACGGCCTGACGGTCACGCTGTGCGGCAGGAACGGGCCCTTTGACGGTCTGCGCATCACCGTTGGCAAGGGCGCGGAGGTGACGCTTGCGGAAGTGTCCCTCGCCGGAGAGACGACGCTGCTGACGCTCCGCGGCGGCAATACGCTGACGCTCGCGGGCGAAAACACGCTCGACGGCCGCAGCGACGCGCCGGGCGATCCGGATCCGACCCTCCGCATCCTCGGCGACGTGACGATCGACGGCGCGGGCAGCATATCCGTTACCGCGCAGGTGAACAACGCCTGCGTGCTGGCGGACGAGGGCATCAGGATCACGCAGAAGGGCGGCACGCTCAGCGTGTGCAAGATCGATAAGCTCGGCTTTGCAGGCGGCGCGTTCTGTGCAAACGGCGCGCAGGTCGAGATCACCGGCGGCACCTTTGCCGGACGCACGGACAGCGACAATGTCGCCGTTTTGAGCGCGGATACGATCCGCTTATCGAACGCCAGTGTGCGCGTGGAGAGCGAGAAGTCGCCCGCCGCGTTTCTGGGCAAGGTGACGCTTGAGAATGCCGTGGTTTCTGCGCGCTCCCACACGGGCAACAGCGCAAAGGTGAGCGCGGGCTATGAAAATGCCGCCGCGCTCGGCGCGGCGGTCACGCAGACGGGCGTGACATGGAAAACGCTGCTGCCGTTCGCCGATGTGACGGCGGAGGAGCTTTCCTACGACGCCGTGGCTTATTGCGTGGCGCAAGGCTGGCTCAAGGGCGTGAGCGCCGACCGCTTCGCACCGGAGGGCGATATGACGCGCGCGATGTTCGTCACCGCGCTCTACCGCGCGGCGGGAAGCCCCGCCGTCAGCGGCGGCACGCCGTTTACTGATCTCAAGTCCGACTGGTACCGCAAGGCGGTCGCGTGGGCGGTGGAAAATGGCATCGTGCAGGGCACGACGGCCGCGACGTTCTCGCCCGATGAGGCCGTCACCGTGGAGCAGGCGGCGGTGCTGATGCAGCGCTGGCGCACAGGCGGCAATGCCGGGAGCGGCGAAGAAAGTCTGCCGACAGGCGTCGGCGCGGTGTCCCAGTGGGCGCGCGGCGGCGTGATATGGGCATGCGGCGCGGGAGTCCTGAAGGCCTCTGAGCTCTCAGACCCCGGCGCGGCGGCGAGCCGCGCGCTGCTGGCGGCGCTGCTGTACCGCGGCGCGGAATAGCGTTCAATAAGCGCAATGCTTTTTGATAAAAAACGAGAAGAAAGAAAAGGAGAAACCAAACACCATGAAAAAGTTCGTATCCATGCTTCTGGCGCTGACGCTGGTCTGCACGCTGCTGACTGGCATGAGCGTACAGGCCGCCGACGATGATGCGGCGCTCATCATCTACACCCAGTCCGGCGAGTTCGGCGCGAAGACCGTTGCCAAGTCCTACACCGCCGCAGAGCTCAAGAAGCTCGCTGAGACCAAGGAAGACGGCTATGGCTATCAGTACAGCAAGAGCGGCTGGCAGGCCGTCGTCGCCACCGAGTATGTGACGCTCGACGCGCTGCTGGCGGATGCCGGCGTGACCTTCGCCGAGGGCAGCACGCTGCACTTCGTCTGCACCGACGGCGAGTACACGAAGTTCGCCCCCTCCTACAAGGACATCGCCGAGGGCAAGTACTTCTTCGACGGTGAGACCGCCACGGAGGTCCCCGCCGCCATCGCCATCAGCTGGACGAACGGCGCGCTGGCCGACGGCACCGTCGCCGACCTTGCCAAGACCAGCAAGGACAGCGGCTCCCTGCGCTTCGTCTGCGGCACGACCGAGGCGGACTACACCAGCGAGAAGGCCGCCGGTAAGCGTATGCCCTCCGGCGTGATCTCCATCTCCGTTGCCACCGAGTCCGTTTCCTACACGGACGTTGCTGATGGCTCATGGTATCACGACGCCGTGACTTACTGCTCCGACAACGGCCTTTTCAAGGGCGTTGGCGAGGGCAAGTTCGCGCCCGCGCAGCAGATGACCATGGCTGAGCTTGCGACCGTCCTCTACCGCGTTGCCGGCAACACCACCGACGGCTCCGGCGAGAAGTGGTACTCCCAGCCCCAGGCCTGGACGGCTGAGAAGGAGATCATCGCCGCCGACAGCTTCGACGCCGCCGCGAACGTCGATCGCGCCGCCTTCGTCACCATGTTCTACAAGACCCTCGCGCTCGACAGCAAGTACGACACCAAGGTGACTGACGAGATGCGCAAGGCTGTGGAAGCCGCGACCGACTACGCCTCCATCGACGCCGCTGACGTCGACGCCATCGCGTGGGCCGTTTCCGTCGGTCTTATCAAGGGCACCGACGGCAGCACGCTGACCGTCAACCCCGCCGCTCAGATCAACCGCGCCGAGGTCTGCACGATGCTCCAGCGCTACTACACGGGCCTTGCCAAGTAAGCAGGAAAACCAGTGCCAATAGGGAAAGCCGCCGCAGCGACATCGCTGCGGCGGCTTTTTTTATGATTTTTCGGTTTTACTTCAGCGTGCTGCGGCGGTCGAGAATTTCGACGACCGCCGCACGGTCGAGCTGTGGGAAGGGAATAACAGGCTGCGGCTGCGCGGGATGCGCGCCCAGCAGCTTTTCCGCCCAGACCATGTTGTACCAGCGGCCGAACTTGTAGCCGCAGCGCTCGAACACGCCGATGCGGCGAAAGCCAAGGTGCTCGTGGAAGCGGATGCTGTTGTAGCCGAGGTATTCATCCTCCTCGCCCAGCGGCTCGCCGATGCAGGCGTAGAGGTTGCAGATGCCCTGTGCGCGGGAAAGCTCCTCTATCGCACTGTAGAGCGCCCTGCCGAGACCGCTGCGGCGCAGCGACTTGTCGACATAGATCGTTGTCTCGGCGCAGCGGTCGTAGGCCTCGCGGGCAATGAAGGCGTGCGTATAGGCATAGCCGAGCAGCCGTCCGGACGCATCCTCGGCGGCGAGATAGGGATGCTTTTGCAGCACGCCCTCGATGCGCGCGCGGAATTTCGCGGCGGATGGGACGTCGTATTCAAATGAGATCGCCGTTTCCTCCACATAGGGAGCGTAAATTGCGAGCAGCGCTTCCGCGTCGTCCGGCGTGACGGTGCGGAGACGGTAGGTGACAGTGTTCATCTGCGATGCCTTTCAAAGCCGTGTACCCAGTCGGATTTCAGGTAGTAAATGAGGTAGATGGTGGAGCTGATCGCCCAGGTGAGGGGATAAGCCCAGTAAATGTAGCGGATCTCGCCGATAAAATGAACGACGAGCATGATATAGATGATGCGGATGACGCACCACACCGAGAGCATGATCATCATTGGCACGACCGCGCGTCCCGCGCCACGGCAGACCGCCGCGATGGAGTGCGAAAATGCCAGCAGGCAGTAGAAGAGCGCGACCGTGCGCGCCTGCTGCACGCCGAGGGCGATAACGCCGGGCGTCTTGTCGAACACGCCGATGAGCTGCGGGGCAAAGAGATAGTAGCAAAGACCGATCAGCTCCGCCATGACGACGGCGATGAGGATGCAGAAGCGCGCGCCGCTCTTGGCGCGCTCATACTGCTTTGCGCCAAGGTTCTGCCCAACGAAGGTCGTGCAGGCCATCGTAAAGCTCGTGATGGGAAGGAAGGCAAAGCCCTCGACCTTGGTGTGCGCGCCGTAGGCGGCCATGGCCAGCATACCGAACGAGTTGATCTGCGACTGGACGATGACGTTGGCAAGGCCGATGACGCAGTTCTGTATGCCGGACGGCAGACCGTAGCGCACGATCTCGCGCAGCATATCGCCGTGCAGACGGATGTTGCGCGGTGTGACGGTGTAGACCTCGTCCTTGCGCAGCAGGTGCCGCAGGCAGAGCAGGAAGCTCACCGTCTGGGAGATGACCGTTGCGACGGCGGCGGCCCAGACGCCCCAGCGGAACACGCCGATAAAGAGCAGATCGAGCGCGATATTCGTCAGCGACGAGATGATGAGGTAGTGCAGGGGACGGCGGCTGTCGCCGAGCGCGTTGAGCGCGCCGGCGCACATATTGTAAAGCACCGTCGCGAGCACACCGAGGAAGTAGTAGCGGAAATATTCCACCGCCTCCGGCATGACCTGCGCGTCCGTGTTCATCCAGACGAGGAACGTTGGCGTGAAGAGCACGCCGACGAGAGTCAGCCCTGCGCCGGCGACGATGCCGAAGGCAAGATTCGTGTGGATGGCGCGCGAGACGTTTTCATAGTCGCCCGCGCCGAAGTATTTGGAGATGGCGACGCCCGCGCCCATCGACGTGCCGATGAAAAGGCTCGTGAGCAGCATGATGAGCGTGCCGGACGAGCTGACGGCGGCAAAGGCGTTCGTGCCGAGGAACTTGCCGACGATGAACACGTCGGCCGTGCTGTAGAGCTGCTGGAAGACCTGACTGATGAAGATGGGCAGCGCGAAGCGCAGTATGAGCGGGACGGGATTGCCCTCGGTCATGCTGCGCACGGTCTGCCCGGGCTTTGCGATGGTTGACTGCGGCATGGATCTCCTCACTTTCTCATTTCAAAACGGTGCGCCTTTATGGGGCAAAATGGCGGAAAAAGGAAAAGCGCCGTAAAAAACGGTGCTTTTCCTGTGATATCCGGTCGGATATGCAGTCAAAGACTGTTGTATCGTTACGGAGCTATTATATAGGGCTTTTGGCCGAAAGTCAACTACATCACGGCCGCGAGCAGCGCGGGCGTGACATAGGCCTCCACAAGCGCCGCCGCGGCAAGCAGCGGCACGACGATGAAAAGGAACACGCGCAGACAATCCAGCACGCGGGGGAAGAACGGCGCGGCGCCGTCCCTTTTGCGGATGCGGTCGCTCCCCGTGCGGCAGAGCAGCAGACCCATCGTGCACGAGAGGAGGAGAGCCGTCAGCTCGAAGACGCCGTGCGGCAGGATGCCGACAAGGTACGCGCCGAGCCCGAGCCCCTGCTGCTGATAGATCGCGGCGAACACGCCGAGCAACAGTGCGTTTGTGCCGAGCGCAAGCGCGCTGAGCGGCAGAAAGGGGATGAGCCCGTAGAGCATTGAGAGAAGCGAGGCGGTGACGTTGTTGAAAAAGAGCGTTGTCATCATCTCATTTTGCGGCACATCATCCGTCAGCCCCAGCTCGCTGAGCTGATCCGTAAAGCGCAGGAACGCTTCGCGCGCGATATCGGGGAAGACCAGCGCGCCGAGAAAGCCAAGCAGCACCAGCACGCCGAACGCGGCGGCAGTGCGAAGAAACTCCCGCTTCAGAACGCCGCCGCCCAGCGTGGGGCAGTAACGCTCGATCATGAAAGCTTGGCGATGCCGGCCTTCACGCGCGCGAGCGTCTCCTCGCGGCCAAGGATGTGGCAGATCTCCACCGCGCCGCCGGGCGTGACGAGCTTGCCGGCAGCAGCGATGCGCAGCGGCCACATGAGCGTCGCATTTTTCACGCCGAGCTCCTCGGCAAACGAGACGAGCATGTCATGGATGGCGTCGTTCGTCCACGCGGGAAGGCTCTCGAGCTTGGGCAGAACCTTATTCAGCATATCGAGCGAGATCTCGGCGTTCGTCTTGGACTTCTTGTTCGTGTAGAACGCGGCGTCGTAGTCGGGGAGGGCGTCGAAAAAGTCGACCTTCTCGGGAATGTCGGTGAGCATCTCGCAGCGCGCCTGAAGCAGCGCTGCGATCTCGCTGACGGAGTATGCCTCGTTCTTCACGCTCTGGCGGATGTAAGGCTCAGCGACCTTACAGAATGCTTCCGGCGTGAGATTGCGGAGATAGGTGGCGTTGAAATACTTGAGCTTTTCGATGTCGAAGATGGCGGGGGATTTGGAGATGCCGCCGATGTCGAACGCCTCGACCAGCTCGTCGAGCGTGAAGAATTCCTGCTCGCTCCGCTCGCCGCGCGGCGACCAGCCGAGCAGCGCCACATAGTTGAGGATGGCGTCAGTCAGGAAGCCCTGCGCCTTCAAGTCCTCATAGCTCGGGTCGCCATGGCGCTTCGACATCTTGTGCTGCGCGTCGCGCATGACGGGGGAGCAGTGCACATAGGTCGGCACCTCCCAGCCGAAGCCCTCGTAGAGAAGGTTGTACTTCGGCGCGGAGGAGAGGTATTCGCTGCCGCGCACGACATGGGTGATGCCCATGAGATGGTCGTCGATGACGTTGGCAAAGTTGTAGGTCGGCAGACCGTCGCGCTTTAGGAGCACCTGATCGTCGAGCGTCTTGTTCTCGACCGTGATGTCGCCGAAGCTCGCGTCGCGGAAGGTCGTGGTGCCCTCCTTCGGGATGCGCTGGCGGATGACGTAAGGCTCGCCCGCGGCGACGCGCGCCTTGGCCTCGTCGAGCGGCAGATCGCGGCAGGGATCGTCCGCGCGGTCGAACTCCCCGCTGTCCTCCTCGCTCTCGGCCTTCTCGCAGAAGCAGTAGTAGGCGTGGCCGCGCTCGACCAGAAGCTCTGCGTACTTGCCGTAGGTGTCGCGCCGCTCGCTCTGGATATACGGGGCAACGGGGCCGCCGACGTCGGGGCCTTCGTCGTGGTCAAGGCCGCATTCCGCCATCGTGCGGTAGATGACGTCCGTTGCGCCCTCGATGAGACGGCCCTGATCGGTATCCTCGATGCGGAGGATGAACGTGCCGCCTGCGTGGCGGGCGATGAGATAGGTGTAGAGCGCGGTGCGCAGGTTGCCGACGTGCATATAGCCCGTGGGAGAGGGAGCGAAGCGCGTGCGGACACTGCCGTGCGGGATCTTCGCCTCCATGTCTTCAAAATACTTCATGTCGATGGACATAGCATGACCTCCTGAAGCGGATATAAAAGATATAGACATGATATTACATCATATTTTCCCGCAAAAGTCAATGCGCTCCGTGTGCCGGATATTCCAACTTCTGCGAGGAATGACACGCTAAAGAGGTGATCGCACCGCGAGATTTGAACGGGCATGGATGCGTTCCATGCCATGGACGCCCGGAGTCCTGCGCCGCAGTATTTTTTCCATCAGGCGCAACGGAAATTCTGCAAGTATGTATTGACAATAAAACTTGGCACAACTATAATGGTGACAAGTAAACTTGGCATTGAGGTGATATGATGGAAAGGGAACATATTTTGGCGATCAGCCGAAAAGAAAACGCAAATAGGGATTTGGCGGAGCTGGAAACGACATTACAGGCCGGCAGCATTGCCAGTCGTGTCGGAGCCGGCGTGTGCTGCTTAGTCTCCGTTATATTTGCATGGGCTGCGAATGCAATGCTTTTCAGTCCCTGGATCATTTATTTCAGTATTCTCGGCACGCATTATCTGGTGAAATTTATTAAAGTGAAAAGGAAAACAGATTTAACGATTACCATTTTGTATTTTGCAATGCTCATTCTTTGCTTTACCTTTTTTATGCTGCGGCTGGTTGAGGTGAAGGGATGAGCGATGAACTGAAGCTGCGGAACAGACTGAAAGAAGCCCGTGCCGAAAGGGGACTCTCACAGGCTCAGCTTGCGGAGATGGTGGGTGTTTCACGAAACACGATCAGCTCTATTGAAACGGGGCAGTTCAACCCGACCGCCAAATTGGCGCTGATTCTCTGCGTTGCTTTAAACAGAAAATTTGAAGAATTATTCTATTTTTAGGAGGTCACAATGGATTACCTGCCGCTTCTGATTTTAGGCATATTTTTATCAACCCTTGGCATCGTAAATATAAAAGGAAATATCAGCACGATACATTCCTACAACCGCAGGAAAGTAAAAGAGGAAGATATCCCCAGATATGGAAGGACTGTTGGCACAGGAACGCTTGTTATTGGCGCTTCCCTGATTTTGTCGTATCTCGTTGCGTTTTGGAATGATGCGGCAATCGATTATGTTGTTCTTCCGGCAATGGCCGTCGGCTTGGCCTTTATTCTATATGGGCAGATCAAATACAATCACGGTATTTTTTAAGCGGTAAGACTACCGTCATGGACGGTGTATTCATCGAAAACGGGGACAGCGCGCGGGCGCACAACGGCCTTGCTTTTTGCGCCTGTGTATGATACCTTGGAGCAGTACCGGCGCGCGTGTCCGCGGGACGCGGCGGCGGGGATTCCAAACGCAAAGGAGCCTTACCATGCAGCGGGGATTGACGCATCGAAAATGGTTTTTGTATCTGACGGAGTTTTTTGCCGGTATGTCCGTTATGGCCGTCGAGCTTGGCGCGAGCCGTCTCATGGCGCCGTACTTCAGCTCGTCGCAGATCGTGTGGACGGTCATCATCGGCGTCATCATGATCGCCATGGCCGTCGGCAACGTCTGGGGCGGCAAGCTCGCCGATAAGAGCGCGACGCCCGATAAGCTCTACCGCAGGCTCATCATCGCGGCGGTCTGGATCGCGCTCATCCCGTTTGCGGGACGATATCTCATCGCGGGCATCTCGCTCCTCATGGCGATGTTCATCACGAAGGATCTGCTCGTCTGGGCGGCGCTGGTCGCCTGTCTCGTCATTTTCGCCTTCCCCTGTGTCCTGCTCGGCACGGTCACGCCGTCGCTCACGCGCTTTACGGTCGATAACCTCGACGACACGGGAAAGACCGTGGGCCGGCTGGGCGCGCTCAACACCATCGGCAGCATCATCGGCACCTTCGTGCCGACATTCGTGACCATCCCCGCCGTCGGCACGGCGGCGACGTTCCTCATTTTCTCCGGTGTGCTTGCGGCCATCGGCATTGCGTATTTCATCTTTGAGAAGAAAAAGAGCGTGCCGGGCATCGTCTCGGTGCTGCTCATCGCCGCGCTGTGCTTCGCGCTGCCATCCTACAGCTTTGCCTTCTGGGAGAGCGATCTGACGCTGGAGGACGAGTCGATCTACAACTATTTGCAGGTCAAGGAGGACGAGCGGCGGACGATCCTGTCGACGAACGTGCTCTTTGGCGTGCAGTCGGTGCAGAACAAGGAAGGCGAGCTGACCGGCATGTACTATGATTATGCGCTCGCCGCGCCCTGCATGGCGGGCATGGACGGCACGGAAAACGAGAGCCGCAGCGTCATGATCCTCGGCATGGGGTCGGGGACATACGCGAGCTACTGCATGCGCTATTTCCCCGGCGCGAGCGTGCAGGGCGCGGAGATCGACAAAAAGATCGCCGCGATCGCGACGGAATACTTTGGCCTGCCCGAGAGCGTGACGGTCGCCGTCGAGGACGGGCGCGCCTACCTTGCCGCGTCCGACGAGCTGTTCGACGTTATCATGGTGGACGCCTATCAGGACATCACCATCCCGTTCCAGCTTTCGAGCAGGGAGTTTTTTACAGAGGTCGCGCGGCATCTCAAGCCGGAGGGCGTGATGGTCGTGAATCTGAACATGACCTCGCGCGAGAACGGTTCGATCAACGAGTACCTCTGCGACACGATGGCGAGCGTCTTCGCGCACACCTATCTTGCCGATGTGCGCGGCAATACGAATACCGAGGTATTCTGCACGAATGCCGACGGTCTGCCGGAGCGCTTTGCCGCGAGCCGCGCGGCGCTGCCGGACGGAAACTATGCCGCCATGATGGACACCGTCGCTGAGGCGCTTACGGAGTATGAGGGCGGTGAGTGCATTCTTACCGACGACAAGGCACCGGTCGAGGTACTGGGGATGCGCGTGCTCGATGAGCTGATCGCCGACGAGCTGAACTACTACAAAAGCCGCTTTACCATCCGGGAGATCATGGAAATGCTGCGATAAATTTGTGCATATCACGCCTTGCATTTTCCGCGGGGCGTGATATACTTTGCACCGCCATTTTGAATGAGAGGAACGGAGGGGGAGTATGGGCGCACAGACAAAGGCCCCGCGGCTCGATATGCTGCATGGGCCGATCTGGAGCAGGATCCCGCTGTTTGCGCTGCCGGTGGCGGCCACGGCGATCCTCGGGCAGCTGTTCAACGCGGCCGACATCGTCATTGTCGGTAACTTTACGGGGGAGCTCAGCACGGCGGCGGTCGCGGCCGTGGGAGCGAACAGTCCGATCATCAGCCTGATCGTCAACCTGTTCATCGGCATCGCGCTGGGCGCGAATGTCATCATCGCTCACGCCATCGGCGAGGGGGACGAGTCCTTCGTGCGGAAAACGGTGCACACGTCGATCGTTGTGTCGGTCGTGGGCGGCGCGGCTGTCGCCGTGTTCGGCGAGCTGGTCGCCGAGCCGCTGCTGGGACTGCTGCGCGTGCCGGAGGACGTGATGCCGCTGGCGCTGATGTATCTGCGCATCTACTTTGCGGGGCTGCCGGTCATTCTGCTCTATAACTTCGAGGCCGCCATTTTCCGCAGCGTCGGCGAGACGAGGGTGCCGCTGCTCGCGCTGTTGGTCTCCGGCGTGCTGAATGTGATACTGAATATCTTTTTCGTCATTGCCCTGAAGATGACGGTGGACGGCGTGGCGATCGCCACGGTAATCTCCAACGCCGTCAGCGCGCTGCTGCTCTACCGGCGGCTGCGCAGAACGGCGCTGGTCGTCCATGTGGAGCCGAAGGAGCTGCGCGTCGACGGGCGCAGCCTCAAGCGCGTTCTGCAGATCGGCCTGCCGGCTGGCGTGCAGAGCGCGGTGTTTGCCGTTGCCAACATCGTCATCCAGTCGGCCATCAACAGCCTCGGCACGGTGGTGATGGCGGCGTCGAGTGCGGCGTACAACATTGAGATCATCACCTACGACATTCTCAACGCGTTCAGCCAGGCCTGCACCACATTCGTCGGGCAGAACTTCGGCGCGGGCGAGCTGCACCGCTGCAAGCGCACGATGCTGCTCTGTCTTGCCGAGGGCGTCGTGGTGCTCGGCATCGCCATTTCAACGGTGCTCTTTTTCGGCAAGCCGCTGCTGTCCGTCTTCAACGACGATCCGCAGGTGGTGGAGGTCGGCTATATCCGGCTGATGACCGTCATGCTGGCGCACTTTGCGAGCCTTTTCTACGAGGTGCTCTCCGGCTATCTGCGCGGCTTCAGCATCTCGCTGCCGCCCGCGATACTGACGATGCTCGGCGTGTGCGGCATCCGACTGAGCTGGATCTACTGGGTGTTCCCCAAGGACCCGACGTTCCGGACCATCATGCTGGCGTTTCCCATCAGCCTGATCACGACGGCGCTGCTGATGCTGTGCGCGGTGCTCTATTACAGGCCGACGCGCCGCTTTGCCGCGCTGCAAAGGCATGAGGGCGAGTGACGATAGAGAGACCGCAGGATCGAAAAGCTGTGAAGCATTCATGCTTCACAGCTTTTGCTGCATTTTGACGACTGCCGTGCATTGCATTTCGGAACGCAAAATCATACATTTCGCGCCAAAAATGCGCCGCGCCGGCTGAAAGGCGGTATCATATCCTTGTACCATAGCGCGGCTGAAAGGTCGCGAATGCGTAAAACCATCATTTTCGGCGCAGACGGTCGATTTTTTATGATGCGCGGCGGTTTTTCAGACCTGCCGCGCCCCGCCCCGCGGGATGAGAGAACGGGGGACAGGCGCAGAGAAAAGCAGCGCGTCGGGATATCGTCAGCAGGACGCGGGGAGCATTGCAAATACAGCGCTTTTTCCGGATACGGCTTGCTTTTTCCGGCGAAATGGTATATAGTAATTCATAATTCGAAAATTGTGCCTTTCTGTCCATTTTTCGGAAATGAGCAAAAATTCAGGGCGCAATGTGTAAAAATCACCACGCCCGGCGAGGGGATGCCCCAAAGCCGCTCAGAGCGCGGGAAAGTGAGCGAACGTGATTAAAGAAGCAATGAATGAAAATCCGGAGATCATCGAGATCGACCTGCGCAAGCTGCTGCTGTCGTATCTGCATAAGTGGTGGCTGATCGTGCTGTGCGCGCTGCTCGTCGGCGGCGCATCGCTGCTGTATACGATGAAAATGGTCACGCCGCTCTATCAGGCGAGCGTCACCATCTACGTCAATAACATCCGCAGCGGCGAACGCATCGACTACATTTCCGGCGGCAACCTGCAGGCCTCGCAGCAGCTCGTCAACACCTATTCCAACATCATCCGCAGCGACGCGGTGCTGACCAAGGTGGCCGAGGAGGCGGGCGTCTACTACACGCCCGACACCATGCGCGGCCTGCTGAGCACCCGTCAGGTCGGCGAAACGGAGATGTTCAACGTCTACATCACCCACCCCGATCCCGAGGCCGCCGCGCACCTTGCCAATGCCGTTGCCAATGTTGCGCCCGTCGAGATCGAGAGCATCGTCGAAGGCAGCTCCGCCAAGATCATCGACTATGCCAAGGTGCCGACGAGCCGCTGCTCGCCGAGCTACAGCCGCAGCGCGATGCTCGGCGCGGTCGTGGGCGCGGCGCTCGCGGTGCTCTATGTGACGCTGCGCAGCCTGCTCGATGTGCGCATCAAGGAGGAGGAAGACCTCACCGCGCTCTTTGATCTGCCCGTGCTCGGCCAGATCCCGAGCTTTACGCAGACCACCGGCGGGAAAAAGCGCGCCTACGCCGCGCCCTACGCGTCGGCGAACGCGCAGAAGGGAGGGAACGGCTGATGCTGCACGGCAAAAAGAAGACCGGCGCGCTGAGCGCCGCACAGCTCGCCGAGGAACGGCAGAGCATCCTCTCGCCCGAGAGCAACTTCTTCATCCGCGAGGCGTACAAGACCCTGCGCACGAACACGATGTTCGCCCTCGCGGGGACGGACGGCTGCAAGACCGTGGTCGTGACCTCCTCGCTGCAAAGCGAGGGCAAGAGCATCACCGCGCTGAACCTTGCCATTTCGTTCGCCGAGGCGGAGAACCGCGTGCTGCTGATCGATTGCGACCTCCGCCGCCCGAAGCTCGCGCGCCTGCTGCAAAAAAGCGCGCGCGTGGGGTTGAGCAATCTTCTGCTCGATCCCGCGCTGCTCGGCGAGGCGACGCTGCCGAGCGGCACGCCGCTGCTCGACATCATCCTCTCCGGCGACATCCCGCCGAACCCCTCGGAGCTGCTCGGCTCGGCGCGCATGAGCGCGCTGCTCGCGCAGCTGCGCGAAAAATACGACTACATCCTGCTCGATACCCCGCCGGTCAACATGGTCACTGATGCGGTAGTGCTCGCGCCCAAGTGCGACGGCGTGCTGTTCGTCGTGCGGGCGGGACAGTCCGAGCGCGGGCCGGTCGCACACGCGGTCGGGCAGCTCGGCTACGCACAGGCCAAGATCCTCGGCTTCGTGCTCGACGACGTTGCCGCCGCCGGCGGGAAATACGGCCGGTATCATTATAATAGGTATTACCGCTATGGCCGCTACGGCTATTATGGCCGTGGCTATGGTTACGGATACGGCTACGGCTACCAGTCAGGCGCGGACGCGCAGGGAGGGAGCGCAAGGCCGTGACCGATCTGCACACCCACATTCTCCCTGGCATGGACGACGGCGCGCGCGACGTGGACACCTCGCTCGCCATGCTCCGCATGGAAGCCGAACAGGGCGTTGGCGCCGTGATCCTCACGCCGCACTTCTACCGCGACCGCGAGGATATCCCGCACTTTCTCCGCCGCCGCACGAAGGCCGCGCGCACCCTTGCCGCCGCCATCACGGCGCTGCCGGAGGACGAGCGCCGCGCGCTGCCGCAGCTCGCCCTCGGC
>ERZ857629.2444-NODE-2444-length-17604-cov-7.877885_pt1 | contig 17604 bp, 13 predicted proteins | sample MGYA00519700_ERZ857629 | MGnify/ENA primary metagenome ERZ857629 (study PRJEB31778, sample SAMEA3449351) | human gut metagenome | biome: human gut; feature: human-associated habitat; material: faeces | place: United Kingdom | collected 2010/2012 ...
TGCGACATCGTGATTAACAGTCACGCGCTCTACCGGCTGAGCTATTCAGGAATCTGTACGTGAGTACGTGCATTATAATATCAAATCTCGCAGTGCTTTGCAAGGGGGAATTTGATTAGAAAAAGATGAATGGGGTTTAGGGTTCAAGGTTCGGGGTTAGCTCATCGGGCGAGTTGCCCTTTGATTTCATTGGGAAAGAGGTTCAGCAGGTTCTATAGGTTCTGAGGGTAGGGCGGGGAAGGTGCGGCGCATTTCGTCATCCTGAGCGGAGAAATCCCAGTCACCAGCCACCAGTCACTCCTAATCCCTAATCCCCAATCCCTAATCTCTAGCCACTAGCCACTTCTCAGTAAAAAAGGCAATAAAAAATCCCACGGCGCGGAGCACGTGGAACTTTTCATTATGGTGGGCGATAACAGGATCGAACTGGTTCCGCAGCGAACATCATTTGAAGGAGCAAAGCGACGCGCAAATGATCGTGAGCGCGGATGCAGGAGGTTAAATGATAAATAAGGTGGGAGGGAAAGGGCAAGAAAAAAGCATCACGGCGCGAAGCACATGACGCTTTCTTTTTGGTGGGCGATAACAGGATCGAACTGCTGACATTCTGCTTGTAAGGCAGACGCTCTCCCAGCTGAGCTAATCGCCCATAAATCATTGACGGAGATTATTATGCCATAGTCTCGCGTAAGATGCAAGAAGAAAATGAGTTCGGGGATGAGGTGGTGCGGCGCATAAAATATAGAAACGCCGCGGAGTATAGATGATGGCGATGCCCGAAAGTAGTATTCAAGTCACCAGTCACTTGATACTCCCAATCCCTGCTTTCACACATGCGTCGTTTATCGGACTGCAAGAAAGATTTCTCGGCAACGCTTTCAATGACGATACGAGAGAGTCTGATGTCTCCTGGTTTTTAGTCACTAGTCACTAGTCACTCTTTATCCCGGAAGACCCACGCGAAAGGGGCCGCTGACTCTTTGAGTCAGCGGCCCCTTTGTTTACGATTTCGTATTACGCAGCGTGAGGATTATTTTTCTTCTTTTGCTTTGCGATCTGCGATCTCCTGGTCATAGGATTTCTGGATGCGGACGTAGTTTTCACGGCGCTGTTTGGCATCGCGTTCGGTCTTTTCGAAGAGTTCTTCCGCTTTGTCTGGGAAGAGCTTCGCCAGAGATGCGAAGCGGACTTCGCCCATGAGGTAGTCGCGGAAGTTGCCTTTCGGTTCGCGGCTGTCGAGGTGGAATGGATTCTTGCCCTGTTCCAGAAGCTCTGGGTTGTACCGCCAGTTGCACCAGTAGCCACATTCGACGGCGCGTTTCTCTTCTTCGGAGGATTTGCCCATGCCGGCTTTGAGGCCGTGGTTGATGCATGGAGCATAGGCGATGATGAGGGACGGTCCCGGATAAGCTTCTGCTTCGCTGATGGCTTTGAAGGCCTGATTCATATCAGCGCCGAGGGCGATCTGTGCGACGTAGATGTAGCCGTAGGAGACGGCGATCATGCCGAGGTCTTTCTTCTTGGTCTTCTTGCCGGAGGCTGCGAATTTGGCGATGGCAGCAGCCGGAGTGGACTTGGAGGACTGTCCGCCGGTATTGGAGTAGACTTCGGTATCGAGGACGAGGACATTCACATCTTCGCCGGAAGCGAGGACCTGATCGAGGCCGCCGAAGCCGATGTCGTATGCCCAGCCGTCGCCGCCGAAGATCCATTGGGATTTCTTGACGAAATGATCCTTGAGATCCAGCAGTTCTTTATATTCCGGATGCATAGAAACTGCAGCGGTGAGGGCCGCATCGAGCTTGTCGGCGCGGTCCCTCGTGCTTTCGCCGAGGTCTTTCTTGGCGAGCCATTCTTCCATGGCGGTCTTGACATCGCCTTCCGCTGCCGGGAGGAGAGCTTCGAGCTTTTCGGTCAGGCGGCTTCTGAGCTTCGCTTCACCGAGGTGCATGCCGAGGCCATATTCCGCGTTGTCTTCGAAGAGGGAGTTCGCCCAGGCCGGGCCCTGTCCTTTGCTGTTCTTGGTATATGGCATGGACGGGGAGCTTGCGCCGTAGATGGAGGAGCAGCCGGTCGCATTGGAGATCATCATGCGGTCGCCGAAGAGACGGGTGACCATATTGATGTACGGGGTCTCGCCGCAGCCTGCACAGGCACCGGAGAATTCGAAGTAGGTCGGTTCGAACATGGCGCTTCTGAGGTTCTTTTTGCCGAGCGGATTGTCTCTGGCCGGGAGGCTCTTTGCATAGTCCCAAAGGTTCTGCTTGGGGAGCTCTGTCTCTGCCGGCTGCATGACGAGGGCTTTCTTCGGCGCCGGGCAGGTATTCGCGCAGATGCCGCAGCCGTAGCAGTCTTCCGGATCGACGACGATGCGGTACTTGAGTCCTTTGACCGGGCCTCTGAAGTCTTTGACGATGAAGCCTTCCGGCGCATTCGCTGCTTCGTCTTCGGTGACGAGGAATGGACGGATGGCAGCATGCGGGCAGACGACGCCGCACTGGTTACAGCCGATACAGTTTTCCGGGATCCATTCCGGGATCATGATGGCTGCCGATGGACGTTCGTACTGGGAGGTGCCGGACGGGAAGGTGCCGTCTTCGATGCCTTTCCAGGTGGAAACCGGGAGGTCGTCGCCTTCCTGACGGTTCATGACGTCGCAGACGTTCTTGACGAAGTCCGGACGGCTGACCTTGGCGATGGAGCCGCCGGTGGTCGCATGTTCCCATTCGGCCGGTACTTCGACTTCGACGATGCCTTCCATACCGGCGTCGACGGCTTTGTTGTTCATGTCGACGACGTTCTGGCCTTTTCTGCCGTAGGATTTTTCGTTGGAGTCTTTGAGGTACTTCACGGCATCTGCATCAGGAATGATGTGGGTGAGGTGGAAGAAGGCAGACTGCATGATCATATTGATGCGGCCGCCGAGACCGATGTTCTTTGCGATCTCAAAGGCATCGATGATGTAGAATTTTGCCTTGAGGGCAGCGAGCTTCCGTTTCATGGCTGCCGGCAGGACGCGGTCCAGATCTTCTTTTCTCCATGGGGAGTTCAGAAGGAAGATGCCGCCCGGCTTGAAGCCGCGGAGAAGGTCGTATTTATAGATGTAAGACGGACGGTGGCAGGCGATGTAGTCAGCCTTGCGGATGAGGTAAGGCTTTCTGATCGGATCGGGGCCGAAGCGCAGATGGGAGATGGTGACGCCGCCGGATTTCTTGGAGTCATAGGCGAAGTAGCCCTGCGCATAGAGGTCGGTGTGGTCGCCGATGATCTTGATGGCGCTCTTGTTCGCACCGACGGTGCCGTCAGAACCGAAGCCCCAGAATTTGCAGGAGACGAGCTTGGACGGGATTTCCGGTACCGGGAGCGGAGCGAGGGAGAGGTTTGTCACGTCGTCTTTGATGGAGAGCGTAAAGTTGTGGCGCGGGGTCTCTTCCTTCAGGTGTTCATAGACAGCCATGATGTCTTCCGGAATGACGTCCTTCGAGCCTAAGCCGTAGCGGCCGCCGCAGACTTTGATGGCGCGGCCGGAAGAGGCGATCGCAGATACGACATCCAGGTAGAGCGGTTCGCCGATGGCGCCCGGTTCACGGGTGCGGTCGAGGACGGCGATCTTCTTGACGGTCGATGGGATCTGGTCAAGGAAGTGCTTGACAGAGAATGGGCGGTAGAGGTGTACATTCAGCACGCCGACTTTTTCGCCGTGGGCATTGAGCGCATCGGTGACGTCCTTGCAGATGTCGGTGACAGAGCCGATCGCGATGATGATGCGGTCAGCATCGGCTGCGCCGTAGTAGTCGAAGAGATGGTAGCTTCTGCCGGTGATCTTGGAGATCTCATCCATGTAGTCCTGAACGATGTCTGGGAGGGCATTGTAGAAGGGGTTCGCTGCTTCGCAGTGCTGGAAGTAAACGTCCGGGTTTTCTGCGGTGCCGCGGATGACCGGATGATCCGGATTGAGAGCGCGGGCTCTGAAGTCCGCAAGGGCTTTCTGGTCGATGAGCGGAGCGAGCTCTTCATAGTCCAGGACCTCGACCTTCTGGATCTCATGGCTCGTGCGGAAGCCGTCGAAGAAATTGATGAAAGGTACGCGGCCTTTGATGGCAGCAAGATGGGCAACGCCTGCGAGGTCCATGATCTCCTGGGCATTCGCTTCTGCCAGCATCGCGCAGCCCGTCGCACGTGCGCTCATGACGTCCTGATGGTCACCGAAGATGGAGAGTGCGTGGTTTGCAAGAGCTCTCGCTGCGATGTGGAAAACGCCCGGGAGCAATTCGCCTGCGACTTTGTACATGTTCGGCACCATGAGCAGCATGCCCTGAGATGCCGTATAGGTGGTAGTCAGCGCACCGCTCTGCAAAGAGCCGTGGAATGCGCCGGCTGCGCCGCCTTCTGCCTGCATCTCGACGACGTGTACGGTGTCACCGAAAATGTTTTTCTTGCCGTGAGCGGCCCATTCATCCACTTCTTCCGCCATCGGCGAGGAAGGGGTGATCGGATAAATAGCAGCTACTTCTGTGAATGCGTAGGAAATATACGCAGCAGCTGTGTTGCCATCCATTGTTTTTACATTTCTCACAGATCAACACTCCTTTGTATGGGAAATCTGTTCAAGGGGAGCAGAGGAGATGAAGGATGAGGAAGGCGGCGCCTTTCCGGCCACGGATTCCTGCTCATCAGTCACTTGGCTTTTATCCCTTTGCCTTTACTCTTCCCTTGCAAGATACCTGAAAATTAGGTACAATGGTTTTATGATAATTTTGCATAGATGGATTCACTTTATTCTATACTAAGTCATAGACCATGGACATTTCCAGGGCATCCGAATAGATACATTTCTATTATAGAATAAAGATATGGATTTCACAAGAAAATGAGAAGGAGAAAGAGATCAAGAGCAGCTGATGAGCGTACTGCTGTTTTTTATGCGAAGCATCGTGCCCACTTGGAACCGGCGGAGCTTCTCCGGCATGGGATCTAGGGAAACGCTGATTCAATCGCAGAGTCGGATTTCACATGGATTTTTATACATGGCTTCGTCATCATCTTCCTTAAATAGCTTGCTATTCGCGTCAGATGATTCCTCGCTCTGTATAAAAATCCAAGAATGAAATCTGACAACGATTGAATCGGTGTTTCCCTAAAGCAGCCCGCCTCGCGGACTCATCCTGAAGATGCACCCTCTTATCTTTCTTTTTACTCTTTCATGGAGGATCACAATGGATTATCGTCATCTGAAATATTTCATGGAAGTCGCTGAACAGAAGAGCTTCTCGAAAGCAGCGCGCAATCTTCATATTTCCCAGTCCGCCATCAGCCGCATGATCAAGTCGCTGGAGGATGAGCTGGGGGTCGTGCTTTTTATCCGCAACGCAAAGACGGTAGAGATCACAGCGCCGGGGACCATTTTCCTGAACTATGCGAAGCGGTGTCTTTTTATTTTTGAGCACCTGAAGTCGGATTTTGAAAATGAATTCAACCTGAAGCAGGATACCATCGAGATCGGGCTGCCGCCGATCACCGATGCGCATGTCTTTGCAAAGCTTCTGGGCGAATTCAAGAAGAACTATCCGCAGATCGCCATCAAGCTCTATGAGCACGGTTCGAAGGTCATCGAGACCTCTGTCCAGGAGGGGGTCATCGACGTCGGCATCATCTGCACCATTCCGAATAACGAATTCGAGTCCTTCTTCCTTTCGGAGGATGAGATGTGCGTCGTCATGCCGAAGGGCTATCCGCTCGAAGAGCACCCTGTCGTCCCGATGAAGCTGCTCGCAGACTATCCGCTCGTGCTGTACCGCGATGATTTCAATATGCATGATGACATCATGACGAACTGCAAAAAGATCGGCTTCACGCCGAAGATCGTATTCGAGACGAGCCAGCGTGAGCTGATGCTGCAGACGGTCGCAAGCGGCCTTGGCGTCGCGATCCTGCCGTCGCGCCTGTGCCCGGCAAACAGCGAGGAAAGCAAGGTCGTCACTCGTGTGATGACAGAGCCGCGCATGACGCATCACCTCTATGCCATCTGGAAGAAGGGCCGCTATCTCTCCCGCGCTGCCCGCCTCTGGATCGAATTCACCAAAGATCATCTGACGCTTTTGAATGACCCGCGTAAGATCGATGATATGATGAGGAAATAGGATTTCCATGGAACAGTGGAAAAGAAAAATACAGTGGAGAGAGCGTAAATATCTCTACCTTACTATGGCCATGCTGCTCGGCATGGTCATTTATCAGCAGTTTTTGATCACTGACCTGCAGGAGCGGATGATGAATATCGAGGCGTCCTGCTATGATGACCAGCTGAATGACATCCGCTATGAAGCGGAGGAAGCGCTTCGTCAGAATGAAGAGCAGGGAAAGGATATCTATCTTCTGCAGAAGCACAGCGCGGATCACCGCTTCCGCCTGCTGGAATTGGAATGGGAAAAGTGAGCGGCGGGAGATGAGAGACGGGGAGTTTGGAAGATATCAGACATCAGCGTTTTCTTAACCATTATATTTTTAGATTGATAAATATCGAACTATATGGTAATATATAGATATAGAAGAATATCGATAAAACGGCCTGCGACTAGTAAGATCATCATTTTGGGGGCGTATCTTTCCCGCTAAGGGAGGACAAGAGAGGCTCGACGGGCGGTCTGCTTCGCCATGAACATGGCAAGCGGACAAGAATTACGATTAGGAGAGTGCAGTACCTAACCCTTAACACCTGATCCTTGGTCAATGGCCACCTAATTTTTTCTGCCATCTGCAGAGAAAGGAGAATATCATGACACTTCATATCTATTATTGCCCATCTTGCGATTCTTTCGTATTCAAAACCGGCGAAGCCATGGCTGTTTCTTGCTGTGGTGAAACATTGCAGCCCTTGGCAGCAGGTACCAGTGATGGAGCCAGAGAAAAACATGTACCGGTGGTGACTCACGAGGGGGATCTCCTTCACGTACAAGTGGGGGAAGTGCTGCATCCTATGTTGGAAAACCATTACATCCAGTGGATCGCTTTGGTGACCGAAGAGGGATTCCAAGTGCGCTATCTGAAACCGGGAGAAGAACCGAAAGCCGCCTTTGCTGATGTGCCTCATGGCGTGGTGTATGAATATTGCAATCTGCATGGCCTTTGGAAATGTGAATTTTAAGGAAACACTGATTACATCGAACTCTGCGATTGCATCAGCGTTTCCTTCAGATTCGTGATTCGTGACTGGTGTCCCATCACCGGGAGGCTCTCCCGGTGATGAGTCATCAGTTTTTTGTTGCCCGCCCTACGCAGGGTCAGCCCGCGGGGCGTGCCGGCCTTGATCGCGAAGGAAAGCTCGGTTCGAATGAGACAGGACCGGATGAATGATCGATCACGAAATATGATACAATAAGAAAAAGTTATTTTAGGGAAACACTGATTCTGCGATTGCATCAGCATTTCCTTAGAATTCGAAAGAAAAAGGAGTGAAGGAGGCGTTTCCGCTTGGATCCATTTGTTCATCTCCACGTCCACACCGAGTACAGTCTTTTCGACGGCACATGCCGCATCAAGGAGCTTGTCTCCTATGTCAAGTCGCTCGGGCAGACGGCGGTCGCGATCACGGACCATGGTGTCATGTACGGTGCGGTCTATTTATATAAAGAGTGTATCGCGCAGGGCATCAAGCCGATCATCGGATGCGAGGTCTACGTCACGAGGAAGAGCCGCTTCGAGCGGGCGAAGGGCGAGAAGGAGAAGCTGGGGCATCTGATCCTTTTGGCAGAAACGAATGAGGGCTATCAGAATCTCATCAAGATCTGCTCGAAGGGGTGGACGGAGGGCTATTTTCATAAGCCGCGGGTGGATCATGAGCTTCTGTCCAAGTATCACAAAGGGCTCATTGCGTTGTCGGCCTGTGTTGCCGGCGAGCTTCCGCAGGCGATCTTAAACCGCGACATGGATGAAGCCAGAAAGGTGATCCGCTACTACATCGATACGTTCGGGAAGGAGAACTATTTCCTCGAGCTGCAGAATCATGGCATCCCGGAAGAAGCGGATGTACGTCCGGTGCTGGCGTCTTTGGCAAAAGAATATGGGCTGGGGCTGGTCGCGACGAATGATTTCCACTATACGAAAAAAGAGGATGCGAAGAGCCAGGAGATCAAGCTCTGCATCTCCACGGGAAAGACACTGGATGATCCCTATCATTTCCATTTTCCGAATGACGAATTCTACTGCAAGAGCGGGGAGGAGATGCAGGCGATCTTAGGCGAGTATCCGGGCGCTATCGAGAATACAGCCAAGATTGCAGAGCGCTGTCATGTGACCTTCACCTTTGGTGACCACAAGCTCCCGTCCTTTGATGTGCCGGAAGGCGAGACGTCCAAGTCATACCTGCGAAAGCTCTGCGAGGCGGCGATCCCGGAGCGCTATCCGGAGTCCACGGGAAAAGAGAAGGAGCGTCTGGATTATGAGCTCGGTGTCATCAATCAGATGGGATTCTCGGATTACTTCCTGATCGTCATGGATTTCATCCGCTACGCGAAGACACATGGCATCCCGATCGGACCGGGGCGTGGGAGCGCGGCAGGGAGCATCGTCGCCTACCTCCTGCACATCACGGAAATCGACCCACTGCGTTTCGACCTTCTCTTTGAACGCTTCCTGAATCCGGAGCGCGTCTCCATGCCGGATATCGATACGGACCTCTGCTATCGCGGACGCGGGCAGGTCATCGCCTATCTCGCAGAGAAGTACGGCGCCGAACAGGTGGCGCAGATCATCACCTTCGGTACGCTCGCGGCGCGTGCCGTCATCCGTGATGTCGGCCGTGTCATGAATCTGCCCCTTCGCGAAGTGGACAAGATCGCAAAGATGGTGCCGAGCGGCCCGGGCGTCACGCTGAAGAAGACGCTGGACGGCTCGAAGGAATTCAAAGACCTCTACGAGTCGAATGCGACGGTACACACCCTGATCGACCACTGCCTTGACCTGGAAGGGCTTTCCAGAAATTCCGGCACGCACGCCGCCGGCGTCGTCATCTGCTCGAAGCCCGTCGATGAGTACGTGCCGATCCAGCTCACTGCGGACGATTTCATCCAGACGCAGTACGAAAAAGATCAGGTCGAGCAGCTCGGCCTTCTCAAGATGGATCTCTTGGGGCTTAGAAATCTCACCGTCATCCATGATGCGGTCGAGATGATCCGGGCGAACCGCGGTGTCACCATCGACATCGACCGCATTCCTTCTGTCGACGAGAAGACGTGCGAGATGCTCTGCGCGGGCGACACCACAGGCGTTTTCCAGTCCGAGTCCTCCGGCTTTACGAATCTTCTGATGAAGCTCCACCCGGACCGCTTCGAAGACCTCATCCCGATGGTCGCCCTCTACCGTCCGGGACCTTTGGGCAGCGGCATGGCGGAAGATTTCATCAAGAGAAAACATGGAGAGATCCCCATCGAGTACCCGCATCCATCCCTGGCTCCCATCCTGAAGGAAACCTACGGCGTCATCCTCTATCAGGAACAGGTCATGCAGATCGCCTCTGTCATGGGCGGCTTCTCCCTCGGCCAGTCCGACATGCTCCGCCGCGCCATGGGACACAAGGAGCCGGAGATCCTGCAGAAGAACCGGGATACCTTTGTCACAGGCGCCGTGAAGAATGGCGTCGATGAAAAGACGGCGAATTACGTCTTCGACCTCATGGTCCACTTTGCCGGTTACGGCTTCAATAAATCTCACAGCGTCTGCTACGGATGGATCGCCTGGCAGACCGCCTACCTCAAGGCGCACTACCGCGCTGAATTCATGGCTGCCATGATGACCTGCTACAATGGCGACAAGAACAAGGTCGGTCGCTACATTTCAGATACCAGAAGAGCCGGTGTGGAGATCGCAGCACCGGATGTCAATCTTTCGGAAGCCTATTTTTCCGTCAGCGGAAATAAGATCCTCTTCGGACTCGATGCCATCCAGAACGTCGGAGAGAATGCCGTCGAAGCCATCATCAAAGCCCGGAAGAAGGGCGGTCCCTTCACCTCCATGTCGGATTTCTTAGAGCGGGTCGAAGGCAAAGGTCTCAATAGCCGCGCCTGCGAAAGCCTCATCCGCTGCGGTGCGATGGACGGCTTCGGCTATAACCGCTCTCAGCTCCTCGCCGTACTCCCGCAGGTCATGAGTGATGTCGCCGCTGCGAAGAGCGACCGGGAGAGCGGACAGATGTCTCTCTTCGGCGGGGACGAGATGAAAAGCTCCGTCGTCTATCCTGATCTCGAAGACATGGACGCGGATGAAAAGATCGACTGGGAAAGGAAGCTCTTAGGCTTCTACGTCAGCGGTCATCCGCTCGAAAAGTACAAGAAGCAGATGGCCGCCTGCACGCCCATCTACCAGATCGAGACCGAAGGCAGCCGCTACGACGGGAAGACGGTCACCTTGGGCGGCACTGTCACCCGTGTGAAGGGCATGGTCACCAAGAAGGGCGCGCCCATGGGCTACGTCACCATCGAAGACTATGAAAGTGAGATCGAATCCGTTCTCTTCCCCTCCGTCTGGGAAGCCGCGCGTCCCTTCCTCACCGAAGACGCGCCCATCTGTATCCGCGGCCGCGTCCAGTCGAACGAGCGAGAAGTCAAGATCTTAGCCGACAGCATCATACCGATGGCCCAGTTCCAAAAGACCGTCCGCATGCCGGTCGATGAAGTCCACCTCTACGTCGATCCCCGCCATGAGACAGACAAGGTCAGTGCCGCCCTCGCCAGAGTCCTTGCGAAATACCATGGCGGCACACCCGTCATCCTCCACCTCATATCCTCAAGGCAGGAGATCCGCATGGTGCCAAAATTCTATGTCGACTTTTCCGAAGAAGCCGAAGAAGCGCTGAAAGGGCTTCTTGGCAATGCGGCGGTCGAGGGGAGAAAAAATTAGGGATTCCTTACTTGTAGTGCAGATTTTAAGGCGATAAGGGAAAAGAATGAGTGGCGAGCGTACAGATAGAGGCGAGCGGGAAACCGCTCGCCTCTTTTTGGACAGGGCTGAATAAAAGAAATATAATATATATCGAACAGGTAGATTTCTGATGAGAGAGACACCGTGGAGATGATGATTGCCTGTCATATCGGAAGATGCCATACGCTGAAGGGAAATCGGAAGAATCAGTACGCTGTTGATCTGGTGCATCCATACCGTTGGGTTTTATTAAGAATGGGAAGAAAATACATCCGTAGCAGGATAAAAGAATGGCAAAGAAACATAGGGTGCATTGGGCGAATGCGGGAACTTGATGACTCCGTAGTTGAAATAGAAAGGGATGTGAATCAATGATGGTATACGGGAAGAAGATTGAGCTATTTCTGGTTAATGGTACGGCGGATAGTTTAGTGCTGGCTGAGTTGCGGAATTGGAGTGGAAAGGCCATTAAAATTCCTCGGACGGAGGTCGCTGGATGCGGTCGCAAGGATTTCACAAGGCCGGGTGTTTATTTTCTCTTTTGTAAAGCTGAAAATGAGGACAAAGATGCGGTTTATATCGGGGAAGCCGAAAACATCAAAGCACGTCTGGTACAGCATTTGCGAGACGCATCGTCAGGGAACGAAGAATACTATTGGAATACAGCCGTTATTTTTACAGGAGACGATTTGGATAAGGCGTTGATTCGTTACTTGGAAGATAAATTGGTGAAAGAAGCGAGGGAGGCGAATCGCTTTACTGTATTAACGAAGAATACTTGCGGAAAGGCAGTTATCAAGGAATCGGATCAAGCCGTGATGGAGGAATATATCGATAAATTGAAAATTCTCATCAATGCGCTGGGATACAAAGTGCTTGAACCGGTGGCCGATCCATCAGAAGCAGAAAGCCAGACGGCACTGCATCTCGCGATTGGAAACGCAAAAGCCGAAGGCCTGCTCACTACGGAAGGATTTGTCGTAAGGAAAGGCGCAGTGATCAATGAAAAGACCAATGAGCCTTCCTTAAATGCCAATATGTCGGACTTCAGAAGAAAGGTGATGGAGTCTGGCAGAGTCGAGAATTTAGTAACAACCGAAGATATACTCTTTTCAAGTCCATCTGCTGCGGCAGATTTTGTTTTGGGATATGCCGTAAGTGGGCCGAAGACATGGAAAGATAAAAATGGCACACCGCTTCGAGAGTTAAATATTGATTGAGAGATCGGTAGAAACAAAGCAGCTTCCTGCGCGGAATGGGATGCTATTTTACTGCTTTGATGTAGTTGGGTAAACTGGGATTACACATCTTCATCTTCGGCGCCGTGCCGGATGACATGGCCTTTGAATTCGATCCCATATCCGAGTCGTCGGATGAAATCGAGCCGCAGGGTGAGATGGGAGGATTCCCTGGCATGGGCGGAGAGGAAGACGGCGCTGGAGGCCCGGATTTGCCCCATGCAGGCCGCGGCGGGGAGGTGGGAGATAAACCACCCGAGGCTCCCGGAAAGCCGCCACAGGCGCCAAAGGAGGTGCATGACAGCTTCCCTTTTTACCATACCGCCAGCGATGAAATCGTATGGCGTACCTCCGAAACTGGGAAGAAATACATGATTGATACCCGGACCGGAGAGATTGTTGGCGGTTCCCCTTATATAAGCCATAAGCAAGTCAAGAAGACCAAAGACTTTACTCCTGCCGAGCTTAATGCTAATATGGAAAAAGCAGTTAGAGGATTGTGCGGAGTCCGGTGCAAGAAGGGCCTCAAATCGCCCAGAATTATCATCAAACGAGTATCGGATCACGCAAACTTTAGAATGCTCGAGAGGGGAGTTTCCCCTGAGCTGGTCAAGTCCATAGTGATGGAGCCGGCGCTCACCAGATTGTGCAATGATCCTAGAAAGGTGTATTACTTGAAGGGGAATGTGTACGTAATAGTCGGGATAGATGGCACGATTTGTACATGTGTAAGGAAGGAAGGAAGTCAGAGGGAATTCAACATGGTGAAAGACGCGATTACAGATGAAGATCGGCAATTTATGCTTGATGAATTCAATCTCACGGGACAGCAAATACGAGCTATGTCTGACGAGGAATACGAAGAATTATTCTTAAAAGTACTAGAAATCGAAGCGGACGAGTCGATGAAGGCCGAGGAAACTGGTAATCCATTTTCTGAACGAGGGGAAAGGGCTGCGTCCATTGTAGATAAAATGTAAGAAATTGGAAAGACCGCAACAGCGGTCTTTTTTAGTGCCAAAATATGACTGAATTTATAGCTATCATAGAGCTATGATGTGTCATGCAACGAAAAGTAGCGTGGTAAAAGAAGAGGGGAATGAGAAGAGGCTTTTAGGAAAACACGGATTCAACCGTTATCAGATCTTATTCTTCCCTTTAGTCACAGTGTATTTATTGATAAATTTACCAATAAATAGTACAATAACGGCAGGAGGATACGCTGATGGAAAATTTAGTGCCGGCTTTAAGAAACACGATCCCGATCAGTTTATTTAATAAAGGGATGGCGGGGAAGATTTTCAAAAGTGTCAAAGAAAATGGCTCCAAGGTTGTGATGAAGAACAATGTACCGGAATGCGTTCTCATGTCGCCCGAGAGCTATCTTGCAATGACTGAAAAACTGGAAAACGCTGAACTGCTTGCACTCGCGCTGCATCGGATCGAGAATGGGGCTTTTTCGCAGACCAAAGACTGGGATGAAGTACGAAAAGAACTTGGGATCTCATCCGAAGATATTGCGGATGTTGATGATGCTGAGGTGGAATTTGAATGATATGGCATGTTCGTTTTTCCATTTTCGCAGAAAAGGATTGGAAAAGCTTTGATCGCTACAATCAGAAAGTCATTGATAAGGCCATTCAGAAAGTGATGCAGAACCAGACGGCGGATGGCTATGGAAAGCCACTGGCGAATCTGAGCGGGAGCCATCTGCATGGTTTGTATAAGATCAAACTAAAAAAATCCGGCATTCGGATCGTCTACGCGCTGATTGAGGTGGAAGGTGAGAGGCTGATTATTATTATCGGTGCGAGAGCGAATGATGAAGTGTATGATATTGCGGCCAAACGCTATGCACGAATGAAAAAAGATGAAAAAATCTGAAGACAACAACGGCAGAACAAAGGAGGCAAGCCTGGCGGGCAGCCTCTTTTTGTTATGCTACATTTCGGAGCAAGGGAATAAGTTTTCGCAACTTTCTCACGCAAAAAGCTCCCAATTATGCTATACTTGAAGCAAATATAAATCATGGGGACAACAGGCGCGAGCCGCGTTTTTTGGCACCCGTTTACCCTGTGGCGCGGCGTTCGTGCCGCGTTGCATATGATTTCGACCTCACAGAAGGGAGACACTATGAAGTTTCTGGTTTGTATCAAACAGGTCGTCGACACCTCGAAGATGGAAGTCGATCCGACTACAGGAAGACTGAAAAGAAATAATGCGAACAGCATCATGAATCCGCTGGATCTCCATGCGCTGGAAGCGGCATTCTCGCTGCGCGATGAAGTGGGTGGCACGGTGACGGTCATCACCATGGGTCCCCCGCAGGCAGCCGCTGTCCTGAAGGATGCGGTCGCTATGGGCGCTGATGAAGTATACCTCGTGACGGACCGCGCATTTGGCGGTGCGGATACTCTTGCGACGAGCTACACGCTGGCCAAGGCGATCGAGAAGCTGGGAACATTCGATCTCATTTTCTGCGGGCAAGAGTCCATCGACAGCAATACGGCGCAGATCGGGCCGGAGATCGCTGCGACGCTCGGCATCGCGGATGTGAGTGCAGCCGTAGGCATTTCCTATGAGAAGGAAGGCTTCCTCACCGTGAAGCGCCAGATCGGTGGGAATATCGAGGTGCTGGAGCTTGCTCTTCCGGCGGTCGTCACTGCGACAGAAGCGCTGAACCATGCGAGATACCCGAGTATCAAGGGTCTCCTCAAGAAGAATGAAGTGGAGATCGGAAATCTCACGGCAGCCGATCTGCCGGTCGATCCGGCGCGCATCGGCATGAAGGGCTCTCCGACGCAGGTCCGTCAGGTCCGTCCGGTCGTGCCGCCGAAAAAAGAAAATCTCCGCATCGAAGGAAAGACGACGGAAGAAGCGGCAGATCTCTTCCTCTCGGCTATGCAGAAACTGAAGGTCATCTAAGGAGGGGCGAAATGGATTTTTCTGAATATAAAGGTATTTATGTCATCGGAGCGCTTGCGAATGGCAAGATCCAGAAGGTCACCGGTGAACTGACCGGCGAAGCCCGCGTACTGGCTGACCAGCTGGGGGAAGAGGTCGCAGTCGTCCTCATCGGTGCCGATCTCAAGGATCAGGCATCCTCGCTGATCCCCCTCGGCGCAGATAAGGTCTATGTGATCGATCATCCGCTCCTTGCCCACTATGATGGGAAAGCGTACCAGAAAGCACTGGCGCCGTTCCTCTTGGAGAAGAAGCCGGATACCATCATCTTTGGTGCGACGCCATTCGGCCGCGATCTCGCCCCGCGTCTGGCGGCAGAGCTCGTCTGCGGCGTCACGGCAGATGTGACGGAGCTTTCGGCAGATACCGAGAAGGGGCTCGTCATCTGGTCGCGTCCGGCGATGGATGGGAATATCATGGCAGATATCGTGTCTCCGGACTATCGTCCTCAGGTCGGCACGGTCCGCCCGGGCATCTTCAAGTACCCGCAAGCCGATGCTTCCCGCACGGGCGAGGTCATCTCTCTCTCCGTTTCCCTTGAAGAGGAGGATCTCGGCACGGTGCTGAAGGAGATCATCGCCGGTGAGAAGGACAGCCATCCGGTCGAAAATGCGAAGGTCGTCGTCGCAGGCGGCCGCGGCATCCGTACGGAGGAAGAATGGGCGAAGCTCCATGAACTCGCTGACCTTCTGGGGGCAGCTGTCGGCTGCAGCCGTCCGATCGCAGAGCTCGGCTGGGAGCCGCATAGCCACCAGATCGGCCAGACCGGCAAGGGCGTAGCGCCGAAGATCTATTTCGCCCTCGGCATTTCGGGCGCGATGCAGCACATGTGTGCAGTCAATGCGGACATCGTCATCGCGGTCAATAAGGACCCGAAGGCGCCGATCATGGAAATAGCAGACTACGCTGTCGAAGCGGATCTGAAGGATTTCCTCCCGCTCCTCATCGAAAAGATCAAAGCACTGAAAAGCAAGTGAGGGATGAATGGTCAGGAATTGGGGACTGGGAGTCTCGAGTGACTAGTGACTGGTGACGGGTGACTGGATTAGAAAAATCTTTTCTCGTATCGTCATTTCGAGCGAAGCGAGAAATCTTTGTTGTTCGCGGTCAAACGAATCCTGTCAGAAAAGCTCAAACGGGAAACCTGCTTTTTAAGAAACCTTCGGGCATCGCCACATCCATACTCTGCGGCACTTCTATGTTTTTATGCGCCGCACCAACCCCCTTTGAACCTCTTGAGCCTATAGAACCCGCTGAACCTCTTTCGCAGGCAATCAAGAGGAAGAACGCCCCAGTGGTAATATCCCTCATAAGCCATAATAATAACAATTTGTTACGGAGGTGAGACGTATGGCAGAAAGAAAAACTACCATATACTACAATCACAATTTCTATTATGATTTCTCCCAGATCATCGCGGCAGATGACAGAGGACTCCAGTTTGGTGACGGATGCTATGAATGGATCCGCGTCTACAAAGGCCATCCGTTTGCTCTTTCCTATCACACTGACCGTCTGTACCGCTCCATGCGCCTTCTGGGCATCCGTCCTGTGACAGCACCGGACGAATTTACCGAGATCGTGGAAACCGTCGTCGAAGAAAGCGGCATCGAAGAAGGCTATGTGAAGATCATCGTCACCCGCGGACAGGGCGATCATGATTTCCTGATCCCTGCCAGAAATCAGCTGCGTCCGAATGTCCTGGTCTACGCCAAACCGATCAGTCTGGATGCCATTGCCAAAGTGCAGGACGGCGTGAAGTGCATCACGATGAAAGATGATCGCGGCCATCACTGCGACATTCTTTCCCTCTCTCAGGTGGATAACCTTCTCGCGCGTCAGGACGCACTGAAGCAGGGGTGCTACGACGGCATCTTCATCCGAGACGGCCTTCTGACCGAAGCCACCCACTCGAATGTCCTTATCGTCAAGGCGGGCGTCATCTGGACCCCGGGCACGAATGAATTCATGACCCGCGGCATCACCCGCTCCCTCGTCCTTTCCCGCGTTGCTCCGACTGCCGGTGTCACCTCCATCGATGATGCGACAGATCCGGTCCGCCTCGAAGATATGATGAATGCGGAAGAAGTCTTCCTCACGAATTCTCAGGACGGCATCATCCCGGTCCTCTCCATCGACGGAAAGCCGATCGGCAATGGAGAAGTCGGCCCTGTCACCCGTAAGATCCAGCAGCACTATGCGCATCTCATGAGCGACGGTTTGCCGTAATAGGTCAATGCATACTATAAAAAATGCACTGCGAATGATTTCGCAGTGCATTTTTCTTTTGTGGTTCAGGGTTCAGGGTTCAGGGTTCAGGGTTCAGGGTTCAGGCTCTCGTGGCGGCTTCGCCGCCTTTTTTTAGAAGATGGTATTCTCGTATCGTCAAAGCGAATACAGGATACGTGGAGAAAAAGAATAACGACGGACAAGGCCTTCCCCGCGTGGGGAAGGTGGCGAGCGGAGCGAGCCGGATAGGGTTCTAGCG
>ERZ857629.2455-NODE-2455-length-17563-cov-3.361549_pt1 | contig 17563 bp, 18 predicted proteins | sample MGYA00519700_ERZ857629 | MGnify/ENA primary metagenome ERZ857629 (study PRJEB31778, sample SAMEA3449351) | human gut metagenome | biome: human gut; feature: human-associated habitat; material: faeces | place: United Kingdom | collected 2010/2012 ...
TGGGAATATTTTTGTTTCGGATTCTCAAAGAATCACTCCTCTCCTGTTGTTTTTTAATAGGGGTGCGGGCTTAGCCCGCATAAAATGTGCGGGGCGGAAAGCCACACGCTCTGCTCGCCACGGCAAAAGCCGTGAAAATACGGAAAGCCGTTCATGTGTCAGGGACGCAAGGGACGGAAGGAACGCAGGTTTCACACACCGTGTTTTGTGCGTCACTTACGGCACTTTGCGTCACATCGGGTAATGCGGAAGGAAGGTACTGTACGAATAAGTAGCGTTGTCCGTTGCTTCGTTTGCTCTGAAACTTCACACCGTGCTCGGCAAGGAGGCGCTGGCTGCGATTCATCATCTGCTTGAGCGCCTTGGGAGACAGATGGGTTCCGGCATAGGTATTGTAGCGTTCGGCAAACTCCGAGTTGTCGCCGCGGTATTCTTTTTCTGCTCTCATAAATTCCGACAGCAAAGAAAGTTCGGGCGGAAGCAGAATCTCCGGTGCATCAAGGCTGTCCTTCATCAGCGACCAGATGCAGGTCTTGGAATCGAAATGCAGCTCGATCCTCCGTGAGGGGATGTCCCTTCCCGTGCATTCCAGAACGCCGTCGGCTTGTCCCCTTTGTGCATGATCCAAAACGAACACTGCATTCACCGCCCCCGAAATGCCCGTTGAACCGGAGATCTTGTTCAGCGGATCGCTGTCTCCCATTTTGCGTAGATGGTGAATCAGCAAAATCGTCAGATTCAACTCGTCGGCAAGACGCTTGACCTGTCGTACTTCCTCGTAATCGCTTGCATACGAGGTATCGTTTCCCGGCTTGCGGATGATCTGAAAGGTATCGATGATAATAAGCGCAAGGTCGGGGTGTTCTTTTTTGAAGTTCATCAGCTGCGGAATCAGCCCGTCATTCAACGAATCGGCTTCAAAGGACAGAAAGAGATTTCCCGCGCCCTCGTCGGTGATGGCATTCAGGCGGTCGTGGATGCGCCCGTTGCCGTCTTCCAGGCAGAGATAGAGAACCGTGCCCGGATGGACTTTCAGCCCCCACAGCGCCTCTCCTTTGGCGACATGCAGGGCAAGGTCGAGTGCCATCCACGACTTGCCAATCTTTGGTGCCCCGGCTAACATACACAACCCCTGCGGGAGCAGCGTTTCCACGCAGAATTTGCGCTCCCTGAATTCGGAATTCATTAAGGTTTCGCTGTCGATGACAGCAAGAGCTTTTACATTTTTCATGTTTTTCCTTTCGTTTTTCACCGTTGGTACCATTTTGATACCAACGGTGAATCTGGTTTTCTTACCGCCGTTCTCATTTTGAGAACAACGGTAGCGGTTCTCTTTTTTGCGTACCGCGGAGTATCTCGCAGGATCTGTTCCGTGTCTGTTTACAAGGAACCGAGAATCACAAATGCATTCGCGGGTATTCATTCAACCCAAAACGAAACCGCATCTTCTGCCTGCCGGCAGACCGCACCGAATGCGGGAGTATCATTATTCACTCCGATCCTGTCATCGCCGCTCCCGCCATCCTGTTTCCGGCGGGATCCGAAACCGTGATGAATCGCTCGTCGGCAAGAGGCGTCGACTTTCCTTTTACCGTGTCGTGGCGCTCACGTTCGGGGGCTTGCCCTTTCGGGCGGACCGGGGGGGCCCTCGGCAGTACGCTATTCGGTTGTCAAAGAGCGGAGGAGGAAAATATGCCTTCACTTCTATTGGCAAAATAATCGGCGCTTCTGAACTGGTCTTGAGAAGATCTCGCAAAAATTCCCCTCACCCTGTATTCCACACTTTTTTTGCGCTTGACCACCTCAAAATCGCATTGTTTACAAAATCGTTACAAATTACGCGCGGCTTATCATGCAAGAAAAAAAGAATGAGCGTGATATTCGGTTGCCAAAGGCACGGATGTCAAGCGTCGTTTTCCGTTGTCCTTCACTTAATAGCCACAGGAAAAGCAAAAGTGCACCCCCTCACTTCTACTGGCAAAAAAATCGGTGTTTCCACAACCGTTTTGAAATTTTCTTCGAAAAACTTTTCTCTACACTCCTGTAGCCAAGAAAATCGGCGCTTTGATTACCGGTTTCGAAAAGTCCCGTGAATTTCCCCCTCACCCTGTATTCCACACTTTTTTCGCGTTTGAGTGTACCAAAAACGCATTGTTTTCAAATTCGTTACAATTGAGCATCGCTCAGTATCGCAAACGGCAACAAGAAAAGCGCCCAACCGAGATTAGTTGAGCGCAAAAAGGTAATGTTCCGTTTCTGCCCCGTCCTGTTTGATACAATATAGTCAAAAAAAGAGCAGTGAGCGGAGGCAAGCGAATTATGTCAATTTACAAGGGGATTTTTTGGTACAACCCGAACGAGCATACGCTGATTACGAAGAAAGTAGCGTGCAATGCGTACGGCACCGCAACCGAGGCGGTGGAGTATTCCTCGAAATCGGGAAATAATTTTAACCATAGAATCGAGTGGGAAAAGCTACCGAAAAGCATCACGGGCGGGCATCCTTACAACTACTATCCCCGCGGACGCGTGGAGGTAAAGCGCGAAGTCATGACGCTTTACCTTCACCCGGTTCTGCGAACATTTGAAATTGAGAACCTGATCGGAGAAGAGTTTGGTTTCGTCGGAGGTGGCATACTTGTTCGTGAAGTGGCGGACGGTTCGTCACATTATGCCTATCAGATGGACTATCCGCTCAAACGATGCAATGTCTGCGGTAAGGCATTTGACCTTTGGGACAATCAGGAGGATTTCGGCTTTGATTATCATATCGGTTACGGCTCCAGGCACGACATGGAGCGGATTCAGTTGCATCTCTGCTGCGATTGCTTTGATAAAACCTTGGATTGGCTCCTTCCCCAGTGTAAGATCAACCCGATGTCATCGTATAATCTCATTGTATAGCTGACGATCGGACTATAAATAAAAAATCCCCCTGTCAATAACGATCGCATATGCGGTCGTTATTGACAGGGGGATCGTTATAAAATGCGTGTTGTGATGAATTTTCTATATTGTTCTAACGTTAAAAAACGTATTGCCTCCTCCCGCCCCCGCAAAAATAGGGTAACGGGCTTTCCGAGCGAGAGCAGGTGGTGGATATCCAGATAGGTCCCCTTGCTTTTGCCGTCCCAGATCATGAGTCCTTCCGTTGCCTCACACGCCATGGCAATGTCTTTTTGCCGGTAAAAGTCGCGCCCCCGGCAGCCCTCTGCCGGAACGGCAACAACCGGGAGGTTGCACGGATTGTTCCGGACTTTTCCTTCCGAAGCATACACTTTTATATCTGCCCCTTTGGACGCAAGGAAAACCTGCGCCGCACGATCCACACCAAAGCTGTCGCCGACGATAAACCGGACATTCCCCTCTGAAAGTTTGGCATCAAGGAATTCCATCGCACCGCGAGGCAACGCCTTGATGGTTTTGGATCCTCCGATAAAAATGACTTTCATAATAGTATGCTCCTTTTTGCTACACTTTCGGCAAATCTCCCGCATCCTCTGTAAATTTTCCCGGCTTTTGCAGGTCTATATACAGATCCGAGGTATAATCCTCGCCGAAGAATTGGTGGAGATAAAGATAATAGTTCTGTTCCTTCTCCATGGAAAACATATTGGTCTTGATGGTCGGTACAGTTCCCCAAAACGGGTGCCTTTCGTCTCCGTACAGGCGGAACTGCCCATCATCATAGGTGAAGAAGACCGCGCCGTTATCCCGCTTCCGCTCAAGTTCCGGGGTGACATCTTCGCCGTCAAACATGCGATGAAACAAATCCCGGATGTACAAATGTCGGGATTTTTCCGGGCTGACATGCCGCGCGTCTTCCAGCGGATCATCAATAGTATCATCCCAAAAGTATTGCCGTAGTTGTTCAGATACCCGCACCCGTCAAACAGATTGTTCTTGGAATAGGCGTAGTGTTTCAGAGCTTTCCGCAATGCTGCCCGCGCCTCTGCAAAGGTATCAAAGGCGAAAATGCTTGTTCTGAGACTCCCGGCGCCGCGGCAATATTCCGGGAGAGATGTTTTGATGGACAATATCCAGATGTTTCTTTGCAAGATTTTCTCCTTTTGTCGTTTTATTGCTCACAATTCTGAAGGAGCATACGCGCCCGGGCGAAGTCCTTCTTTTTCAGGTCATTCTTGCGGATGCAGAAATCAATCAGTCCCATGCACCCGAAATCCACTCCGTCCGAAAAGGACGGAAACTGCGCAAGAAGCACCCAATCGTCGGGATCGGGTGAAGAGTAGGAGCCTTCCTCCAATAGGGTGTCCATGGAGAACGGTTTTTCGTACAGCTTTGCTACCGTATCGAGAACTGAGTCCGGGAAATCCAGAGAATCCGGTGCCCCAAGCAGGTGACAGCAGCTTGCGGGGAGGTCGGCAAAGGCATTTCCGTCCTCGTCGAACTCCTTTTCCACCGAAATGCCGAACTGTGCCGCCACCTCGGCAACTTCACGCAAGCTGTGATTGCCCCAGATATGGCTGTACGCCATCTCTCCGTCGGGGGTAGCGGTAAAGAACGCATTGTCCATGGTATTCTGCGCCCGGAAGGACAGCGCCGATTCGGGAATCCGGTATTCTTCCCGCAATTTTTTCGGAAAATCGCGGATTTCAAGCGATTCTTCGGGGTTGTCTTCGTAAAATACGCGGGCAAATCCCTCTCCTGCCTTTTTGCCCCGCCGGCTTTCCGGCTCATAGAAAAAGTACAGCATTCCCGTGTACGGAAGTCGGTTCTGCATGTCGAACGGCGCGGTTTCGGCAAGGTTCATCTGCGCCAGGAAGGCAAGCGGGCGGGTTGCCTTCTCGCCGCTCTCAATATCGGTTTCGCTGTAGCAGGGCCACACGAAATCCGACGGGACAAAAGGCTTGCCGCCGAAATGCGAAGCGGACGGACGTTTGGCAGGTCTGCCTGACGGTTTTATGCCGATTGCGGGAACGATATTGTCACGGAAATTGTGCTCCATATCGATTTTGGGCGGGGAAACCTTGTCGCGGAGGTGCAGCAGTTCTGCGTATTCCACTTTTTCCCGCATGCGATCGGCTGCAATTTCCGCCCTTGCGATACGATCAAAGGTAAACAACTCGTCGAGCCTGATTTCTCCCTTTACATAAGCGGAGACGGCGCAGAGCATCCGATCCTCTGCGGGGAGTTCCCCAGAAAAGCGGTCGAGATTAAGGACAGAAGTGCCTATCTCATCCAGAAGAAGTACGCCGTCGTCCGTGTTATAGGTCAGCGCATAGGCGCGGTCGGGATAAACCTTTGCGGGCAAAAATCGGTCGGAGGCGGAAAGCTCGGCGCCTTTTCCGAGGTACACCGCCGGGCGATCGGTTGTGCAGGGGGCAATCGGGTAGATCAGTTCCCCCGACGAGAAGGGCGACGGAAACGAAACGTCCATACTCCAAAACGCTCCGTCCGACCAGTCGGGCAAGCAGGTAATATCCATCACCTCAGCGTTCTCATTGAGGTCTGCGTAAATAGTGGTTTCCTCGTGTTCGGGGCGCGTCTCCTGGCGTATGACTCGGATCTCTGCCGGGCGCTCCGGGTTCAGGGCATCTGCCCTGTCGAAATACCCAAGGTCGTCCCGGCAAGCGGCGCGGCAGGTGTCAAAGTCCGCAAAAACGGTATCAAAATGCTCCATGTCGTAAAAGCTGCGCCGACGAATGTTATAGGCGCTGAGAAGATAGGAATAAACGAAATTCTTGTCCGTGCGGAGAATTTCGTCCAGATATTTTTGCTTGGTGTCAATCCATTCCCGTAAAAGGACATGAAAACGGTTGTTTCCGTCCGTATACTCGTCAACCGGGAGTTCAAAATCCGGCGAGGTATTCAGCAGTTCACGCATGGCGGCAAGCTTTTCGGTAAGGCTCCGTTTGCGGCTGTGCCGGACGACATAGGCACGCTCCAGTGGCGAAAGGGCGTAACCGGTCTTCCGCAAATATACATCATATGGTAATGAAGCCACATGCTTTGCAAGCTCTTTCTCAGGTCTAATACATTGAAAGGGTTTTATATCAGCCATTTTTTCTCCTTTCGGGCGCGGCAGTGCTTGCCCATGCCTCGGGGTAATGCAGTTCAAACCATTTGAGTCGGTACTTTTGCAGAGCAAATCGGTAGAGCCGCCCGCGATCCTCCGAAAAAGACGCGGCTTGCGGGTGCCGCTTGCAAAGCTCCATCCACTCGCGGAAAGAAGACGGGGCAGCTTCTGGCGGATTCGGAAAATCCTCTGCCAATGCCGACAGTACCTCGTGGTCATCAAAACTTATCTTTTCGGTTCGGATGCCGATTTTGCTTCTGAGGGCATCCAGGCGGTCAAGATCGGGATTGGTGAGAAAGTACACCTTTGACGCCTCATCCAACTCCGAAAAATCGAAGCCGACGGCGGTGCGCCCGTTGACGGTCGTCACGGGACCGAAGGTGTAGAGCGGCTCGTCCCGCATGGCGCAGAACAGTGTTTGGTAATACTGCACCTCACGCCTCCGACAGTATTTTTTCAAAATTGCCGCGCGTTCCTCCTCCGAAAACGGTTTGCCGCGCTTTTCTTCATATTCGGCAAGTCTGCGCCTGTCCCGTCCGAGCGGCGACGGATTTTGATGGGTACAGCTCAGATGCAGAAGGAGGTTGCCGTTTTCCTTCAGATAGGCGGAAAGATCTTCGATTGCCGCTTTGCGGATGGCATTCGGTACCTCCACATATATTTCCGAGCCGTGCACCCCGTGACGCGGCTGTTCGGTCAGGGAAAAACCGTCTGCAAGCATTTCCGTACCGCACTGTGGGCAGAGGTGCGGCGGCATCTCATACGGGAATTTGTCGGTGTTGGCATAAAAAATCGTATGCTTGCACGCGGGACAGCGATAGTGCGGCGGGAGCGGATTCAGCCGATGGATGCCGAGCAGGTAGGAGAGGAATCGAAGTCCCACCGACGGACCGTAAAGCGCTGTGGGGTGCCCGTTCATCTGACAAAACTGTGCAATGTGCCGCCAGATAAGATAGGTAGTGGCAAAAGGCGTACCGCGCGTCAGCGCAAGCTCGTTTTCAAGTCTTTCCGAAAGCGGAGACGGTAGATTTTTCCCGTAAAGCTCTCGCAGAGCACGACGGGCGGCGGATTCCAACCGCCCATCGGCATATTCCATATACGGCAGGGCTTTTTCCTCCGGGAACGGGCAGATATTATCCGAAATCATGTCCGCGAGCTTTCGGGAATTTGTTACAACAGTCTCATAAGCCTTTTCGGGGGAAAGACTGCCAAACGCTTCAAGCATTTCTTCCGTCGTGCGCAGATGCAGGTCATACCCGATGGGCGGCATCTCTTGATTTTTCAGATAATAGATGGCGTTTGCAGTCTCCGTGTCCAGGCAGTCCGCATATTCGGCATACCCGACCGCGACCACCGGCTTGTTCACCTTTTCAGCAAGCCCGACCACCCAACGATTGATATGAGCAACTTTCGCAGCTCCTAACGTATTGTCAGCCCCGCAGGGCGGGTATAGTTCGATATAGTCGTAAAATTCCGCAATCCCGGCGCAGGTCGCCTCGTCTCTTGCGTCCTCCAACGCCTCAAAGACTTCCCCGTTAACGCCGCCGGAACCGATCAGCAGGTGAGCGCGGCATTCGGAAAGCTCCGCGCGGGTGACATAGGTGAAATGGTACGCGCCGCGTTCGATGGCGCGGGACATCAGTCGGTACAGCTCGTAAAGCCCCTCTTCGTCGCGTACAAGAAGCGTCACCCGATGCCAATCCGAGACGCAATATACGTCGCTCTCGTCTGCCATAATCAGCTGTACTCCGTAAATGACCTTGATGCCGATTTCCCGTGCCGCGCGCGCCGCTGCGGGAAATGCCCGCACCGTGTCAATGTCTGCTATGGCAATTGCCGTGCATCCCGCCGCTTTGGCGCGGCGGATCATGTCCTCGGGGGAATCAAACGCATATCCACCCGAATCATACGTCATCGCGCAAAGCTCGGCGCGTTCAATCGACATATCCATATCTTCTGTTCCTCCTGCTCTTTGTGGTTTGAAGACAGTATAACAGATGCATTGTGGCAAAAAAGGAACAGCACAGACCTTTCTTAAGTCCGGTGTTCCTTTTTTGGCAGTGCGCTGATGCTATAATACTTATATTCTGTTCAAAGGAGCTTATGATGAACCTTCAGATTTGTTCCCGTGCGGCGTTGGAAGACATGCTTGCACACGGGCTGCCGCAAAATGCGGCGATTATCAGCTTTTGTGACCCCGTAGGCGTCGGTCGCCATCGGCATGATGGATATGCCCCGATCGATTTTCGCGGCAAATGCGACCGCGTGATTCGGATTGCCACACGCGATCTTGACCCGGAGGCACTGCCGAAGTTCGGACTTTCGGTGGAGGAGTACCTTCCGGAAGCCGACAAGCTGGCGGATTTTATCCTACAAGCAGTAGCAGACGGATGCCCGATCATCTGCCAATGCGAGTACGGGCAGAGCAGGAGCGCCGCCTGCGCCGCGGCAATTCTGCAATACTTTGAGGGGCGCGGAATCGATATTTTTGCCGATTACCGCTACTACCCGAATCAGTTGGTCTATCATAAGGTCTATGACGCGCTGAAAAAGAGGGCAAGGATCAAGCAATAAACCAAAGGAGAAGCACAACCATGTTTTTTATTACATGCTTTGAAAAATGCGAAAAAGATGTTGTAACGGGAATGCCCGATGTGGGCGACACGCGAACGGTGGGATATTACGAAGACCTTGAAACTTGCCGACGCGCACTTCACGAAAACCGGTGCGACATACATGAATTTTTGTATGAATATGCTGTGGTGGAATACATTGAGCCGGGAATCTATTCAAGAGCGAAGGAAATCGAATGGTTTCAATGGGACAACGAAAAAGGAGGATTCTTTGAGATCCTCAAACCTCAATGTACCTACGGCTGCTGCAATTACGCGCTGGGTTAATACGGCTTCTTTGCACCGATTCAAGACTTCTTGCGAGCACTCGTTCAAGCTGTTTTGTAATCTATTTGTAAAGCGGCCATACGACAAATTCTGTTTGCAATACTGTTGCGGCGGAGCCGGCTACAAATTTGCGTATTTCTGTTTGCTCAGACATATAATCATCGTAATCGTTTAAATTGCTCCAAGTATAATTCCGCTGCGATTTTATATTTTTTCTGAATCGGATGTCATCCGCAAAACGTAAAATGTAACTATCCAGCGGCATGTGGCAATAGGTAAAATAGTTTTCATATTGGTTTACATTAAAAGATCCGTTTTTTTTGCTCAGGCAAGTATATAAATCTTTCATCAGCATATTCAGAAACTTCTGTGCATTGCCTATTGTAAAACCGTATTTGTTTTTGAATTTATCTTGGGATGCTTTGCGATATGCCGAATAATTTTGAAAATATTTGTGGCAATCGGACAGATTCGTACAAATTTCTTTGTGCCAATTATCATAATCAGCTTGGGAGGCAAAAGGCATTCCGCTTAAATAGTTTTTCACTTCTTCTTTTGCATATTGTTTGGCATCGGAAATCTCCTCCTCATAATTGCTGATTTTCAAATAAGCACCTGCGCCCATGAGTACGGCATCGTCCCATGCACGATATCCGTTAATGCAAAAATTAATTAACCCATCAAGATTTTCCACATCATTTAGCAAATCGAGTCTTTTGGCACCGCCTTTCTGCTTGGCGTTCGGATAATAGTTATTGATTTCATCGTTTATCGCTGCTTGTGTTACCTGTCCCATTCCTGTAAACAGAGGATTCGGATATTTCATAATCGTTTCCTTTCGATATTGATTTGTAAAATGAGAAAAATATGAAAAGCATTTTTACCTGCGTTGACACGCCGCGGCGGGAAGCGGAGCTGACGGCGGTCAGTCGCCCGACTCCGCCGTAGATTTCCTCCTTACCGCTGTACGGACGGAAAGCAGCAGATTTCCGTCGTCATGAAGCCGCACGATATGGGTAAGAGACGGTTTAGGACTTCCGAAAACCTCCTCATAGCAGTGCTTTTCACCGCCATTCTTGGGGGTGTAACAAACAAGCGCCCTATCCGTCAGTCCGGCAGATTCGAGGAGTTCCAGAATTTTGTCGGTCGAGCGCTTATCCCCGCCTTTGTTGATAATCAGGCATTGGTCGCGCCGGATAACGGATTCTTTTTCCCAATGGCAAAGATCCACTTCGTCCAGAATCAGTGCGTCGGGGTTGTGTTCCCACACGGCGCGGAAACAATCGCGCCGATGGCTTGCCGCCTCTTTTGTCACCTCAAAGCATACGGCTGGATCGGCGGCAAAGGCGGCGAGAATTTCCGCGCGGTCTGCGTCGGTCAACGCATAGGCGTGCGTCGCGTGACGGCGGAGAATGTCTTTTTCGTTCATGATTATTTACCTTCCGTTCTGTTTATTTTGAATTTATTAGTTTTGCACTTGAATGGTATAGCCGTTAGCGTCTTTCTGAATTTGATAGCCAAGCTCCCGCAAATGGGCAAGATGCGAACTTACAGTCTGACGCTTGATGGCTATGCCGTACTTTTGACGGACAGCATCGGCAATGTCTTGCATGTTCATCGGCATCGCCGAACGTTCCAACACATCAAGAATCAAAATCGGATAAACCGATGTCCCCGGCTTCTTTGTCGGGGCAATGTGAAAAGACCCACCGACGGCATCAACAAGTTCATACGATCCGCCTCCCACATCACGAATGACGCCAAGGTCGGTTAATGCCGCAACCTGATGGGAAAGCGTCCGGGTGTCAGCCATGGTTATATTTGCAACGTCTTGGCGGCTCATCGGGCGGCTGCTGTTCTTAAGTACCGAAACAACGTCCAACAGTTCGGGCTGAAATATTTTGCAAAACTTTATACATGCCGAATTCACACGTGCCTTGCCGTGAAGGGGAAGCGTTCCCCCTTTAGGCGGATCGAACTGGAAAATATATTTCGGGGCGTCATCGTCAAAAATAAACGTAGTGCCTTTGCCTTTGTCGAGAAATTCTATAAAGTCATCGGTGTCCATTATGGGTTCCTCATAGTATTTTCCTTTTGTTTCTTCGGGGAAGATCAGGTTTGTTACGATTCTCGGCAGCGCATTCTCGTCTTGTGTACTGATTCTGTCCGTAGAAATCCAAATGCTCAATTCCGTATCTTCCTCGGGCTCGTTGTATTCGATGTCGTCAAAATCGTCGGTTTCTTCTTCCGCCTCGGGCATTTCGGGTTCCGGCATAGGGTAATCTCCTATATCGGTCGAGGGAAGGTCCGCCTCGCTCTTGGGAAAATTGGAGTCTGCAAAATACCGCTCAAAAAAATTCCCTATGGCGTTACGGTAGTCCTTGTTGATTCCGCTTCGAATAAAGGCGACCACGTCGCTGACATCAATTTCACGGATTTTTTCGCGTGCGGCTTTTTTTACCGCATCAAAACTATTGAACTCCTTTCCGCCTATATCCTCTACGCTATTTGTCCATCTTACATCCCATAGCATGACCCATTTGCCTTTCATGTTTTTTCCTCCGTTTTTGTTTTTTTGAGTTTTTTAACCTTACACTACTATTATACAAACCGCAACCCGGCAAAAATGGGACATGCATTATGTGACCAGATAACGCTCCGCCAATTCCGCAAGGTCAAACCCATTTTTCGAGAAGTAATGATCCTGTCCGTCCGCGATTTCCAGGTGAATCCGCGGATTTTCCTTTTCCAGCGTCCGAATCAGTTCGGCATAACGATACGATGGATCAAGGGAGCCGTAAACAAAGGTGGCGGATTCGCCAAGGAAGCGCAGAATCCCGGCTTTTGTCCGATGCCAATTCATCATGAGCGGGCCGTTGACAAGCACCATACGCCGGATTTCGGGATGGTCCGCTCCGCACCGCGCCCCGATGAGAGCGCCGTCCGAAAAGCCCATATAATAGACCTGAAAATTTTCCAACTCGCGCCAGGCGGCATATTCCCGGACAATCTGCATCGCGCCTTCCAGCGTTTTATCCCCGTTTTGCGGATTGGAGGCGCAGAGGACGGTCCATCCGTGTGCGCGGTTGATGTGGTCTGCCAGACGCAGATACTTGTCCTCATAGCCGCGATGAGAGCCGCCGTTTCCGGCTTTGACGAGCAAAATGGTGCTGTTTCCGTCCATTATGCCGTAATCTGTCACGATTTCGCCCGAAAACCGGCTTTGCAGGGTGCGGTCAAAATTGGTTCGGTTCGTCATAGAGGTTCTCCTTCTTATATTTTTATAAAAAGTATATCATATCGGATGTGCCTTTTTTGGTACATAGTGAGGAGCGCTTTTATATCGCCCATATCGGGACAATCAGGTTATCCCGGTCAAATGCCCCGAACTGTTCCGCCATGCAGAGAACGGCTCCCGTGCCGATTTGCAGTGGCGATTTATCGATGACACCGAATGTGCGGATAATCCGCCTGTCTGGCGTGGCGGTTTTCTTGATCTCCAGCGGGCAGAGCTTGCCGTCGCCCTCCATGATGACATCAATTTCTTTGGCATCGCGGTCACGGTAAAAATAGAGGTAAGGCTCAAGCCCGGCATTCTGATAGCCTTTCATAATTTCGGAAACCGTGAAATTTTCAAGCAGTGCGCCGCTCATAGCACCGCTCTCGGCAACCTCGGGGGACGACCATTTTGTCAGATAGCAGACAAGCCCCGTGTCATAAAAATAGACCTTCGGTGTCTTGATGGTGCGTTTCAGCACATTATTGGAATACGGATGCAGAAGGAAAATGATGCCGAGCGTTTCCAGAATGTTGACCCACGCCTTGGCGGTCTGAATGTCGATTTCGGCATCCTCGGCAAGCGCATTATAATTCAAAAGCTGTGAGGTCCTTGCGGCGACGGCAGTGATGAAGCGGTTAAATTTGAGTGCATCCACCGTTCCCGAAATGTCCCGCACATCCCGTTCCACATAAGTGGAGAGATAAGAGGAGTAGTATATATTGCGGTCGGTGTAGAGTCCCGAAACAATGCCGGGCATGGAACCGCGCCAGATGCGCTCGAAAAGCTTGGGGGTATCAACAGGTGTCACCTTTTTGCACTCGTCAATCAGGGTTTCCATATTTGTGGTGAACGGAACGCAGTCTGCCCCCATAATCTCACGTTGCGATAGCGGCGACATGTGCAACAGCGCCACACGACCGGCAAGGGATTCCTGCACGCCGCGCATGAGGCGGAAAATCTGCGAACCTGTCATCCAGAAATCTCCGGGATTGTGGTGCTCATCAATGTGAATTTTGATATAAGTGAAAAGCTCGGGGGCATACTGCACTTCGTCAATCAGTACCGGCGGCTTGTGAATCTGCAAGAAAAGCGCAGGGTCGTTTTTTGCCATGTCTCGTGTGCTGAGATCGTCCAGTGAAACATACTCCCGCCCTTTGTTCTCTTTTTCGGCAAGCAAGCGGAGCATCGTCGTTTTTCCCGACTGGCGCGGACCTGTCAGCAGAATTGCCGAATATGAATGGGAAAGCTCCAGGATTTTCTTTTCCATGTGACGTGTGATATAGTTCATAAACACCTCCGAAAGGATAAATTGCGGCTGATTTTAGTTATGATACTATTATAGCCGAAAAGCGCGCAGATGTCAATAAATTTTCGGCAGATTTTTGAAAAGAATAAAGATCTGCCGATATTTATTTAGCTGACGCTGCTCGTTTTAGATTTGTTTTTCGGAAAAACGTGCAAAATCAAGGCTGAAAAACACGGAAAAATGTGTTTTTACAAAATTGCTCCATACGTGCTTTGGCCGCAACAGTGGACAGCCAACGGGAATAAAAATATGTGTCTTCTAATACTTTTTCTAATATTTCATTAGAAACCGCATTAGAAAGCGGATGCTTGCGGGGAAAAGATTTTGCGGCGGTTCGAACAGAAAAACGCCAAAATCCCCGTCAATACAGGGGTTTTGGCGTCACTTATCGTCTGTTAAGTTGCGGTAAAGTCCGGAGAGGCAAGAAATCTTGAAAACCGTTTGAGGGCAACCTCACAAGGGTTCGAATCCCTTCCTCTCCGCCAAATAGCGGCTAATCACCGCATAATTAGCCGCAAGGAGTTTCCTTGCGGCTTTTCTTGTATGGGGGGATGCTCTATGCTTACTTTGAACTTGGAATTTCAAGAAGAATATAAACGCCTTGATCGCTTATGTAAGGATTATCTATCAAGTGCGGAAGGTGTTTCCGAATACATACGGCAAATGGAGGCAACGCCTTGGAGCAATCGTCTATATGTATTTACTTGGGAAGACGACTACAAACAGTTGAAACATGTTCGATGGGTTCGCAATCAGCTTGCACACGAAGTCGGATCATTGAACTCCGACATTTGCACAGAGGATGATCTGGATTGGGTTCAAAGTTTTTACAATAGGATTTTAAATGGTAGCGATCCGTTCACCATAATACGAGAAGCAAAGGCGAAAGAAGCACTTCGAGCAAAGCAACAAGCACAGGCAAGAAAGGCAACCGTCGCCGATCACCCAAAACCACCGCAACCCAAACCGTCCCTTTGGGACAGGCTGATTGCGAATATCAAAAAGTTCTTTTCATAAACACCGAAAGTACAGCCCCACCTTCATGGCAGGGCTGTGCCTTTTCTTATTCCTTATTTGAGAACATAAGGATCGTATTTATATGCCACGCGGATTTGTTAACGATCCCGAAGGCGATGTCACTGACGAGGAAGTCAACGATAGCGGCTTTGGAGATGATATACTTGCCGCTGATACGGACGGCATCGATGTGCTTTTGTTGAATGTGGGACAGCACCATACCTCGGCTGTAACCGATGATCTCTGCCGCGGTATCGATGTCAAGGGCGTCGGCTGTATACCGGAGTCGCTTCTCCACATGCGCTCGGAATGCCTCCTTGCAGTCGTCCGCAAGGGTGATATAGCACTCGGCGATGGTGACGGTGTCCACGGGCTGACGGTTCAGCAACACCTCCCGCTTCCGGGGCTTGGCGTTGAAGATTCCCACGGGGATCTCCTCTCGCCTTGCCTTTCTTTGCTTCTGCAGGTAAATTTCTACGTCCTCCAAGAGAATGACATATCGATGCGTTTTGGTCGGACGGATCCGACACGGAATGATGCCATTGTTCAGCATCCAAGACGCTTTCCGTTTGCTGATATGGAGCATTTTGTAGAGTTGTTCCAAGGATATTTCGTCCTCCCCCGGCATATCAGCTCACCTCCTCGTCATCATCGGCAAGGAGCTTGCCGAGCTTCATCCCCGCCTCGCCCGTGGCGTTGGCGTCGAGGTGAGAATAAATATCTGCCGTAGTGAACATCAAATATCGTCACACTTTTTCATTTCCATTTGCTCCCCACGCGGCGATTTGCTCTGCAGAGGATTTCTTATCAATCAATTTGTAGTAGATATGAATCTCTCTGGGTGCCTTGCTGTACTTACCGAGGCACTCGTCGACGGTGATGAATTCGATCAGCTCCAGGCACATCTCGCGGGTCAGCTCCGGAACCTCCAGATAGGCTTTCAGACGGCGGATGAATTCATCGGCGTTTGCCGCATCATCTCGGACGATCTGCGCCTTCTGCTCCAGCGCGGTGACTGTTTCAGCGAGAGATTTCTTTTCAGCTTGGTATTTTTCCAGCAGGTGGATACAGACTTCTTCGGGAATCTTTTCCAGCACCTTGTCCTCGTAAACCGAGCCGATCAGCTTGTCCAGTTCGGCAAGCCTGCGCGCGGATTGTGTCAGCTTCCTTTTGTCGGCATTGGCTTCGGCGGTGTTCTGCTGTTCGTTACGGCTGAGGAATTCCTCTCTTGCACGCTTTTCATCGGCAAGTACAAGGCTCATCTTGGAGCGAATGTCTGCAAGAACAAGTTGGTTCAAGATCTTGATCTGAATATAGTGGCTTGTACAAGCTCTCTCCCCGAATTTGGAATACGCACCGCAGGTGAAGTTCTCACGGTGATAGGTACGAGGGTCTGTTCTCTTGTGTCGGGTGTTATTCCATTTGATATACATCTTGTTCCCGCAATCAGCGCAAAAGACGAGTCCAGACAGCGGATTGACATATCCCGTTTTGTTCTTTTTGCCCTGGCTGACCGACGCTTCCATCTCACGGCACCTGTCCCACAATTCCTGTGTCACAATGGCTTCATGCGTATTGTAAACCCATACCATATCCTCGGGATCACGCTTGATCTGCTTTTTGTTCTTGTAGGATACGTTGGTCGTTTTCAGCTGAACCATATGCCCGAGGTAAATTGGGTTAGTCAAAACCTGCTTCACTGTGGCACTTGACCATAAAGTGAGACTTGCGTGTGTTCGGAATACCGAGTTTTTGCTCCTTATAGTCTCCCGGCGGAAGGATGCCCTCATTGTTGTAGGTCTGTGCAATATGGTTGGGGCTGATGCCGGACGCCCGCATTTCAAACATTCTCCGCACATAAGCCGCTGCTTCGCTGTCAACGATGGGAAGCCGTTTATCGTCGTCACCCTTGATATAGCCGTAAGGTGCTTGATTGCTACGGTAGATACCTTCCCTGGCATTGGCTTCAATGACCGCGCGGATCTTCTTTGATGTGTTGGCGGCATGCCATTCGTTGAATACATTCATGATCGGCGTCATGTCCATTCCCGTGTTTTCGGTTACAGCCGAATCCACATTGTCGCCGACGGCAATGAAGCGGATATTGTAGGTCGGGAACAGATAATCCGTGTATTGCCCCACCTCAATATAGTTTCTGCCGAAGCGGCTGAGGTCTTTGACGATGATTGCATTGATCCTGCCGTTCTTGGCATCCTCCAGCAGTCTCTGTACACCGGGGCGGTTGAAGTTGGTGCCGCTCCAGCCGTCGTCGATATACTCGTCAACAATCTCAAATCCATTCTCACGGGCATATTTTTCGAGGATCTTTTTCTGATTCTCGATGGACAGGGATTCGCCTGCCCGTTCGTCCTCCTGGGACAGTCTGTAATAAAGACCTGCTTTTTTGTTTTGTGTTTGCTTTGACATCAAATTAACTCCTTTCCGTTACGTCAAAGCAGCCTGATCTGTATGTGCTTCTATGATACCACAGAAGACACAACAAATCAAGCTGCAACCTGTTAACTGTTAACCCGGCGGTTTTATGCCGGAATTTTTTCTTTTTCGACCTGACTGTTCATCTCCGCCGCCGCCTGCTTTTCCGCAAGCGCACGGATGACATGGTCAATATCCTTTCCGCCGGTGTAATGGCTGACAACGGTATAGTTAACACCATCGATCACGATTATCTGACTTCCGGTCGGCATAGTGCCGAATCGTTCTTTCATGTCCTGCATCGTTTCTTTCCGCTTACCGATAAACCTCACTCCCTTTCATAAAAATGTGTTGCATTGGTTGTTTTATAAACTCTGCTCATACTCATATTTCTTCCTTTCTCTGTGTTCCGGCATGGTGGTGCAGTCTTTCACCGCCGGTCTTTCGTCAAACATGGCAGAGAGATCACCGATCAGGTCGGCAATGCCGGTGGTGATGGAGATCACGGTGTTCCGGCTCATATTCTGCAATGCGCGGTAGGCATTTTCGTTGCCCTTGTGTGCAGAGGTGTTCAGAGATTCCACGGCTTT
>ERZ857629.2460-NODE-2460-length-17524-cov-4.844296_pt1 | contig 17524 bp, 15 predicted proteins | sample MGYA00519700_ERZ857629 | MGnify/ENA primary metagenome ERZ857629 (study PRJEB31778, sample SAMEA3449351) | human gut metagenome | biome: human gut; feature: human-associated habitat; material: faeces | place: United Kingdom | collected 2010/2012 ...
TAGCCAAGTACCTAATACAGTTGTAACAGAGTAAACTCTGCTACAAAGGGTGCTGTCAACCACCCTATGATGTAACGCCACTTTAGATAGCAATATCTATTGGGGTTAAAGGTCGGAGGTGTAAACCGTTAGTACGACTGGGCAGTTACAAGCCCATGACCTTTAGGTCGTGGGTATTTGACGTTGTGGGATATGGTGTTGATGATTCAGAAGAATTTAATAAGTTAGGTGAAAGTATTGAGAAACAGGAACAGGCATGCAGCTTAAAGAAACTAGAATTGACTAATGATTTAGGTTTTGAATTAGAGAAAGTACAGTTAGATGATTTATCTTATAATAGTGTCTATACAGGTGAAATGTTTGGTGAAGCTTTATTAAATGATCCACGTTATCTTGATCATGAATTATTAAAGCCTTATAGAGAAGGTGGAGCTAGAAGTGATAATCCTGTTGTGAACTTCTATTGGGATTATTATGCACAAGGTAAACCTTGTTATACTGAAATTAAGTTTCCTTCATTAGAAGACACAATTAAACTAATTAATGAACATGGTGGAATCGCAGTCCTAGCCCATCCTGGTAATAATCTTAAAGGACAGTTTGAATTACTAGATGAAATGGTTAAACTAGGATTACAGGGGGTTGAATGTTTCTCTAGTTATCATCCGGAAGAAGTGAATCAGTACTTCTATAATAAGGCGAAAGAACTGAATATTCTTTATACATGTGGTAGTGATTTCCATGGTAAGACAAAACCTTCTATTAAGTTAGGTGGACATCATAGTCAAGTAGAAGAAGAGATAAAAGATAATTTGAAGAAGTGTCATTTGATTTAGGGAAAGTGAAAGCTTTCCTTTTTGTGTTATACTTTATCTAAAGGAGTTGAGATCATGTATCAGGAATCAGTTAAGAACTTCAATAAAATACGCGAGTATATCAGAGAATTCTATATCAATGGATTCAAGAGTCGTCAGGACTATACAATTAAAAGTGCACGTTCTTATGATGATGAAAAAAGACGTATAGAAAGCTATATGAGTGATTATATTGATTATCATATAACACCAGGTGGTAAGGTTCCTTACTTATCTATTGATACACGTATCACTCAGCATAATCCCTTATATAGAGTATGGAAAACAAAAAGCTTTACGGATCATGATATCATTCTTCACTTTCTTATATTAGACTTACTTGATACACCTTTATCCATGAGTGAACTCATGGATCAAATAGATGAGAAGACAAATCATACTTATCTCTATGATGAATCAACACTTAGAAAGAAACTAAAAGAATATGTTAGAGAAGGAATTATTATCACAAATAAAAAAGGAAAGAAGATCTATTATCAATTAAGTGAAGATTATATCATTCCTCATGATATTCTTGATTTCTTTAGTGAAGTATCTCCTTGTGGTGTGATTGGTTCTTATATACTAGATAAGCAGGAGAAAGAAGAATCTCTTTTTGGTTTTAAACATCATTACCTCACTCATGTATTAGACAGTGAAGTGCTTTATGATTTACTCAATGCGATACATCAGTATAAGTATGTATCGATAAGAACATCAAATAATGGAATAAAGGTGCTCCCTCTTAGTATATTTATAAGTGTGCAGGATGGCAGACAATATTTGATGGCTTATATGTGTCAAAATAAAAAGATGCATTCATTTCGTCTAGATCATATTATTTCTATCAAGTCTCTAGAAGAAGCAGAAGACTTTGAGATATATAGAAAAGAGTTAGAAGAAATGAAGAAACATCTATGGGGTGTAAGTTTATCTAATGGTTCTTTAGAAACAGTAGAATTTACTCTACATCATGAACCATGGGAAGAACATATATATAGACGATTATTGCGTGAAAAGAGATGTGGATATGTAGAAAGACTAAATGAGAATACAAGTCGTTTCTATGCAGAAGTATATGATGTAAAGGAAATGATTCCCTGGATTCGTACATTCATATGTCGTATTCAATCTATTTCTATATCTAATAAAGAAATAGAAAATCAATTTAAGAAGGATTTAGAAGAAATGTATCGTTATTATGAGGGGGATGAAGATGATATTTCATGAAATATACAGTCTTTACTATAAGACAGTGACTTGTCTCATACAGTCTTCTTTTACTCATGTGAATGAAATAATAAATGAGAATGCATTTAAAGAAAGTTTCATGATGTTGGAAGAAGCGTTAGAAAGATGGCCTATAAAGAATATAAATGTCTCTACTTATCCTTTGACACTCCTTCAAAAGAGATGGTTAAAGGCTATTTCGTTAGATCCCCGTATGCAGCTTTTTTCTTATTCCTGGTCTTTTCTAGATGATGTAGAACCACTCTTTACACCTGATGATATTTATATTTACGATCAATATAGTGATGGTGATCCTTATACTGACTTACAATATCAGAAAAACTTTCATATCATCATGCAGGCTATTAAAGAGAAGTCTGGTTTAGTTGTTAGATGGAAAACGAAGCAGAAAACAAGTTATGTTTTACCACAATTATTAGAATATTCAGAGAAGGATGATAAGTTCCGCTTAGTTGCGTGTGATGGAACAGTCATCAATGTTTCAAGAATAGAAGAATGTCATGTGACTAACAATAATGTTTCTACTACAAATAAACAAAGAGTAGAAAAATATGTCTTGATAGAAGTAAAGGATGAAAGAAATACACTGGATAGAGTTCTTCTTCACTTTGCACATTTTAAAAAAGAGACAGAGAAAAAAGAAAATACTTATTTAGTGAAACTATTCTATGATGAATCAGATGAGATAGAGATAGTGATTCGATTGTTGTCATTTGGTCCTATGATTAAAGTAATAGAACCTTTAGAATTCAAACAACTCATAAGACAAAGATTAAAGAAACAAAAAGCATATTCCATTTAAAAAGGGCGATAATTCGCCCTTTTAGTAATTTCTATCAAATGATATATATCTTGTTCCCTGGAAAGTAAGTTTTCCTTGGTCTCCTTCTACCATGAATCCATATTCACTACTTGGTACTACAAGTTCTATTCTATCGCCACTTTCTACTTCAAAAGTCACGTAGTAGGTTGTATGTGATGATGACATCATATCCTCGTGGTGTGTATACATAGTATCTGCACGTTTAGTGACTATCTTTACTGGAACACTTAGACGTGGTGAATTATTATTTTTATGCCAGGAACCAATACCACTGACTATAACATAGATGAACATTCCTATTACTAGTACAGGAACTATTGTAAACATTAGATCAAACATAGGATTTCCCTCCTTGTATATGATTTTACTATAGTTCGCAACTTTTTGTCCATGATAATCAGCGTCTTATTCTCTATGATGTTGTTGAGGTGAGAGCAATGATAGAAATAAGAGGAAAGAAAAATAATGCGATATGTTTTGCATCACAGATAGATGAAAAAGCTTTAGAACAGATTAAAAGAATGTGTGATTATGATCTTACGTTAGGAAGTCAGATTCGTATCATGCCGGATGTACATGCGGGAAAAGGTTGTACAATTGGTACGACAATGACTATTAAGGATAAGGTATGTCCTAATATTGTAGGTGTAGATATAGGCTGTGGGATGTATACAGTGAAATTATTAAATAAAGAAATTGATTTTAAGAAGATCGATGAAGTATGTTCATGGATTCCATCAGGAATGAATGTATGGGATTCTCCTATAGAATCATTTGATTTAAAAGAGTTAAAGTGTTATTCATCTCTTAAGAAGTTATCTCATCTAGAAAAGTCTTTAGGAACACTAGGTGGAGTTATATGTACTTAATAGATACGATAACGGAATACATAATACTATAAAAGATAATGCTTATTTGACGTATATAATTTAATAGTGTATACTATACACGATATATAGTGCATAGTATGAAGGCCACTATATACATAATAGTGGTCTTTTTTAATAAGGATGGTAGATATATGAGATACACAATTGAGAAATCTATTATAGTTAATTATGACCACTCTGAAAGAGAATGTTTCTTGATCCTGGATAACGGAATACCAGAGTTTATTATTAACAACTGGATAGAAATGAAGAGTATTAATTCTTCACTGACTGGAAGACAATACGCATATACATTACTGAGGTATTTGAATTACCTTGATATACATGGGATTGGATATGATAAGGCGACAAAGAGAAATGTGCTCCAATTTATTCAGGCTATAATCAGCGGAGATGGAAATGTATTTTCCCTTAAATCAAATATTGTTGCTAGTACTGCAGATTACTATTTAGGCGTTATTAAAAATTTCTATAGATACTTAGAAGACTATCTCAACACCGGATTGTCAATGAGACTTGAAGATAAAAGTCGTAGGGCATCAAAAGATTCTTATCTATATGGTCAGATTTGGGATATGGACACTAAAGAAGTGCTACTTGAAAATATTATTATGCCAAAAGAAAAAAAGACATATATAAAGTGGTACACAGATACGCAGAAAGATGCGATTTTATCGAACTTGAATACAAAAAGAGATAAAACAATCTTTATGTTGTCTCTTGAGGGAATGAGAATTGATGAAATCCTTAGTCTCAGGTTAGAGGATTACAAGCCCGAGAAAAAAACTATCGAGACTAATAGATCAAAAGGAAATAAGCATAGAACAGTTATTTTAAGAGAAGAGACGGTTAATTATCTTGAAGACTACATCTTCAACGAAAGAGGTACTATCGAAGGCCAGATGGGACTTAAGAAGGAAATGTTTTTGAACTTGAGAGCTGGCAAAGGATATGGACAGCCTGTGAAATATTCAAATATTTTACATATCATAAAAAAAGCTGCAGAAAATGGAGGAATTGATTCTAAATTAATCCGAACGCATTCAGGTAGAAGTTCAAGGACTATGGAGTTGATCAATCATCAGGCTGAACACCCAGAGGACAATCTTACAGATGCAGAGATAATGTTGCTGATGGGTTGGTCTTCTCCGTCAAGTATGAAGCCGTATGTAAATGTTAATGATGAGCGAACACTTAAGTCTACAATCGAAAAGATAAATAAGAAGGAGAATAAAAATAATGGCAATTCCAGCAAAACTGAAGAAAATATATCAGAATAAGCTGGCTGTAGCCCCATTGGTTCGTAAAATAGGGGTTGCGGCTACCGGCGCACTTCTAAAAGAAATAGACGAACCAGATTTGAAAAAATATTTGTATGATTTTTGTGATAAAGAATTTACTCAAAATAGAATTAAAATAACTGCTGAAAAATTTTGTTTGGCATTTTGGGGGAAATCATCGACTCATATTAAATATAAGGATATGTCTTTGGTATGGCTTGTACCTATCATTAATGAGGTTATTGATGATGTATATGAAAAACAAAAGAAGTTATTTTGCCTTCAAAACAACGCTCAGATGGATTTAGAAAGAGATATTTGGAGACTTTACTTTATGAAAGGTCCATCATTAAATAAGAGGGATTTTAATTTCAGTAAAATTAATAAAATAGAAATGCGATATGAAGTGAAAATGTATTATCGAGATTTGTTAAAGAATGAACGGAATTTTAGAGACGATCGTGGAATTGCATTGCTTACAGCTGGAATTAATTTTATGACAGATTGTAACCCTAGAATCCGTAGATTTGCCGATATTAGCGTGCCAGATATTTCAAATCTGATTGTGTCATTGCAAAATGGCAAGATCAAGACACAATTCAACGATAATTATAGCGTTTCGAGTATCAGGAAGATGATACAGAGAATGTCTGCAGTAACTGAATATCTGATAGCCAGAAAGGGGTATGTATGCGCACCAAAGGGAAATCAATTTGATGACTATTCTTTTAATAACACAAAGTGTATGGAGAAAAATACAGATTGCATTCCAGAAGAGGTGGTTGTAAATATTAACAATCATATTGGAAAATTAACAAATGAATATAGATTGATGTACCGTTTGATGGTTGAAACGGGATTGCATGCAAAAGAAATTTCTTTCTTAAAAAGAGGAGACATCATTCCGTCACAGTATGAAGAATATTATCGTCTTACCTACATTCAGTATAAAAATGAATGGAGAAGTAGATTTTCTGGATATGATGCACACAAGATAACGTTGATTTCAACTTCGCTTGCAAAAGAAGTATTGGAATATATCAACAATACAGAGGATGTGCGCAAATTGTCGGGAGAAGATTATATTTTTATTTCAAAACGTGTTAAAGGTAGTACAACACGTTTTACATTGCCTCAGATGGCTCAATTTGTAGCTGCAATCAATCGAATCATTAAAAATCATAACATTACCACTGAAACAGGAGAATTGTGGCATTTTACGTCAAGACAGGTAAGAAAGACAATTGCAGTCCAAATGGCAGAAAATGGTGCCACGGCAACGGAAATCGCCATTCGTTTAGCTCATTCTGACACCAAAACGACAGAAAAATATTATGCTGAAGTAAGGCGTAAACGTTTAGCAGAGTTAAATTCCGAGTTTTTTAAAAAGAAATTTGCAATTTTCGTAGGAGAAGAAAATTTAAGTCAGTACACAGAGAAAGAAAGAAAAGACTTGTATGTGGAATTTTCACTTAATTTGCGAGAAGTTGAGCTAGGGCAATGTTCTAGGCATCTTTCAGATGGTCCATGTGGGCGAACAGGACATTTTCAGTGTGCTACATGTCCTAAAATCTGTACAGGATTGCCATATTTGGATAAGTGGCAAAAGATACTTGATTCTCAGAATCAACGAATTAAAGAGCTGGAAAAGCTTTATTATGACGAAGCTATTAGCGAAAATGAATATAAAGAATTTTTGGAGTATAAACGAGAGCTGATGGTAAGAAATCGTGCCAAATCAATAATCGACTCCATAAGAGGTGATAGAAATGGAAACTAATCTTGGTTTAGCAACAGTGGTGTATTTGCCGTATGAAGAAGATATAAAATGTGATGATTTAGAGAGTTATTCGTCTGTATCTTCGTTTGATGATGATATATGGGATCTGGATTTGTACGTAAAGGGGACGCGTAGAAAAATCTACTTTGCAAGTATACCAGCGAAATATAGAAATTACGCTAAAGAATATGCGTTACGACGTTTACATCATCTTGTTGCAGCTGCGACAGTTGATTCGAATGTAACTGGTTTAAGATATTTTTTCATTTGGATGGATGATAATCACCCTAAACTTCCACTTTTGCACGTATCAAGTAAACTCATCGATGAATATGAAATGTATCTTAAGTTAGATGGATCAGTTAAGAAGTCTACAAAAGAAGGAATATGGACAGCGTGCAGTCAGTTTTTTAGAACCATGAAAGGTCATCCGGAATTTCCTGAAAGGTCTCCCGTGCGGAAAGGTAACCCATTTAGCAGAACCGCGGCGGATAGAATACACGAAGAAAGATATATACCTGACGAAGTCGCAAGTCAACTTGATGTTATATTCCGTAATCAAGAAATCCCATTAGCGTTACGTGTATGTTATTGGATTTGCCGGCTGATTCCGTCAAGAATCGGGGAAGTAATTACCATCCCAATTGAGTGCCTACGCAGTTACGGAGGAGATTATTACATTCTTACTCTTAACATGTTCAAACAAAATGGCGGTTACTTAGTTCCTGAGAAGAGAATGATTCAGATCAAATACAGCGATATGGGAAAATATCTTATTGATTTAATAAAAGAACAGCAAATTGTAGCTAATAAATATCAGTATCTATGTAAGGAAAATCAGAAAGATAGGCTATTTATTTATCCACCGTATAATTTCTATAAAAATAAAGGGGAAAATGGGAAATATATTGAGTGTGCAAATGTAAAAAAAGTAGAATTACTATCCGATGTTAAATTTCGATGGTTTCTAAAGAATATTTCTTATAGAAATTCTATAAAAGATAAAGACGGCAACGAAGTTACTGTTACTTCACATGCTTTTCGTCATAATGCTATTACGGATCGCATCTATGAGAACTTTAATTTATTAGAAATTAAGGATATGACACACCACAAAACTACTGCTATGATTGCGCAAAGCTACGTTCATGCTGATGAAAGTAAGCTAGTAAAAAAAGCGCAGATGATAACAGGTGAAAGGGATGAAAGGTTTACTGGAAGAATTATTGCCAATGCAATGAGATTTGACCAGATTCTTAAAATGCCACGTTCACAAAGATTAGGACACATCGGTGTGTGCAGTGATGCTACAGGATGTAAGAATGATCTGTATGAGTGTTTAGGCTGCGAATATTTTGTGCCTAATATAGATAACCTAGATGAGTTTATTGCAGACAGAAAGAAATTCGAGGAACAGTTGGCTTTTTATAAGAATATGCCATATATGTTAGAAAACATAAAGGCGAAAATATCGCAATTAGATGTTGTTATAGAACGAATTCGTAAGTCAATGGAGGATACAAATGAGTAGAAATATACCTATAGAGCTTCAGAAGAAGCAAGAAGCGGCTCGAAACAAAACATTAAAACAAATTCAAAAAGCTATCGATGAGCTTAACGAATTTGGAGAAATTGTAACAAAGAAAAGATTGATTGAAATCACAGGATTATCGGCATCGACGTTCAGTAAACAACATGTTAAAGATTTGCTTGCTCAGAATAGGGTGTGTCAGTTTAGACCACGTACTAAGTCAGATCCAGATATCAAAGAAATGATTGAAAGGCACCGTGAAGAAGAAGCGTCACTGAAGGATAAAGAAGTTACAATTCTCAAGCAAAAAATCATTACGTTGCAGACGGAGTTAGATACATTGCAGGGAAAATATGATGAGCTTGATGACAAGTATCGCAGAGTTCTTGGTGAATGCCATAAGTTACAACGCAAATGCTATAATTAAATAGAAACTTAAAAGGGGTTTTTAAAAAAATTGGTTGAAATTCGATATTTAACTAATGTACCTGCAAAGGCTGATTGTTAAATAACTGGTTGGATAACAATATCCCTAATAATAAATATTGTTAAATAATTGGTTGAAACTTAGGACGGTATCTTGAATGATATCGTCCTGTTTTAATATACCGATTGGTGTAAGATTGTTAAAAAGTGTAAGCGTCAAATAAATACCGTCTACAAAAATATCTCCAGTCTAGGATAATCATATCCAGAAGGGAGATATTTTATGATCAGACAAAGTACATTAGACAAATGGAAACCAATTATTGATGGATATGATAAAAAGCAATGTTCATTAAAAGAATACTGTTCAATGAACAATATCAGTCAAAAATCATATACCAGAAACAGACTGCTGATCTATGGTCGTCATGAATCAAAAATGGATTCAGCTTTTCTTCCTGCTTTTATTGTTCCTGAAAGTAAAGAAGAGACGTTTTCTATCAATGGTGTATCTATTGCCATTGATGCTTCTATTGATGATGAAATTTTAAAAAGAATCATAAGAATCTGTTCAGAACTATGAATCTGTTTGAAAAAATCAGTCACATCTATATACAAGTAGAACCGTGTGACCTTCGAAAAGGAATCGATGGCTATGCAGCTTTAGTAAACAGTGAATTCAACATGGACCCAATGGACAGTAACAGCCTCTATATTTTCTGTAACAGGAATCACAATAAGCTGAAGTGTCTGTACTATGACGGAACTGGTTTCTGGCTTTTATATAAGCGACTGGAATCCGGTACATTTAAATGGTCAAAATCTGCTGATGAAAAGTTTCTGGAAATCAGTGAACAACAGCTGAAATGGCTTCTTGAAGGATTGAAAATGGAACAAAAAACCGCCTTCAAAGAAAGCAGAAAAATGTATGTCTGAAGTGCTGATTTTATGCATAAATATGCCATATTCCGACAATTTCGTGGTACAATAGATATATGGAAACAGAGAAGCAATTCAAGGAAATATTCGGAAAAATGTCACATGATCAGCTGCTTGATTATGCATATAAACTGCGCACGGAAGTAGAAACCCTTCAGGAAAAGAATTCTTCTCTGAAGCGTGCAATGTACGGCCGTAAAAAGGAAAATGTAAATATCGATCAGCTCTCCCTTTTCAATGAAGCTGAACTGATTGATGAATCTTCTAAACCTGATGAAGTAAAGGATGTTGATATTCCAGAAGATACAGCTTCAGCCAGAAAACGTGGAAAGAACAAAAATCTCAAGACAATCAGAGAAAAGGTTATTGATATTACCATGGATAATCCAGTATGTGATATCTGTGGTGGAAAACTGGTTGAAATCAAACCGAAGATAACAAAAAGACTTGTATATGTTCCATCTCAATTGTATGTTGAAAAAACTGTTGTTCATCAGTATGTCTGTCATGAATGCGGCGAACGGGAAGAAACAATGTATATCTTTCAGAAAGAAGGATATGTAGAACCAAGACCATTGTTGAAAGGTTCTATGGCATCCTCCTCTTTCGTTGTTGCTTCTGCATATAAAAAGCTTGCCATGGGCATCCCGTTCTACAGACAGGAAAAGGAGCTCAGCAGAAAAGGTCTTTCAATCAGCAGACAAGTTATCTGCAACTGGTTTGTTCGATGTGCCAGACAGTACCTTGAACCTGTGTTTCAAAGGATGGAGCAGGATATCAGGAAATCCAGTATTCTGAACATGGATGAAACAACACTGCTCTGTCTGCAGGAAAGAAAAAATGGAAGAGAATCCAAGAGCTATGAGTGGCTGTGCATGACAAATGAATATGAAAAGAATCAGATGGCACTGTACTACGGAATAGAATACAAAGAGAAAAGCTAGCGTTGAAGATCGCTGCTCCAAGTTCGTATAGATGAGTAGAGAGGATTTATGTGTATGGTAGAAAAGTTTTATGATAATAGAAATTTTAAAATACTTAAAATAAACAAAAAAACAGAAAATATTAGTATGTTGATCATTGTGTTATGTACATTGCTACTATTGGTATTTTTTTTAAAGATTAGAAGATTTTATATTAATGATATAGGCTTGTTTTTTTCTGCATTTGGAGCTGTGCTTATTTCTGTTTTTCCTTTTAGTATTGTACATGAATATATACATTTGCTATCATATCCGAAAAAAAGTAGAAAAAGAATAATATTCAAAATGAAGAACTTACAACCGATAATATCTGTTGAAAGTGATGCGAAGATGAGTAAGTGTAGAACTCTAATAATGTTAATATCTCCGACGCTTGTCTTGGCAATTATTCCTATTTTTTTATCATTCATTATAAAAAAATTGATTCTTATGACTTTTCTTACTTTTTTTGGCTTTTCAAGCTTAGCAATGTCGGTAAGTGATATATATTTTTTTATTGTTATATTGTTAAAAATGAGAAATAACGAACTTTTTTATCAAGAAGATAATAAGATTTATTTTTTAAAAAAATGAAGTTTTTTAGGCTGTTGTTCCGTACCACAGCCTTGATGTCCTGGTTCTTTTGATCTTGATCCGATACAAAAGAACAGGATATATATACTATTTGTTCATTAGGAACACTTCTATAGTACATATCCTGTTTTTCTTTATCTAGACGGTATTTATTTGACGCTTACACTTTTTTAACAATCTTACACCAATCGGTATATTAAAACAGGACGATATCATTCAAGATACCGTCCTAAGTTTCAACCAATTATTTAACAAAAATATTGTAAACATTTTATGAATTCCAACCAATCTATTTTTTAGAGAGTAGCACTCCGGAATTCAAATTTCTCATTTTCCAACCAGAAATTTAACATACCCAAAACTTATTAATGAAAGGGTCGCTAAAATGGCGGCCTTTTTGTGCGTTCAATGAGTGTATTTATATCTAAATAAAATATATCGTGCATATATATCGTGTATATCGTATATATGCATATAAGTGGAGGGAATCATTTTGCGGAGATTGAACAGTCTAAATCAGGTGATTATTATTTGGTTATTCATTCAGGCAGTCGTAATTTAGGAAAGCAGGTTGAAGAAATATATCAAAGACGTGCCATTAATCTACATAGAGGATGGGATGAATATATATTAAGACGCCAGGAAATCATCAAAGAATATAAAGAACTTGGGAAAAGCAAGGAAATCAATCACGCATTAGAGGAACTTAAGGAAGATTATGGAACTTTAGATATTCCAGAAGACTTATGTTGGTTGTATGGTGATGCACTCAATGATTATCTTTATGATATAGAGATATGTCAGAAGTATGCGATGAGAAATAGAGAACTAATAGCCAGTATGATAATGGAAAAGGCATCTCTTACAGAAATCGACTCTTTTCATACCATTCATAACTACATAGATATCAATGAGATGATATTAAGAAAAGGGGCTATACGAGCAGTAAAAGGTGAGAAGGTTCTTATTCCTATGAATATGAAGGATGGATCTATTATAGGTATAGGTAAAGGAAATAGGGAGTGGAACTATTCAGCACCTCATGGTGCGGGAAGAATATTATCACGTAAGCAAGCAAAAGAAATGTTGGATATCAAGGAATATAAGAAGTCTATGGAAGGAATCTATACAACTTCTATTTCTCTAGATACATTGGATGAAGCACCACAGGCATATAAATCAGTAGAAGATATACTAGATGATATTAAAGAAACAGTAGATGTCATAGAGGTGTTAAAGCCTGTATATAACTATAAGGAGCATGAAAATGAGACAAGAAATAATAAATAAGCTTAATGAGATTGAAAAGAAAGAATGTGTAAAGATTATTTATGCGATAGAGTCAGGAAGTCGTGCCTGGGGTTTTGAGTCTATTGATAGTGATTATGATGTACGTTTTATTTATGTAAGAAAGAAGGAAGATTATCTTTGCCTGGATGAAAAATTAGATGTAATAGAACTGCCAATAGATGAAGTATTTGATATAAGTGGGTGGGATATTAAGAAAGCTTTAAGGCTTCTCTATAAGTCTAATCCATCACTGCTTGAATGGTTTGCATCACCTATTGTGTATAAAGAAACAAAGGAAGCCTCTTATATTAGAGAAGTGATTCCTCTGTATTTTTCACAGAAGAAGTCATATCATCATTATCAAAAAATGGCAAAAACATTATTAAAATATATAAATAAAGAGAAAGTACCTGTGAAGAAGTATCTTTATATTCTTCGCTGCATATTATCTAGTCAATATATTGTACATAATAAAAAGCAGCCCCCTATAGAAATAGAGAGGCTAATAGAATGTGAGCTTCCTAATGAATTAAGAGAAGATATAAATAAACTATTAATGATTAAGAAGAATAGTAATGAGAAGAAGTATGTGGATCATATTTCCTCTTTAGATGGGTTTATACTTACTAATTTAGAAGAAAGTGATGTATCTTCTCTTATGGATGGTGAAGAGTCATGGGAACCACTCAATGAGGTGTTTAGAAAGGTAATAGAAAAGAATAGTGACGATATGTTTTAAAAACATTTGTTAAAAAAACGACTATATATCAATACAAATTCACTTTACATAAATTATATAATGAAAAAAATCACGAATGTAATTTTGTTACGATTTGTAAGCGATTTCTGTTGACTTGTTTGTATCGAGTCATGTATACTGATGTCGAAGGATTGTTACTTTAAGTAGGCAAGACCGTCATTCACACGCCCTTTTTAGGGTACAGTGAATGCGGTCTTTTTTTTGTTTCAATCTATCAAATTTAAGAGTGGAGGTGAAATCTTTAGTCTTATCAACAAAGAAAGAGGTGAAATAATGAAAGGGAAAAAAATTGTTGAAGTAGGCTTAGCTGCAATTATTGCGCTATCGGGAGTTGCTTCTGCAGCTGCACCAGCTTTTGCGGCACCTAATGTGATTTATCCAAATGTACAGAGCTATACAAAGGATTCAGACACATTTACATTGCCAAAGAAAAGCCGTTTACTTGTGGTTTCAAATGAAAAGACACTTAATAATGAAGTGTTGTTACGTGATTTGAAACGTGCAAGTTCGCAGTTGCTAGATAGAGGTGTTTTATCAGAAGCACCACAGATTGTTTTCGGTACATTAGAAAATGCTGCAGACAATGACATCATTGTGAAAATGGGAACTAATCCAGATTTAACTGGTAAAAATGATGCTTATGCAGTAGATATTAAGAATAATATTACTATTTCTGCAGAAGATGAAACAGGAATCTATTATGGTTTAACATCTGTGATTCAGATGTTAATTGAAGGTGACAATGTTTTAACTAAGGGAAATATTGTTGACTATTCTGATGTTGAAGACCGCTCATTCCATTTGGACTGTGCAAGAAAGTTCTTCACAAAGGATTGGATCATTTCATTAATTAAAGATTTATCTTGGCAGAAATACAATTCGATTCAGCTTCATTTCTCTGAAAACGAAGGTTTCAGATTACAGAGTGATACTCTTGAAGCAATTGATGGCTTCCAGTATGTAAACAACCAGTATCTCACTAAACAGGATATGTTAGAAATTATTCAGGTTGCAAATGAATATCATATCGAAGTTATCCCATCTTTAGACTCTCCAGGTCACCTTGGTGCAGTTCTAAGATATTTACCATCTGATTATAGCTGTGCAAGCTTATTCCCATCTGATGGTAGAAGAGCACAGTGCTTCAATATCTTTACAAATGACGAAGCACGCGGTTTCTTAATCGATTTAATGACTGAATTTATCGATTTCTTCTCAGAAGCTGGATGTAAGAGATTTAACATTGGTGGAGATGAATTCTTAGAAAAATTCTCTAACTTCTCTAATGAACAGTATGTACAGATCATGGAATACTTCAATGAAGTATCTGCAATCGCTAAGTCAAAGGGTATGACTCCTAGAACTTGGAACGATGGTGTGATGTATGGAAACTATACTGGATATAAGTTAGATCCAGATATCGAAATCTGTTATTGGGCTGCTCCACAGAACTGTGCAAGTATCGAAAAGTTTGTACAGAATGGTAATAAAGTTATCAACTTCTCTGATATTTACATGTATTATGTATTATCTTCTTGGTGGTTACAGAATGCATGTCCTGAAGGAGATAGAATTTATAGAGAATGGAATCCAGGTAAGTTCTCTACATTACAGGGTGGTATTCCACAGACTTATAAGAAACCATACGCAAACTTTGTAAAAGGTGGTTCTTATGCTGTTTGGTGTGACGTTCCAGGTTATATGACACAGGATTCAGTGGCAAATAACATCTTCTATAGAACTCGTGCCACTGCCTATAAGATGTGGAACACATCAGATTCTATGCCTGAATATGCTGATGTAAAGAAGGCATTTGATAAGATTGGACGCGTTCCTGGTTATAAGAGCGTCTTACCAGAACCAGGTCAGGTTCTTTATGAAGGACAGTCTGTTGCACTTACAATTGAATATAAGAATGAATTTGGACAGACAATTGAACCTACAGAAACTTTATATGGCTTAAAGGACAATGAATACACTATTGAACCTAAGGAACTTTATGGTTATAAGTTCGAAAAGGCAAGTGAATCATTAACAGGCGTATATAAAGAAAATAAAACAATCACTTTAACTTATAAGACATTTACTGATAAGGAAGCATTAATCAACGAAGTTGACAATGCATTAGCGATTAAAGATTATATTCCTGAAACAGTGAAGGAATATAAGGAAGCTCTAGACGTTGCAAAAGACGTTAAAGAAGATCCTTCAGCAGGACAGAAGAAAGTTGATGAAACATTAGCTGCACTTCGTACTGCAAAAGAAAAAGCTGTAAAGGCTAAATTCTATAAGTTATATGTAGAAGCTTATTATCCAGTAAGTGATGCAGCTTATGCATCTGGATATCAGGCTTATATGAATGCCGTTAATAACGGAAAGAACACTCTTAAAGATGAAAACTTAGATGTTGAAACAGCTGAAGCTGCCTATAACAACATCATGAATGCTAAGAAAGCATTAATTAAGAAAGCTGCAGATAAGCCTACTATTTCTGCAAGTATGGGATATTATCAGTACTACACATACAACAACATGATTGACGGTAACCGTAATTCTAAGTGTTGGTTTGATGGTAACCAGACAGCTGGTGATGAAGTATTATTCACATTCCCAGGTAAAGTGAAATTATCAGGTGTGAATGTTGTACAGGCAGACCAGGGTGATATCTTACGTGATGCTGAAGTTCAGATTTCTGCTGATAAAGTGAACTGGACAACAGTAGGTACATTAAAGGAAACAGATCCATTAGAAAAGAGATTTGACTTTGATGCTCAGGAAGTTAAGTATGTAAGAATCTACATCAATTCAGGATATGGAGCTTGGTATCAGATTTCTGAAGTTGAGTTCGTATTAGAAGCAATTGGTGAAGATACTACATTAAAAGATTTAATTGAAAAAGCTAAGGAAGAAGATTTAGAAGGCAAGACAGTTGCATCTAGAGATGAATTCTTAGAAGCACTTATTGAAGCTCAGAAAGCATTAGTGGCTGAAGATATCAAGAATGAAGCAGTTATTAACCGCTTAAAGAAGGCTATCGAAGGCTTAGTTGATGCACCTGTAGTGAATACAGATGCTCTTGATGAAGCAATTGCGAAGGCGGATGCTTTAACTGAAGAAGAAGTAAATAAAGCAATTAAAAAGAACGTTGAAGTATTCAACAAAGCATTAGAGAATGCTAAGGCTGTTCTTGCTAAAGATGCTTCTCAGGAAGAAGTCAATGAAGCTACTAAAGCATTAAATGATGCATTAGACGGATTAAAGGTTCTTAGAGGTAATCCAGAAGCTTTAAATGCAGCTCTTGAAGCTGTTAGTAAGAAAGATGAAAGCAAATATACTGCTGAATCTTGGGCAGCATTAATGGCTGTAGTTAAAGAAGTAAAGGCTATTGACTTAGAAAATGCAACTCAGAAAGAAATTGATGAAGCTGTAGCTAAGTTAAATAAAGCAGTAGATGCATTAGAAGAAAAGGTTGTTATTGAACCAGAAAAACCAACTGTTCCAGAAAAACCATCTGAAAAACCTACTGAAAAGCCAACAGAAAAACCAACTACAAAACCAGAAGATAAGAAGGATGATACTGTTAAGACAGGTGATTCTACTATGATCTTTACTATGGTTGCATTAATGGCTGCTTCAGCTATCGTTTATATCTCATTAAAGAGAAAAAAAGCTTAATTAAAACAAAATAGAGGCAGCTCGTCTGCCTCTTATTTGATAAAGGAAATGAAAATGAAAAAAAATAATATGAAGCGTTTGTTGATGAGTGTTATGCTCGTTTCATCAATGACTCTTTCAAGTGCAGCAGTTGTTCATGCAACAAATGCAGCACCTTCAATTGTTGAAAGAGCAATGACAAACGAACAGCTTGTTGCAACAACTACTCCAATCTTACAGTCATATACTAAAGATTCTTCAGATAAGACTTGGGTTATGACTAAGGATTCTAAATTCGTTATCGTCGCAAATGAAAACAACCTAAAGAATGATAGACTTGCAGAAATTGTTAAGTTAGTTAACTCTGAATTCATGGCTAAGAAGATTATTTCAGAAAATCCTCAGGCTATGCTTTATAACCAGGATGGAACACCTACTGATATCACTATCGATATCAAGCCTGTATCAGAAATTACTGACAAGACTACAA
>ERZ857629.2461-NODE-2461-length-17516-cov-6.409484_pt1 | contig 17516 bp, 15 predicted proteins | sample MGYA00519700_ERZ857629 | MGnify/ENA primary metagenome ERZ857629 (study PRJEB31778, sample SAMEA3449351) | human gut metagenome | biome: human gut; feature: human-associated habitat; material: faeces | place: United Kingdom | collected 2010/2012 ...
TCTTAACTCCTCAGCGACCGTAGGGAGCGATAACTCCTTTAACTTCTGAACTTGCGAAACTTGGATTATTTATTAGAGGCGTTTAAGTTCCAACTTGTAGGTCTTGGCATCCTTGCAACCATTTTCGATGTCTGACTTACTGAATTTTAACTTTTTAAATTCCACGGGTGTGCCAGCTTTTACAAATGCCTTACCATCCACATTTTCAGCCGCAATGTTGCCTACCAGGGTCTTGTAAACCTCTTGACCTTCAGCGTTGTACCCTACGAGGTAAACATTCTCGCTTGGGAGGACAAAATCATTGCCTGTCTTCATGTCTGATGTGGCTGTAGCTTCACCATTTATCTTGAATGATGGCGTCAAGTTAGAGTTACTATAGAAGTCTGTAAACTCTAATGAGAGGGGAGTTGTTATTGTGAAATCACATTTCTCTACCTCGATAGGTTTGCCATTGAGAGTTTTTGCACATTCTTCGATCTTTACTTTCCATTCCGCTTGCATCTTTTCCGATTTCTCGATCAATTCCTTTTTGTCGGCTTCTGTCTTGATGTTCTCGGCCTGTTTCTTCAGATCGGCTTTTTCCTGCATAAACTTTTCATACTTCTCTGGTAGAGAGCCATACAGGTTGGTGTCGGTCGAACTGCCTCCTGAGCAAGCTAATAAGAGTGGCATCAACAAGACTGCCAGTGCCATTTGTTTCATTTTCTTCATAGGCTTTGTAGTTAGATGATTGATTAATTGATTATTAGTAATATAGATGACTTTTATGTTTTCATCATTTTGCAAATTTAGGAATAAACGAAGAAAGATAGTTAACAATCTCTCAAATTATTCTTTGCAAAAGGTAAATAGAGGTGGCAATGCGTAAAAAAACGATTCGCAACGTATTCTAAATACATTGCGAATCATCTGTTTCTCTCTTTACGATATTTGCTGGGAGATATTCCTTTTATCTTGGTGAAAACACGGATAAAAGCCTGCGCACTATTGAATCCAGAAGTCTCAGCTATCTGAACGATTTTGTCGTCCGTACAGTCAAGTTGCTTACAGGCGTATTCGATGCGGAATCTGTTGACATAGTCGTAGAAGGTACATTGAGTTTCTTTGTTGAAGTATGCACTGACGTAGGTGCGATTGGTGCCTATGGTTGTAGCTATGTCTGATACTTTGAGGTTAGGGTTCAGATAAACCTTTTCTTTTTCGAAAAGAATGGCTATGCGTTTTCCGATTTGGGTGTCTTTTGTGATGGTTGCAGTGTCATCTTGCATGTCAATATATTGACTGTCAGATAGTTCGTCAAGTACAGACTCGTGTTTATAGATATAGTAGCTTATGAACATCCATACCACCAAAGAAATGCTCATATATAGTGCTTCGATGATATAATCTGCATATATGCTGTTAGCTATCCAGAGTATCAAGATGAACACAAATGACAGGAATATGGCGCGCAACCAGTTTAGATTGATGTTTTCGGTGTAGGAGAATTGTTGTTTTAGTTCTCTGTTGTATCTGGGAATGGCGATGATTCCCCATATCGTAAAATAAAGGCCATAAGCGAATGTTTCGAACACCTCAGCGTAATAGAATAAGACATTTTTGGTCAAGATGAAGAGGACGAAAGGTGCTATAAATAGTAGCTCATGCACGATGATAGTACGACGGGTGAGGCTTGTAGGACTGCATAGTTCGATGAGGATAAAGGCGTATAAAGGGATTGCCACCACGTCGGAAGCTATTGTCATCATCCATCTTATCTCGTTAGGATCGTTTATGGGTTTGATAAAATATAGATTCTTCAAACATTGCACACCGATAACCAGCATCAAGACTGCCACGAGTCTTGATAGTAGTTCTTTGTCCTTATGGAAGAAGAGCCATGACATCATGAAATAGAACATGACGCACAGTCCGTAAATGAAATAAATGGTGTGTAACATTTTGTTATTGTCTGTTTAGGTTGTAGAGCAAAGTCTACTGCAAATATACACATTTTATTTGAATAATTATCTTTTAGTCCTTTTTTTATTCAATCTTTCTTTCATCATGAAGTCGTCATTGGGGGAATTTTGCTTTCGTTTGTTACCATACTATCCTCTTGGTATCGTTACTTGTGTTCATATTATCCCCATTCTTTTCATCATATCATCTTGCAGAATTTACGAAAAGAAAAAAGGACAGATTTTTCTAATCATTGGGTTTATGTTTGGTCGCATAAAAAGTTTTTTTAAAAATAATTATTTGCTACAGAAAAACAGTCTTCATCTCAAAAACATCAACATTGATATTATGCCAGTCATAAGGAAGAACTACAACGCAAGAGCCGTGAGTATCACAGACAGCTAAGAGTGAATAAAAATAAGTGATTGTAGAAAATGTTTGCAAAGTTTTCTACACAAAAAAAGTTAATTTAATCATTTGTGTGTTACGCATATCGCTGATTTTTTATATTTTTGCACCATTAAAGAAAGGAAACGATATGGCAGAAATAGCAAACCGTATATACGAGACAAGTGAAGGGCAGATTCTCTTCATCTCAGACTTCTCGGACATCAATGATAATGAGAAGGTGGTAAGTCGTGCACTTTCTGTAGAAGAAAAAAAAGGAAATATAGTTCGATTAGCTAATGGGGTTTATCTTCGCCCTAAGAATACCCGATTTGGGATAGTCTATCCATCGATAGATGAAATGGTGATGGCTATAGCCCAGCGAGATAAGGTACAAATACTACCTTCAGGAGTTACAGCGCTCAACAAACTTGGACTCTCAACACAGGTGCCTACAAAATATACTTATCTGACATCGGGAAGTGGAAGAGTCTTGACTCTTGGAAATCGGACTATAGAGTTGAAGAGAAGTGTTCCTAAGAACTTTGCTTTTCAGACAGTGTTGGCAGCGCTTCTTGTACAAGCTCTTAGAACATTAGGACAAAAGAATGTAGGTAATCAAGAACTCTCTACCATTAGAAAATTGGTCAATGAAGAGGAACATAAAGACTTGTTTGTACAAGATCTTACTCTCATGCCAGTATGGATGAGAAAGCTGATAACTGATATTATAGATAAAAACGAGCATTATGACACTTTGGTTAAATCACACAATAGATGAACGAATAGCAATGTTGCAACGTGCGGAAGAGAAGTTTCGTATTAATCAGGTTGCAATTGAAAAGGACTGGTGGGTAACTGTGGTGCTCAACGCTCTTTTCAAATGTTCATGTGCAGATCAACTCATCTTTAAGGGAGGTACAAGTCTCAGTAAAGGATGGAATTTGATAGAAAGATTCAGTGAGGATATAGACTTATCTGTAAACCATGAATTCTTTGGTATAGAGAAGACGACAAAGAATCAGCGTGAAAAACTTCGCAAGAAGGCACGTAGGTATTTTCTTGATACAGTTTCTGCAGAGTTGGATGAAAATCTAAAGAAACTTGGTGTGGAAGGATACCATATAGAAAGTGTAGTAGAGGAAATTGACGAGGATGGTAAGGCAAGTCCCGTTGCAAGTGATAAGGATCCATCTGTCATTCTCGTTCATTATGAGTCTATGCTTGGTCATACGATAGAGTATATTCCGCCAAGAGTAAAGATAGAGATTAGTTGCTTGTCTATGAACGAACCTACGGAAGACCGTTTGATTTCATCATATATTGAGCAGACTTTCCCTGGAGAAGATGAGGCGGCTACAGCTACTATAAGGACAGTTGTGCCTACACGAACATTCCTGGAGAAGGCATTCTTGCTATGTGAGGAGTTTCAGAAACAGTCTCCTCGTTATGTCCGAATGTCTAGGCATCTTTATGATATAGAACGCTTGATGGATACAGAATTTGGCAAACAAGCCCTGCAGGATATGGACTTGTATGAGCGTATTGTTAAGCATCGTTCCATATACTATGCTGTAGGGTATGTAGATTATTCTAAGTTGATGCCGAGTGAGATTGATTTTGTTCCTAGGCAAGAGTTGATGAAGGATTGGGAGGGCGATTATACAGAGATGTGTAACCACTTTATCTATGGTCAGACTTTATCTTTCGAAAAACTTTTAGAGCGAATCAAGGAGTTGCAAGATAGGTTTAGAAAAGCCTTTTAGCGACTTTTACTCCTTAATAAAATGTTCACTATAAAAGTTGGAAGACTATAAGTACTTGGTATTCAGCCCTAATATTCCTATCCTACGACACCAATATGTAGAAAGATGACTAAGTTTGCAGATTCGAAGGAATCGCTTTAAATACACTTAAAACTTGGTGATGAGATAAGAAAATATGGAATAGACGAGGGCGACTGGAAGAAAGCATTCTCAGTTTTCTCCCATTTTCCTCATATCAGTAAGGCTATACTTTTTGGCTCCAGGGTCAAAGGAATCCACAAGCCTTTTTCTGATGTGGATATAGCATTGGTAGGCGAAGCCTTGTCGCCCAAGGAGCGAATGATGGCAAAGCCTTTGCTGTCCACACCTCTTTCATATAATACACCAGAGAGACGTTTCTCTGTTTCTGCAAGTTTTGCACGTGCTTGTACACGTTCGTATTCCAGCAAGCGCTTTTGAACCAGTTCTGCTCGGCGAGTCTGTACGGCAAAGTAGTTTTGGGCAAAAGAGATTTGTGGCTTGCGTGGGTCACCATTTTGGGCAATAAGGTAGCAAGCATAACGAGTCAGCATGTAGTCTTTGACTTCACGCTGAGACCCAGAACCAAGGGTGACCATTTTGCTGACGTCAGCAAAATGGTATGATACCTCTTGCCCTGAATTGGCACAAGAAGCTTTTGCTTTTTCAATAATTCCTTCGAAATTGCGCCATTGGTTATAACCTAACACTTGTGCAAGTTCTCTTGCGCTCCAACACTCTACGCCTTCGTATTCGTTGGCGATAGCTTCGAATTGCTCGAACAATTCTTTGATTTCCTCTTCCTTCATAATCGTTTATTTTTATGATATTTCGACAAAGTTACGCTTTTTATTTGGTTGTAGTAAGGAAAAGGTAATTTATTTCCTTCTTTGTTCATCAATAAATACTTGTATCTCTCCTAAATCTCCAATTTCTTTTGGTAGAACAAACATATTGTATGGGTTCGCATATTTACGGAAATGCTCTTCAATAGAATGTATATCTATTTCATTTATGCTTTTTGAACTGTTAAAACCGATAGGTTCAATGTGGCATAGCTTCCATCCTTGAAAACATCTGTTCCTAAAGGCTTGGAATACTTAGCTCTTTGTTTGGCACGTATCCAATACTTTACTATTTCACGTTGGTAAATACATTCTTGTTCTCGAAGAGTTCTATCACTTGGCGTTCCAGTTTAGTTCTCTTGATACCAAAGTTTATTTTCCAAAATTGTGGATTGTATTTCTGCTTGGCTATAATCTCTTTGAGGTTATAGTTGTATTTGATATGCTTCTTTCCTTTAAACTTATTCTCGCCCATGTTAAATACGAGCATGTTGATGCGAATCTGCTTGCCGAGATAGTGATAGCTACCGTTGATGTCTTCGCTTTCAACCTCTGTAAATCCTCGTTGCGAAGTATATAAAGTGGTTATGGATAGATTGAGTGGAAGTTTCTCGTGTTTGGACGGAGATAGAGTGGAATGCGAAAGATGGCCGGCAAACTTAAGAACATCAAGCGATTCACTGTCCACGTAAAGATTGCCTTCAAGAATACTGCGGTGAATGCCTTTCTTTGCTTTGAAGGAAATTATATAGATGTAATGTTGCTGGTTTTGAATAACGGTATAGTCTACATGATAATACTTCTTATAGTCTTTTGTCAAAATGGGAATAGGCATGTTTTTCACCACTTTGCGTGATAAGATTCCAAGTTGGGATAAAGAGAAGAAGTTGGTGCAATATGAATATCTATTGCTTTCCGTTGAGGGTAGGGCAGCATATCTGCCTGTAATCAAAGACAATCCTCTGAGAGAAATCTCTGACTTAGCACAGAAGCAACTCTCAATGAACTCGTTGCAGACTTTATCGTTAAAGGTGGATTGGCGGAAGAAGAAATTAGACGTTTGTTCTTTATGTTGAACGGTTTCTGTCAGTAACTTGTTGATAATCTTATTGATGATGGCATCTATAGGATAAGCTGTAACCTCCTTTAGATTGATGGTGTAAGGTTTAAGTTTGATGATGGAATTGAGAGAGGAAACTGGCACAAGGGCTTCTTGATACCCCACACAACTAATCTTGGCATGGCCAGTAGCTGAGGTCTCTATGGAAAATTCTCCGTTTGCATTAGCCAAGGCTTTATGGTCGGCATCAACATAGATAGTGGCAAATGGCAAACTTTGTTGGCTTTCAGCGTCAACGATACTTCCTTGGTATTTCTGAGCATGAATCGTTAGGCTCAGAAATACCAAGATAGTGAATAGCAAGTTCTTTTTGATATTCTCCTTCATTTGTTATGTTGCTTTTTAAAAAACTTTTTTAATTTAATGTAAAGGTACACATTACAAATGAAAGATACGAAAAAATCGTGGAAAATTAACTAAAAAAGGCATCCATTAATATTATATTTAATTGATGGCAAGGAAGTGCTTGATGTTGTTTCTGGCAAAGTAGATGCAACAAAGCTTGCAGGTTCGATAACATTGTCATGTGTGTTGGCATTTGTGGCTTTCATACTGCAATCATGCAAGCATTATATTTGAAAAATATACTGATATGGGTGCTGTTGGCATTTGTCGGCATAGCAATGGCTCTGCTCAACGGAATACCGATGTACATGGGTGTAGGCATAAACAATGATGGACGTAACATCCCGGTTGTTTCATGTGGAACAACCGGGATGTAATGGTATGAATGTTTTTAATGAGCTTCGAGCCAATTGTTTCCCCAACCGGCATCAGCAACCAAAGGTACGTTCAGTTGATAGGCATTCTGCATTTCCTCTACTACGATTTGCTCTACTTTCTCTTTCTCTTCGGGATAAACAGAGAAGTTGAGTTCGTCGTGTACCTGGATAATCATCTTACTCTTGATGCCTTCAGCCTTGAAGCGGTTGAAGATGCGCACCATAGCCACTTTGATAATGTCGGCCTCGGAACCTTGGATAGGCGCATTGATGGCATTGCGTTCAGCAAATCCGCGCACGGTAGCGTTGTGGCTGTTGATATCTGGCAAATAACGGCGACGACGGAAGAGAGTTTCGGCATAACCTTTCTGACGTACTATCTCTTTAGCCTTCTCCATATATGCTTTGACACCAGGGAAGGTGTGGAAATAGTCCTCGATGATTTGTTTGGCCTCCTTGTTGTCGATATTCATGCGTTGTGCCAACCCGAAAGTAGTGATGCCATAGATGATGCCAAAGTTGGCAGTCTTTGCCTTTTTGCGCTGAGCATCAGTTACTTGCTTGATGTCTTCGTGCCATATCTTGGCCGCTGTAGCGGCATGGATATCGCTTCCTTCACGGAATGCCTCTACCATGTTGGGGTCTTCACTCAAGTGTGCCATGATGCGAAGTTCTATCTGTGAATAGTCGGCAGAAAAAAACAGACATCCTGGCTCTGGGATGAAGCATCGGCGTATCTCCTTTCCGTCGTCATCGCGTACAGGGATATTCTGCAGGTTAGGGTCGCTGGATGAAAGACGTCCAGTGGCTGTAATGGCCTGGTTGAACGAGGCATGGATGTGTCCTGTGCGAGGGTTGATGAGCTTAGGAAGCGAATCAACGTAAGTACTGAGAAGTTTCTTTAACCCTCTGTAGTTCAGTATCTCATCGATGATAGGACTTTTGCTTCTGAGTTGTTGCAGCACTTCCTCGCTTGTTACGTATTGCCCCGTCTTGGTCTTCTTAGGTTTCTCTACGATTTTCATTTTGCCGAAGAGGATCTCGCCTACTTGTCGGGGCGATGCGATATTGAATGACTCACCTGCCATCTCGTATATCTGGTGTTCTATTTCTGCGAGTCGGTTAGTCAGATTATTTGACGTTTCCTTCAATGTCGCTGTGTCGATGCATACACCATTCATCTCCATGTGAGCCAAAACGGGTACGAGTGGCATTTCTACCTCCCAGAACAAATCTTCGAGTTGGAGTTCCTTGAGTTTGGGTTCCAATACATTTTTGAGTTGAAGAGTGATGTCGGCATCTTCTGCGGCATACTCATAGACTTCGGCTGGTGAAAGGTCGCGCATCGATTTTTGGCTTTTACCTTTCGGCCCTATTAGGTCTTCGATGTGTACGGTCTGGTAATGCAGATAGACTTCTGCCAGATAGTGCATGTTGTGGTAGAGTTCTGGTTGGATGAGATAATGGGCTATCATCGTGTCGAACATCTTACCTTGAATTTCCACACCATAGTTCATCAACACCTCGTAATCGTACTTGATGTTTTGTCCCACTTTCATGATTTCTGGGTTCTCATAGAGTGGTTTGAAGATGTTTACGAATTTTAAGGCTTCTTCACGATTTGCAGGAATGGCTACATAGAAGGCTTCTTTTTCCTCTACAGAAAAGCTCAAACCCACTAATTCAGCGTCTATAGCATTGGTAGAAGTGGTTTCTGTGTCCAGACTAAGAATTTGTTTTGTAAATAAAAAGTCATAAAGTGCCTTTGCATCTTCCTGAGTTTCAATGAGATTATACTTATGTTCTACAGTTTTAATGGTCTCAAAACTCGCGTTTTTTTGTTCATCCTTACCATTGGGCGTGTTTTCGCCAAACAAATCAAGCTCAAAAGAAGCATTTGTTTGCTTTTGTTGAGGTTTTTTAAGAACTCTATTGGCGAATGATTTAAATTCCAGTTCTGTGAAGATTTCGTCGAGTTTTTCCTTATCGGCTTCCACCATCTTCAAATCGTCCATCTTCAGAGCAACGGGTACGTCGGTTCGGATGGTTGCCAAGAACTTCGACATCTTAATGTCGTCAATGGCCCCTTCTACTTTTTCGCGTAACTTACCTTTTACTTTAGCAGAATTTTCGATCAAGTTCTCTACGCTACCAAACTCGTTGATGAGTTTGATGGCTTTCTTCTCGCCAACGCCCGGACAGCCGGGGAAGTTGTCAGCAGAGTCGCCCATGAGTGCTAAGAGGTCGATGACCTGGAGTGGCGAAGTGATGTTGTACTTGCTTTCGATTTCTTGGCTGCCTAATTTTTCGTAACCGCCACCATGTTGTGGTCGGTACATATAGACATTGTCGCTTACCAGCTGACCATAGTCCTTGTCGGGTGTGAGCATGTAAGTCTCGATACCGTTTTGGCCAGCTTGTGTGGCGAGAGTACCTATCACATCATCAGCCTCGAAACCGTCTACTTGAAGAATGGGGATGTGGTAGGCTTCGAGGATATTCTTGATGATGGGTACAGAGAGTTTGATGTCTTCGGGAGTCTCCTCGCGTTGAGCTTTATATGCGGGGAAAGCCTCGTGACGGAATGTTTTTCCGTGGTCGAAAGCCACTCCTATATGGGTTGGTTTTTCTTTTGTAATTATCTCGTTGAGCGTATTGCAGAATCCCATAATGCATGATGTGTTGAGCCCTTTGGAATTGATTCTTGGGTTCTTCATGAATGCATAGTAAGACCTGTAAATGAGTGCGTAAGCGTCTAAAAGAAACAGTTTATCCATAAATAATTATTTTTATCGCGTAAAATTACTAAAAAATTGCCACATTTCGCGAAGAATTGATTATTTTTGTATCAAATTTCGGAAATAATGGATTATTTATCACTTATCAAGCAACCTATAGAGTCAGAGTTAACTGATTTTGTAGCATTATTTAATAAGTCTTTGATGCACAGTGACGGACTTCTTATGCAGGCACTCGACCATATTCGTCTGCGTGCGGGGAAGCGTATGCGCCCAATGCTTATCCTGCTCATGGCCAAGAATTTTGGTAATGTGACAAGTGTAACCCAACATTCTGCAGTCGGTTTAGAGCTACTTCATACAGCTTCTCTTGTGCATGACGATGTGGTGGATGATAGTGCTGAGCGCAGAGGTCAGGCCAGTGTGAATGCCACATATAATAATAAGGTGGCAGTGCTCGTAGGCGATTATATTCTTTCTACGGCTTTGCTTCACGTATCTTATTCTCATTCGGAAGAGATAGTTCGTTATTTAGCAGAATTGGGTCGTGTGCTTTCTAATGGTGAGATACTTCAGTTGAACAGTATCAGTAATCAGGAAATGTCGGAAGATGTTTATTATCAGGTCATTAAGCAGAAGACAGCGGCCCTGTTTGAAGCTTGTGCTGGTATTGGAGCGATGTCGGCTAATGCTTCTCTCGAGGCAGTAGAGGCAGCCAAACGATTTGGTCAGAATTTGGGTATTATCTTCCAGATACGTGATGATATTTTCGACTATTACGACTCTAAAGAAATCGGTAAACCTACGGGCAATGATATGGTAGAGGGCAAGCTTACTTTACCTGTGCTATATGCTCTCAATTCTACTGGTAATGAGCAGATGATACATCTTGCTAAAAAGGTAAAATCGCATGATGTAACGACAGAGGAAATAGCTCAGTTAGTGGATTTTACGAAGCAGAATGGTGGTATAGAATATGCAGACAAGAGAATGTGGGAATTCCATGCGGAGTCCATGGATTTTCTTGATACTTATGTAGAGGATAAGGGTGTCTATCAGGCTCTAAAAGCCTATTTGGATTATGTTATAGAAAGAAAGATATAGTTTTTTTGCTTAGGATGATTCTATGTTCTATAGTTTGGAACTTATGTCCTAAAGTTTAGAACTTGTATTCTAAAGTTTATATCTTATATCCTAAAGTTTAGAACATAGAATGAATAAGGATTTCATGAAATTTTGTCCTTATTGAAAATACAATTTAATACAGTATACGATAAAAAAATAAGAGCTTGATTCCCAATGATTGGAACCAAGCTCTTTTGCGTATGAAGTAATGCTAATGACACCTATGCCTTAGAAATACTTGATTTCCTTGCCTAAAAGTTCGCTCAAGAGGAGGTTGGTAAGGCGTGATGTACCGAGTCGCAACCACTGATTGGTCAGCCATTTCTCGCCTAATACTTCCTTTACGATGGTGTAGTAAACGACAGCATCGTGAACGGTGTTGATGCCTCCTGCTGGCTTGAATCCAATCTGAATACCTGTCTTATCGTAGTATGCTTTGATGGCTTTACACATCACGTAGGCGGCTTCAGGAGTGGCAGAAACCTTCTCCTTGCCAGTAGAAGTCTTGATGTAATCCGAGCCAGCATACATGGCCAAGATAGAGGCCTTCATGATGTTGCTGCAGTTCTTTAGATTACCTGTCTCAAGGATGCACTTCATTTTGTGCTCTCCGCAGGTTGCCTTGAGCTCCTGAATGTCATCGCAGAGACCTTCGTAATCCTCGCTGAAGAACTTGCCTACAGGCATAACGATATCTACCTCAGTAGCACCATCTTTGATGGCCATAGCGGTTTCGGCAACCTTCACTTCTATAAATGTCTGTGATGATGGGAAGTTGCCACTTACGACAGCGATTTCGACGCCGTCAACCTCCAAGCTTTGGCTGATAAGGCCAGCGAAGTTAGGGTAGGTGCATACGGTTGCCACGTGAGGAAGTTGTGGATAATCATTCGCGAACTGGTTCACTTTTTCGATCATCTTCAAGATACTTTCCTCTGTATCTTCGGTGTGAAGAGAGGTCAACTCGATACTTCCAAAGAGGAATTTCTTAACGTCCATGGTCTCGTTCTCGGCCACTTTCTCGTCGAGTATCTTTTTGACTTCTGCTGCCACTTCCTCGTCGTTGAGGTCGCAGTTATACTGTTTCAAAACTGACAAATACTTGTCGTCCATCTCGCTGTACTGCCCTTCTTTCTGGGCAATAACTTGTTCCTTGATACTGCTCATACTTAATGTTTTTATGATTGAATATTTTTTATTTTTTCTATTGTAGTTTAGGGTTGTTTTTATGTCTTTCGGCATCTCTTTTTGTTTTCTTGTTGATGCTTTTCTGTAGCTCTTCTGTAAGATCAATGCCCGTTTGGTTGGCCAGGCAGATAAGAACCCATAATACGTCTGCCATTTCCTCTCCGAGGTTAGGTTTTTCTCCCTTCTTGAAGCTTTGGTCGCCATAGGTTCTTGCTATGACTCGAGCCAGTTCACCTACCTCTTCTGTCAGGCAAGCCATATTGGTTAGCTCGCTGAAATAGCGTACTCCATATTGCTTAATCCACTTATCTACTGTCTCTTGTGCTTCTTTTATAGTCATAACAGATAGTCTTTTCTACTCCTTATTATGGGTGTCCATACAAATTGTAACAGGACCGTCATTTAGTAATTCTACCTTCATATCGGCACCAAATTCGCCTGTTCCTACTGGCTTTCCGAGTGCATCCGACAGTTTCTTGCAGAACTCCTCATAGAGTGGAACGCTGATTTCGTGCTTGGCTGCTCTGAGCCAACTGGGGCGATTTCCCTTCTTGTAACTGGCGAATAGGGTGAACTGGCTTATCACTAAAACCTCGCCGTTTATATCCATAATGGAGCGGTTCATTACGTGGTTTTCGTCATCGAAAACACGGAGTCCTATAACCTTTCTTACTAACCAGTCTATGTCTTCTGATGTGTCGCTTTCTTCTATGCCGAGAAGGATGAGATAGCCTTGTTGGATGGCTGATTTTACTTCTCCTTCAATCGTTACAGATGCGTGGCTGACGCGTTGTATTACAATCCTCATAAATCCTTATTTATATCTTTTGCAAATATACATTTTTTTTGTTACATTGCCATCATTTAGGTTGATTATTTTCAAAATATTCTCTGAGTATTCCTGCTTTATGTGGCCCTATGAGTTCTGTTAAAGCTTCTATGTTGGCTTCTTTTATCTTTTTGACGCTTTTGAAATGGTTTAATAGCGCTTCTTTTGCCTTAGGACCGATGCCTTTGATATCGTCGAGTTCAGAGTGTAGGGCGTGCTTAGAGCGTTTGTCGCGGTGGAATGTGATGGCGTATCTGTGTACCTCATCTTGAATTTGTGTGAGTACCTTGAAAAGCTCGCTTTCGGTAGGTATTGCTATGGTTTGTGGTGGGAATCCAAAGAGCAATTCGTTGGTGCGGTGACGATCGTTTTTGGCAAGTCCTGCTATGGGGATATTGAGTCCAAGTTCGTCTTCTGTGACAGCTCTTACCACTTCCATCTGACCTTTACCGCCATCGGTGATGATGAGATCGGGAAGAGGTTTTTCTTCTTCTATCATCCTACTGTATCTGCGTCTTACTACTTCCTGCATAGAAGCATAATCGTCAGGTCCTACCACCGTTTTTATGTTGTATTTACGATAGTCCTTACGGCTTGGTTTCATACCTTTATATACGATACAGCCAGCCACAGCATCGGTACCAGATATGTTGGAATTGTCGAAACATTCTATCTGGTAAGGCATCTTTGGAAGCTTCAGTTTTGTCTGTAATTCCTTCATTAGTCGGGTTTGTTTCTGCTCAGGATTGAGTTTCTCAGCCTGCTTAAGTCGGTCGAATTTATACTGTTTACAGTTCATTTCTGATAGCTCTAATAGGTGCTTTTTATCTCCTCTCTGCGGTATAAAGAAATTAGCGTCTTTAAGTTTCCAGTCCATCTCAAATGGCACGATAATCTCTTTAGAAGTAGAGTTAAAACGCTCTCTGATTTCGGGTATGGCTGTAATCAGGAGTTCCTCATCGCTTTCGTCCAGTTTGCGTTTGTATTCATAGGTGAAGCTTTGGTTGATGGTACCGTTTTTTACGTGTATATAGTTGATAAATGCATTCTTGTTGCTATCATCGTTGACGATGGTGAATACGTCTACATCCGTTATAGTGTGGCTTACAACCTCGCTTTTAGCTTCAAATTCGTCGAGTAATATGTACTTTCTCTTGTATTCTTCAGCTACTTCAAACTTCAAGATCTCTGCGTTTTTCATCATCATATCGTAGAGATATTTGCTTACTTCTCGTGTGTTGCCTTTTAGTATTTCACGAGCTTGGCGCATATTTTCTTGGTATTCTTCGTAGCTTTGTTTATTGATACAGGGCGCTCCGCAGTTGTGTATGTGGTAGTCTAAACATGGTTTGTATTTGCCCTCTCTGATGCCCTCTTGGGTGATTGGGAAACGGCATGTTCGTGGTTTATATAGCTTTTTGATGATTTCAAGTACCGCATACATGCTACCAATATGTGGGTAGGGTCCAAAGAATGTGCCAAAACGTTTGTTGATGTTTCTGGTCTTAAAAATCCTTGGGTATGGCTCGTTGGTTACGCATATAGAAGGGTATGTTTTGCCGTCTTTTAGCAAAACATTATATTTCGGATTGTATTTCTTGATGAGACTGTTCTCCAACAGGAGGGCGTCTTCTTCGGTGTTGACAACGGTGTAAGAGATGTCGTGAATCTTCGAAACCAGTACCTTTGTCTTGTATCTATCCACTTCTTTATGAAAGTAGGATGATACTCTTCTTTTCAGATTTTTGGCTTTTCCTACATAGATTATCGTATGATTTTCATCGTAGTATTGATAACTTCCAGGTTTTTCTGGCATGCTCAATACGATATTCTTGAGTTTTAGTAATCTCTGTTCGTTGTCTTGTTTGGCCATACTCATTTATATAAGGTATAATAAAAGCCATTATTGTTTCACGTGGAACAATAGTGGCTTTCCTATTATAATTGCAATAAAGTGGATACTTCTACGTCCTCATCAAAGATCTTTCTTCCTTTGAAATTCTCGTTCACCAGTTCGATAATGAAGTTAGCGTATACCTTTTTGGGGTGGAATTTCTTAACCAGGTCGCAAGCGGCTTTCATGGTTCCTCCAGTTGCAAGGAGGTCATCGTGCAGCAGAATAACATCATTTTCATTGATGGCGTCTTTGTGGATTTCGATGGTGTCAATGCCGTATTCTTTAGCATAGCTTTCCCGTACAGTTTCGCAAGGAAGTTTTCCGGGTTTTCTGCAAAGAACGACACCTGCACCCAAGCGAATGGCTAAGGCAGAAGACATGACGAATCCGCGTGATTCGATTCCTACAATCTTGGTAATTCCTTTGTCTTTGTAGAGTTCGTACATTTCTTCGTTAATCTCTTTGAGTGCTGCGGGGCTCTTGAATAGGGTGGTGACATCGCGGAAATTTACGCCCTCTATAGGCCAGTTGGGAATACTTCTTAGATTCTCTAATAATAACTTGTTATTCATTTTTTTGTGATGTTTAATTTGTGATATATTCTTGTTCTGTTTAACTATCTTTTTGTTTCGTTTTTGTTCGATTGTTTTATGGTTGCTTAAAGTGTTACTTTACCTCTATTTCTATTGATGTAACCGATGTTAATCGTGTTACTATCAGGGTTTTAATGTATTTCGTGTTTCACGTGAAACATTTACCTGTTTCATGCTTTTGAGGGAGGAGGTAAGGCTTCTATGCCTTACCTTCCGAGTAGTACGAGCATGACGTTGATATCGCTTGGAGAAACGCCTGGAATACGACTTGCTTGAGCCAATGTTTCCGGGTTGATTTTCGAAAGTTTTTGTCGACCTTCCGTTGAGATCTCGTGCAGTTCGTTATAATTGAACCTACCTTTGATTTTAATATTCTCGAGTCTATGCATCTTGTCGGCGATTATTCTTTCGCGCTCTATGTAGCCTTTGTATTTCATTCTGATTTCTGCGGCTTCTGCAATTTCCTCTTGACGATTAGCAGATGCGTTGATAGCTTCCTTTAAGTCGGGAATAATCTCTGCCAAGTTTTGTAAGTTTAAGTGAGGGCGAGCCACCAAGTCGATGAGTTTACAGCCTGCTCTTAGAGGTGTTGTTCCCAAGGCTTCGAGTTGCGAGTTGATCATTTCTTTTTTGATAGGGTAGTTAGAACAGAATCCTATGATTCTATCGATTTCCATTTTCTTCTGTATCCACCAGTCATATCGGTCGCGCTTAGCGATACCTAATTCGTATGCCTTTTCTGTGAGTCGCGCGTCTGCATCGTCTTGTCTGAGCAAGATGCGATATTCGGCTCTTGAAGTAAACATGCGGTATGGTTCGTCTACGCCTTTCGTTGTTAAGTCATCGATGAGTACACCAATGTAAGATTCGTCTCTTTGCATTTCGAAGGTTTTATTGCCTGTGCAATGTAAAGCGGCGTTGATGCCTGCTACAGTACCTTGTCCGCCTGCCTCTTCGTAGCCGGTGGTTCCGTTTACCTGCCCTGCCAAGAATAGACCCTTAATGATTTTCGACTCCAATGAGTGTTTCAGTTGTGTGGGATCGAAGTAGTCGTACTCGATGGCATAGCCTGGTCGGTAAATCTTAGCATCTCTCAGAGCTGGGATCTCGTGGAGTGCTTTGAGCTGGATGTCCATGGGCATGCTCGATGAAAAACCATTCAGGTACATCTCGTTGGTGTCTTCTCCTTCTGGCTCCAAGAAGAGTGGATGTTGATCTTTGTCGGGGAAGGTTACCAACTTGGTTTCTATACTTGGGCAATAGCGGGGGCCGGTACTTTGGATTTGTCCGTTGAAGAGAGGAGAGTCTTTGAGACCGCTTCTTAATGTTTCGTGTACTTTATTATTAGTATAGCAAGTCCAACAGGGTAGTTGTTGGAGTACTCTGTGCTTGCCCATATAAGAAAACTGGTGGAAGTCGTTGTCGCCTGGTTGCATCTCCATATCTTCGAAGTGTACGCTTCGTTTGTCAATACGTACAGGGGTGCCTGTTTTCATTCTGGCGGCTGTTACGCCCCATCGAGTGATGCTTTCTGTGAAATTGTGTACGGCAGGTTCGGCACATCTTCCACCTTCTACCATTTTTCTTCCCACGTGCATCAGTCCGTTGAGGAATGTTCCGGCAGTAACGATAATACTCTTGGCGTAAAACTCAGCACCCCATATGGTGCGTACGCCTATCGCTTCACCATTTTCTACTAATAGTTCGTCGGCTTGATCTTGCCAAATGTCTAAGTTGTCCGTGTGGTCGAGGATGCTTCTCCATTCCCAGATAAACTTACCTCTATCGCATTGAGCTCGGGGGCTCCATACAGCAGGTCCTTTTCCGATGTTCAGCATGCGAAACTGGATGGCGGTCTTGTCGGTTACAATACCCATCTGTCCGCCTAATGCGTCTATCTCTCTTACAATTTGTCCTTTGGCTATTCCGCCAATAGCGGGGTTGCAGCTCATCTGTCCAATCTTGTTCATGTCCATTGTGATGAGACAAGTCTTGGCTCCCATGTTTGCTGCTGCAGCAGCGGCTTCGCTTCCGGCATGGCCTCCGCCTATAACGAGGACGTCATACTTGAATTTCATAATCTATACTGTTTCTAATTTTCGGCAAAAGTAAGAATTTAAATTGAATTTTTAGCAAAAACACTTTGATAAATCATGAATTTATATTAATTTTGCAGCAAACTCGCAAGCACGTACCTAAAAATAGGTATGTCTTGTCGTGTCAACTAACATGTTATGAGATCAAATTCGTCAGCGGATATAAATTAGTTTCAAACAGTTAAATATTTAAAAATCAATCATTTATGTGGTTAATCAATTCATCTATTGGTAGAAAGGTAGTGATGTCA
>ERZ857629.2470-NODE-2470-length-17471-cov-4.819247_pt1 | contig 17471 bp, 14 predicted proteins | sample MGYA00519700_ERZ857629 | MGnify/ENA primary metagenome ERZ857629 (study PRJEB31778, sample SAMEA3449351) | human gut metagenome | biome: human gut; feature: human-associated habitat; material: faeces | place: United Kingdom | collected 2010/2012 ...
TCTCAGGGGCACCCATTGGGTGCCCCTGCATTTCTGTCAAATTGTGCCTTATGCGTCCTCGGTTCTTGCGATGAACTGGGAATTGTACAGCCGGTAATAGAAGCCCTTTTGTGCCATCAGGGTTTCGTGGGTGCCCTGTTCCACGACCTGTCCATGGTTCAGGACCAGAATGTGGTCGGCGGACTGGATGGTGGAGAGCCGGTGGGCGATGACGAAGCAGGTCTTGCCTGCCATCAGGGTGCGCATGGCTGCCTGAATTTCCTGCTCGGTGCAGGTGTCCACATTGGAGGTGGCTTCGTCCAGAATCAGCATCTGGGCGTCCAGCAGCATGGCACGGGCAATGGTCATGAGCTGCTTCTGCCCCTTGGAAACGGCGGAGCCGTTATCGGACAGCACCGTGTCATAGCCCTGGGGCAGCCGGGTAATGAGGGAGTGAATCCGGGCGGTCTTTGCGGCGGCAACTACGTCCTCCATGGTCGCGCCGGGCTTTCCGTAGGCAATGTTGTCGTAGATCGTCCCCTGAAACAGCCAGGTTTCCTGCAGAACCATAGAGAAGGCCCGGCGCAGAGAATCCCGGGTCAGATTTTGGATGTCCTGCCCGTCTATCCGAATGCTGCCGCTGTCCGCATCGTAAAACCGCATCAGCAGATTGATAATGGTGGTTTTTCCCGCACCGGTGGGGCCCACAATGGCGGTCAGGCTGCCCGGCTCGGCGTGGAGATTCAGCCCGGTGATAATGGGCTTGCCGGGCTCATAGGAGAAGCAGACGTTCTCCATCCGCACATCGCCGGAAACGCCCGCTAAAACTCTGGCATCGGCACGGTCGGCTTTCTCCGGTTCGGCATCGATCAGGGCAAAGACCCGCTCGGCGGCGGAAAAGGCGCTTTGCAGCTCGGCGAGGGTATTGGCAAATTCGTTGATGGGGCCGGAGAACTTCCGGGAGTACTGGACAAAACTGCTCAGATCGCCCAGACGCACCTGTCCCCGGAGGAACAGCAGGGAACCGAACAGACACACGAGTGTCAGGGATACGTTGCTGAAGAAGTTCACGGAAGGGCCGGTCACGGTGCCGTAGGACTCCGCAACGGTATAGGTGTCCACCGCTTCCCGGTTCTTCTCGTCAAATTTTTCCAGCACTGTCTGCTCCTGCCCGTAGGCACGGATCGTCCGGTGGCCGGAGAGCATTTCTTCCACAAATCCGTTGAGCGCTCCCAGTCTGGCGCTGCGTCTGCGGAACATGGGGCGGACGACTCCAGTCAGCCACCGGGTAAAAAGAAACATCAGCGGGATGGTTACAAGGAAAATCAGGATCAGCGGGGGGGCGATGGACAGCATCATGAAGAAGGAGACCGTCACCGTGACCACGCTCTGCATCAGCTGCAAAAGGTCTGTGGAGAGAGATTGGTTGACCGTGTCCACGTCGTAAGTAATGACGCTGATAATGTCGCCGGTCTGGAACCGGTCAAAGAAGCTGACCGGCAGCGCGGTGAGATTTTCAAAAATGTCCCGCCGCATCTGCTGGCTGATTCGCCGGGACATGCGGATCATGACGACATTAAGCCCGTAAGTCAGGCAGGCAGAGAGAATATAGAAAATAATCATGAGTCCCGCGCAGCGGAACACCACCGGGAAGTCCACGGCTCCGCCGGGAACATCGATGGCGTTGATTGCCTGCCCGGAGAGCTTGGGGCCGTAAAGCCCCAGCAGGCTGGAGCTGACGGACAGCAGGGCGGCGAGAACCAGAAGTCCCCGGTTCCTGCCCAGATATTTCCAGAGCCGCCGCAGCATGGCGCCCATGGGAACCTTCTTTACGGCCAGATTCCGGACATCGCCGGAGGTTTCGTTCCGGGTATACTTTCCGCCGCCAATCAGGGAAGGATTTGCCATCAGGATCCCTCCTTTTCCGCACCCATCTGGGTCAGGGCAATGTGGCGGTAGGTTTCGCAATCGGCCATCAGGCTTTCATGGGAACCGGCGCCGATGATCTTTCCCTCATCCAGTACCAGAATCAGGTCCGCGTGGCGCAGAGAGCTGACCCGCTGCGCGACCACCACCGTGGTGGTGTCCTGAAAATTCCGGTAGAGGGACTGGCGGAGGCTGGCGTCCGTTGCGTAGTCCAGTGCGGAGGAGGCGTCGTCCAGAATCAGAACTTCGGGTTTCGCCGCCAGTGCCCGGGCAATCAGAAGCCGCTGCTTCTGCCCGCCGGACAGGTTATTGCCCCGGACCTGCACCGGCGTTTTCAGCCCCTCGGGACGCTCCCGGAGGAAGTCCGCCTGGGCAAAGTCCGCCGCTTGGGCGAGCGCGTCATCGGAAATATCCCGGAAAAACCGGATGTTGTCTGCCGCCGTTCCCTCGGTCACAAAGTCGTTCTGGAACACGACGCCGAATTTCTTTCGAAGCTGCTCCGGCGGAATGCTGCGGATGTCCTGCCCGTCCAGCAGAATGGTGCCGCTGTCCGGGTCATACAGCCGCAGAAGGAGCAGCAGCAGGGTGGTTTTTCCGGAACCGGTAGCGCCGAGAATGCCCAGCGTCTGCCCGTGGCCGACGGAGAAGGTAAGGTTTTCCACATCCGGCTCCCGACCGTTGTAGGAGAAGGTTACATTCCGGAAGGCAATGTGGGGCGCACCCGGAATCGGATCGGCGGCGGGCAGCAGAGGAAGATCCTCCGGGGCGTGGAGAACGGAGGCCACCCGGTTGGCGCTGGCCTGTCCCTTGGAAAACATGACGAAGATTTTGGTGATGCCCAGCATGGCGTTGAGGATCATCACAAAGTATTGCAAAAAGGCTACAATCACGCCGCTGCGGACGGCCCCGGCGCTGACCCGGTAAGCGCCTGCAACCACCACCAGCGTCAGTCCCAGATTCAGAACCAGCGTGGCGGCGGGATTCGTAATGGCACTGACGGAGCCCGCCTTCCGGTCGACCTCCGTCAGCTCCCGGTTGACCCGACGAAAGCGCTCCTTTTCATAATCGGTTTTGCTCAGAGCCTTGATGACCCGGATGCCGGTAATGTTTTCCTGTACCACGGTGACCACCTGATCCAGCACGGATTGCTGCCGGGTGTACAGAGGCACGCTGGTTTTGGTGACGAAGTACACCACAATGCCGATGATGGGCAGCAGGGCAATGAGCACCAGAGACAGCACCCAGTCCATGCTGAGCATCATGGCAATGCCGCCCAGCAGCAAAATGGGGGCCCGGACGCCCAGCCGCTGGGTCCGCGCCAGAAGCTGGTTGATGTTATAGGTGTCGCTGGTCAGCCGGGAGACGGCAGAGGAAACGGTGATCTCATCCATCTGCCGTGGGGAAAATCCCATGAGCCGCCGGAACAGATCGTGCCGGATGGCAAGGGTGATCCGTCCGGAGGACAGAGCGGACATCCGATTGGCGGTGATGTTGAAGACCAGACACAGGGCGGCGCACAGAAACATCATCCCGCCGAAGATATAAATTTCCCGCCGGGAGCCGGCGGGAACCTTGTAGTCCAGAATGATCTCCATCAGATAGGGGATGGCAAGCTCCGACGCGGCGCCCAGCAGCTTTATGAACATGGTCAGGAGGATATACCAGCCCTGGGGTTTGATATATTTTCCAAGCTTTTCCATAATCGTTACTTTTTTGTTTTCCGGTCATAAATTTTGGCAAGTCCGCCCTCGCTGGTTTCCCGGAACCGGTGATCCAGATTGATGCCGGTTTCCCGCATGGCACGGCACACCATGTCGTAGCTGATGTTCCGGGAGCCGGTGAGAAAATAGCTCAGGTTGCAGGCGTTCATGGCCCGCATGGCAGCCACGGCGTTCCGCTCGATGCAGGGAATCTGCACAAGGCCGCAGATCGGGTCACAGGTCAGCCCCAGATGGTGTTCCATGGCGACCTCGGCGGCGTACTCCACCTGATCCAGATTCTGTCCGTACAGCTCGGCCAGGGCGGCGGCGGCCATGGAACAGGCGGTGCCGATCTCTGCCTGACAGCCGCATTCCGCTCCGGAAATGGAAGCGTTGCTCTTGGTCAGGTTGCCGATCACACCGGCGGCGGCCAGTCCCCGGCAGATTTCGGAGTCCGTAAAATGGCGGGTGTCCTGAGCGTATTTGAGCACTGCGGGCAGCACGCCGCAGGCTCCGCAGGTGGGGGCTGTGACGATGGTTCCGTTGTCCGCGTTCTGTTCGGCAACGGCGTAGGCATAGGCGGCAATGTGCTGGAATTCCCGCAGACCCGGTTCCATGTGCGCTTTCTTCTGCTCAAAGAGGTATTTTGCCTTTCGCTGGACACCCAGTCCGCCGGGGAGGGTGCCGCTGGCGCTGAGTCCCTCTGCAATGGCGTTTTTCATTACATCCCACACATTTCCAAGGAAGTCCCAGATCTCCGGTCCCTCGTTCAGCTCCACATAGTCGCTGAGGGTACCGATGTAGCGCCATTTGCAGAAATCCGCGATCTCCGCAAAGGAGTGCTCCAGATAGACCTCTTCTCCGGCATCGGCAATTTTCCGCCCGGGGATCCGGATATCGCCGCCGCCCACGGATTCCACCCGCAGCCGTCCCGTTTCTGCCCCGCCTTTCAGGGCGATAAAGTCCAGCGTATTGGGGTGGCTGTTCGGCAGCTCTTCCTGTGAAAAGACGATCTCGGTGGGTAGGGGCGCGAGAACCTCCCGCAGAACCCGATCCGTGCCGTGCCCCACACCGGTCTTGCTCAGAGAGCCATACAGAATGACCCGAAAGCCCTCTGCCTCGGGGTGCTCATCCCGGAACAGCTTTGCCGCCCGCTCCGGGCCCATGGTGTGGGAAGAGCTGGGGCCCTTTCCGATTTTGTAAATATCCCGGATCGATTTCATGAGGAAACCTCCGCTTTCTTTTTGAGTGTGAAAATTGTTGTTTAGCACACGGCGCGAAGCGCCCCTGGCTCTCCCAAAGGGGGAGCCAAGGGGGCTTCGCCCCGCTAAATTCCAATTCATCTTTGTCCTCAGTATACCAGATTCTTTCCCGGAATACAACGGCTTTTCAAAATAAACCGTCGGGATATGGTGGAAAGGTATTGACAGTTGTGCTATAATATCTTGGTATTTCATCATGGAAAACGCTGCCTTTTGGGCAGCTGCCCATAAAGGAGCGAGGAATTATGGCAAAGGATAAAAAGGTCGAGCAGATCACGGATATGGAGGTCGATTTTGCACAGTGGTTTACCGATGTGTGCACCAAGGCGCAGCTTATCGACTATTCTTCCATCAAGGGAATTTTCGTTTACCGCCCCTATGGCTATGCCATCTGGGAGAATATTCAGCACATTATGGATCAGGAGTTCAAAAAGCAGGGCGTTGAGAATGTTTACATGCCCATGCTAATCCCGGAAAGTCTGCTGCAGAAGGAAAAGGATCACGTGGAGGGCTTTGCTCCCGAGTGTGCCTGGGTTACCTGCGGCGGCAACGAAAAGCTGGAGGAGCGGTATGCCATCCGTCCGACCTCCGAGACCCTGTTCTGCGATCACTTCTCCCATGTACTTCAGTCTCATCGGGACCTGCCCATGAAGTATAACCAGTGGTGCAGTGTGCTGCGCTGGGAAAAGACCAGCCGTCCCTTCCTGCGGCACCGGGAATTCCTGTGGCAGGAGGGCCACACCATCCATGCCACTGCCGAGGAGGCAAGAGCCTTCACGGAAACCATGCTGAACGTTTATGCGGACTTCTGCGAAAACGTGCTGGCAATGCCTGTGACCCGCGGACAGAAAACCGAGAAGGAAAAGTTCAACGGCGCCGAGGCCACTTACACCATCGAGTGCATGATGCACGACCGGAAGGCCCTGCAGGCAGGCACCTCCCATTATTTCGGTGACGGCTTTGCAAAGGCTTTCGGCATCGAGTTCACCAATCAGAACAACCAGAAGGTCAACCCCTTTGAGACCTCCTGGGGCGTGTCCACCCGGCTGATCGGCGGTATTATCATGACCCACGGCGACAACAACGGTCTGGTGCTGCCTCCGAAGGTTGCCCCCATTCAGGTAGTGGTTCTTCCTATTGCCATGCACAAGGAGGGCGTGCTGGAGGGCGCCGGCGCCATCCGGGACAAGCTGCTGAACGCGGGCCTGCGGGTGAAGATGGACGCATCCGACAACTCTATGGGCTGGAAGTGCGCTGAGTACGAAATGAAGGGTGTGCCGCTCCGGGTGGAGTGCGGTCCCCGGGATCTGGAAAACGGTCAGTGCGTCCTTGTCCGCCGGACGGATCGGGAAAAGATCGTTGTAAAGCTGGAGGACCTGACCGCCGCCGTGGACCAGCAGCTGCGCATTGTCCAGCAGCAGATGTTCGACAAGGCAAAGAAGAATCTGGACGAGCATATCTACCCCGCCTTCTCTTTGGAAGAGGCGAAGGAGCTGCAGGAGAAGAACGGCGGCTATATCAAGACCATGTGGTGCGGCGATGTTGCCTGTGAAATGAAGATGAAGGAAGTGGCGGGTATGTCCTCCCGCTGCATCCCCTTTGCCCAGGAGCATCTGGCGGATACCTGCCCCTGCTGCGGCAGACCCGCGCAGAAGATGGTCTACTGGGGCGTGGCGTACTAAGGCATGGAAAAGAAGGAAATTTTGCGGGCAGTGAAGTTTACCCTGTTCTCCATCAGTGCAGGAATCATTCAGATTCTCTCTTTTACCGCGCTGACGGAGCTGACCGGACTCCCTTACTGGCCCCGTTATCTGATCGCGCTGGTGCTGTCTGTTCTGTGGAACTTTACGTTTAATCGCCGCTATACCTTTCATTCTGCCGGAAACGTGCCCAAGGCGATGGCACTGGTACTCGTTTACTATTGTGTGTTCACGCCCCTGAGTACCGTTGGTGGAGACGCACTGGCAAAGCTCGGCTGGAACGAGTATCTTGTGACGGCACTGAACATGATTGTGAACTTTGTCACGGAGTTTCTCTATGACAAGCTGGTGGTTTTCAGGGACAGCGTGGATACCAACGGACTTGCCGGTTCCACGGATGCTTCTTCCCGGTAAGGCGGCGAAACCCGGATGAAAAAGATTTTGAAGCTTCTGCCTGCCATGCTTTTGCTGGGCATCAATCCGGAGCCGGAAAATGTGTCCTTCTCCGATGGGGGAATGTACGAGAAAAAGGAAGAAAAGCCGTCTGTGCCCCGGAAAAAAAGGACCTCTCAGTGGGCGCTGGCAGCCTTCTGGCTGCTGTCCATGCTCTATCTTGAAGTATTGGCTCACAGCGCCATGTTTGATTCCTTCCGGAGCTCCTTCCGGTTTGCGCTGGGATTCACGGCGGGGGTGGGACTGGTCCTCGGACTGCTGACCGGCTTTCTGCCGGGAAAGACGGCGTTTTCCGTCAGTCTGGTGCTGTCTGTGCTGCTGGCGATCCTGTACGGAAGCCAGATCGTGTATTGCTTCATTTTTCAGACGCCTTACTCCGTCTCTCAGATGGGCATGGGCGCCGATGCGGTCACGAACTTCTGGGGGGAGACCATTGCGACCATCGGCTCACACTTCGGGTGGATTCTGGGGCTGCTGGTTCCTTCTGCTGTGCTGATTCTGCTGTACCGGCTGGTGGATTTTCGGAAGCAGAGCCGGGTTTGCCGGGGCGTGGTGCTCGGGCTCGCAGTGGTGCTTCCACTGACGGCGTACCTGGGGGTCCGCCGGGGGGGTACGGCGGCCTTCTCGGATTACTATTTCTTTACCAGCACCAAAAGCACCACGGCGCAGACCATGGAGCGGTTTGGCGTCCCCATGACCTTCTATCTGGAAAGCGTTCACACGGGCGGCGGTGCGGAGGACCCGGAGGAGGGCGGTTCCGCCCTGACGGCGGTGGTCTCCCAGCCGACGGAAGCGGAGGAGACGGAGCCGGAGGAGGTCCCGCCCACCTGGAATGTGCTGCCGATCGATTTTGACGCATTGAACGGCATAACGGATAACGAGAAAATACAGGCGTTGAACAACTACTGTGCCCAGCTGACCGGGACAAAGCAGAACGAATATACCGGCATGCTGAAGGATTATAACCTGATCCTGATCTGCGCGGAAAGCTTTTCTACGGCGGCCATCGATCCGGAAATTACCCCCACGCTCTATAAACTGAGCCATGAGGGTTTTGTGTTCGAGAATTTTTATAATTCCTTCCCCAATACCACCATTGACGGAGAGTATACCCTGATGCAGGGGTTGTATCCGGACGCGTCCCGGGGCAAGGAAAGCTCCAGCATGCTGGCATCGGCGGAAAATTACCTGCCTTATGCGCCGGGCAATATTTTCGCAAGCCAGAGGAATGTGAAAAGCTGGGGGTATCACAATAATATCCGCAGCTACTACATGCGCTATCTGACCCATCCCAACATGGGCTACGAGATGAAGTTCAATCACAGCGGTATGGAAATGACCGGCTACTGGCCTACCTCCGATTTGGAAATGATGGAGCAGAGCGTGGATGACTACATCGGCGCCGACCGGTTCAATGTGTACTACATGACCTTTTCCGGGCACTACATGTACCGGATCGACAAGAACCAGATCGCGAAAAAGAATTACGATCAGGTGAAGGACCTGCCCCTGCAAAGTCAGGAGGCAAAGGCCTACCTGTCCTGCCATATTGAGCTGGACAAGGCGCTGGAATATCTGCTGAATAAGCTGGAAGAAGCCGGGGTGGCGGACAAGACTGCCATTGTGCTGGCACCGGATCACATTCCCTACGGATTGCTGAAATCCCAGTATTTTGACCTGATGAAGCAGGAGCCGGACGATTTTGCCCGGTACAAATCCACGCTGATCTTCTGGGTCGGCGGCATGGAAGAGCCTGTTCCCGTGGATACCTATTGCAGCAATGTGGACATTCTCCCTACGATCCTGAACCTGTGGGGCTTTGACTACGACTCCCGGCTGCTGCCCGGAACGGACATCTTCTCTGACAGCCCCCATCAGGCGGTGCTGATCGACCGAAGCTTTCTGACGGACAAGGTCTGGTTTAATTCCAATACCGGTGAGATCCGGTATCAGGTGGACGAGTCGGAGATTCCGGAGGGGTACATCGATGCCATGAACCAGCGTATTGCCGCTCAGTTCGATTACTCCACCCAGGTGCTGAAAACCGACTATTTCCGCTTTGTATACGAAAATCAGAATCTGACCAGATAAAAGCACGCCCCCGGACCAATTTCCCGGTCCGGGGGCGTGCTTTGCGGAAAACGGAAATTTGGGACACAGTGCGAAGCCCCTCGGCACTCCTCCCGGGAGAGTCGGGGGCCTTATCCCGGCTGAATTTCCATTTATAAAAAATCAGAATACAAAGTCCGGGGCTTCGCTGTAGTCCGGGCGGTTTTTTGGCCCCTCGGCGAAGGAAACGGTGAGGGCGTCGTCCGGGTCGTCATAGAGGACGGTTACTTCTACGCCGGGTACCTGCTCCATGGTAAAGTGCCATTCGTTGGCGGCGTTTTGACTCATGGCAACGGCAAAGACATTTTCTGCCATGTACTGATAGATAAAGTCCGGACGGCTGTCGTCCGTGGATGCTTCTTCCAGAAAGCTTACAAAGCTTTGCAGGTCCTTTACCCGGTGAATGGAGCCCAGAATGCGATCGCCGCGGTCATGCGCCTGAATCTGACCGTTTTCCACAGGGGTCTCCATCCAGTCCGTCCGGTAGTGGGTCATATCGACAATGTAGTAGAAGCCGTCCTGCCGGATATAGTTGAATACATGTCCGTTGCCGTACAGCTTAAAGTAGGCAAGAAAGCCCACCTCTTCATAGTCTCCGGCGAGAATATAGTTCAGCCAGTCGGAACTGGAAGCGCAGCAGCCCGTATTGGTACGCACCGCGTCATAACCGGGCTTGTGATGCTCCCAGTCAAGCCCACCCTCCGAGACGGTAATATTGTCGTCGGAGGAGTAGAAATTGCCGATCTGGTAAAGCTGCATGGCTTCGTACAGGGTGGAAATTTCCGCCTGCTTCTGCTCCGGCGTGTCCCGCAGCATGGCACTGATCTGGGCGTTGGTGTACCGGCTGTCCTCCAGTGCCCGGGCAGGGACCCATTCAACCCCAGGGTATACCTCTACCGCAAAGTCTGCGTCATAGCGCAGTGTTTGCAGATCCCGTCCCGCATCGGCACCGGAATCTGCCGTGTTCGCCTGTGCCGGATCCGGATCGACTGTGAACCGGAACAGTTCCTCTACCGAATTCCCGGCGGAATCCGTAAGAAGGAACCGGTACTCCCGGCTGGTGAATTTGGCATCCTCATAGGGATAGTGGTCCTCTACCAGATAGTCCTGCCCCGGCGCAACGGTAATGTCACCGAAGGTGTTCCGGAAATCCACGCCAGAGGGCTCTCCCACAGCATTTTCTCCGTCGAAGTCCTGAATGTACCAGGTTTGCAGAGTCAGAGTCCGGTCCGTGTCATTGGTCAGCAGGCAGGAAAAGGAAAGGTCATTTCCCTGAAGCTCCGCAGGCAGCTCCTGCTCGATTTTGGAAACCGCACCGGTTCCCCCGGAGGCGTCGGCAGTTCCCGGTTCCGGTGTGGGAACCTCGGAAATTTCCAATGCGCTTTTCTGCGGCCAGAGCCGGACAATGGCAAGCACCTGCACCACGCACAGCAGCAGAAGATTGACTGCAAGCAGAATTCCGCAAAGCTGCCTGATCGTTTTTTTCATAACAGCATCCCTTTCTGACGGAAATTACTTTCGATGAATGCGCATGCCGCCGGATACGGAATCCATGCGGATCCGGCAACTGCCGTCGCCGGAGATATAGGTGCCGTTGGATGCCGTGACGCCGATTTCCGATGAGAATTTTCCGCTGACGGCGTCAAACCGGGCAGTGAAGCCGCAGTTGTCCGGGTAGGCAATATCCACGCCGCCGGAGACACTGTCCACCTCAATGGATTTGGCGGGGTCGGACAGGGTCATCTGGATGCTCCCGGAGGTGGTATCCAGATCTGCCTCGTCCAGGGTGCCGGAGAAGGAGATTCCGCCCGAGACCGTATCCGCGGACAGGTCGGTCACGGTGCAGTCCGTCAGGGTAAAGGTCCCGCTTACACCATCGTATTCCAGCTCCCCTACAGACAGGCCGGAAAGACTGACGGGAGCGGATACATTTTCAATGGTCAGTTCCGTGCATTCCCAGTTCCGGGGGACGGTGACGGTCAGATCCTTTTTGGGAGAGCTGGCGTTGAGATTCATCCCGATGTGGAATTCAAATCCCTTTGCCACGCTGTCCTCACAGAAATCGATTTTCAGCTTGTGTTCCGATTCCGTGGCGACCATGGCATACTTGCTGTCAAAGCTGCCGGTTTCCTCGTAAAGGATCACATCCGTGTCCCCGGGCTGAATGGTGACAGAGCCGGATACCCAGTCGATTTCCAGTTCGGTGATTTCCTGGGAAGCCCTCCGGGTACCGGAGTCTGTCCCGGAAGCGGATGTCTCCCTGCCTTCCGCCCCGGCGGAAGTTTTGTCGGTGGGCGTAGTGCTGTCAGAAGTATTGGAAGCTGCGGGAACCCGGTTCTCCCGGGCAATCCCGGCGGCAAGAAGCCAGCCCAGCATCAGAATGATCAGGGCAAAGACAATAATTCGGATAATGGCGCTTCTTTTCATGTTACTTAACCTCCATCAAATCCAGACAGGCGGACAGAAGCCCCTGCACCGCACCGGTCAGCGGGAAAATGAGCCAGGTCAGGGCCCAGGCATGGGTGGTGAAGCTCACGATAAAATAGGCGGCAAGCCCGGCTGCGCCCACGATGTTGTTGATGCCCTTCTGAAGCTTTTTCCGGTCAGAAGGGACCTTCATGGTTCTACCGGTCTCCGAAGGTTCCTTTTTGCCGAGAATCAGTAAAACCGTGGCGACCGCAACCATTACAAGGGTAAAGCAGAAGCCAAGAGTATCCTGACCAAATTCAGACAGCAGCATCAGGGGCGTGATGCTGAGAATGTACAGGGCAATGGCGAGGGCACGCATCAGCCGCTTTGCGGCGGCGCTGTCCGGATCTTCGGATACGGGGATGCGGGCATCCGGAGCGGTGCCGGACTGGCCCGCCAGAATTTCGTTGATGTCACCAATGCCGGAAATTGCCTGCCGATAGGCATATTCTGGACTTTTCCCCGCCGCGATCAGGTCATCGTAACGGTCCAGTGTATTCTGGAGGATTTCCTGCCGGATGTCCTCACAGTTTTCCGTCCCGCTGAAAAGCAGGGACACATATTGAATCAGCTGCTCTCTCATGCTTCTTCCTCCACATGCAAAAGATTGTCCATAATTTCCCGGGTTTCCCGCCACTCCTGTAAAAGCCGGACACAGGTCTCCCGGCCGGTTTGGGTAATGGAATAGTACCGCCGCCGGGCCCCCGGCCCACTGCCGCCCCAGTAGGAGGTGATGCAGCCCGTTTCCTCCAGCCGCTTGAAGGAGGTATACAGCGTTGCCTCCTTCAGTTCAAACCGCCCGCCGGAGAGGGTGGAGATGGTTTTATTGATTTCGTAGCCGTAGCTGTCGGAGCGCAGCAGCCGCGCCAGAATAATGGCGTCCGTGTGCCCGCGTATCAGATCACCCGCAATCGACATGTCCCATCCCTCCTTTGTGATATCATCATAGCACAAAGTACCTCATCTGTCAAGGTATCTCAAAAAGAAAATACAGCACATGGAAGTTGGCAGCGGATCGCGTCTGCCTGACCGGAAAACTGCCATTTTTGAGGGGAAATCCCTATGAAGTTCCGTCCGGAAAATCGTGAGGGGACAAAAAAGCGGGCTTCCAAAACCGGAAGCCCGTGTGCGGTGTTATGTTTCTTTTTGGGGGGCGAAGGATCGTTTCCATAGGCGAATGCCCAGGACGATGATGATCACAAGACAGTGCTCCATGACGGTGTAGGCGAAAAATGCCTGCCGTCCGTGGCGCTGGACATAATATTCCATATATCCTGCCAGCCCAAACAGTCCCACAATGCTCACCCAGACGGTGAGCATCCATTTTCGGAATCCGTTTCGTTTTACGGTGTCCACAGAGCAGAGGATGATGCTGACCGCCAAAGCGACGGCGGCGAGGATCTGCACCATGCTGACGAAGCCGTTGCTGCGCAGATACAGAGAATCATAGCGGGTGCTGTCCAGAAGAACCTGAGAAGCGCCGTAGACCATGAGAAACAGAAGCGTCGGCTTCCCCGCCGGAATATGCCGGGGGCGGGTAGAAAAGGACAGGTACCAGAGAACGGCGAACAGCACCCCCGCAAGAATTGCCTGAAAGAGAAAGGTGGCAAGCCGGGGTTCCGGCTGTCCGGAGGCGGCATTCATCACCGGGTAGGACCAGGGAAGGAAGGTCATTTCCGTCAGAATCTGGCCCCGGTCGGCGGAGGAAAAGAAGCCGCCCAGCCGCCCGATGCAGATGGCCGCCGAACCGGCGCCGCACATGCAGTCCAGCAGCCGGAGGGTACCGCCTGCATATTTTCCAAGGAGCAGTGCCGTCAGTCCGCAGCCGAAGAAGGCTCCCGTAAGCGCAAGGGTCCCGGTGGAGCGGTCCGTAAGGGCCTGACGAAGGCTGTGATAGGTGTCTGCCCGGCAATACCAGAATACCAGCCGGGAAAGGAGCAGAGAAAGGCACAGAGCGGTAAGGGCGCATACTGCCGCCCGGTACCCGGGGATCCCGGCCCGAGCGGAAAACGCCATGAAAAAGCAGAGGCCGGTGCCCACAGCCAGGGCGAGGAAAATGGAATACCAGTAAATGGTGGTATTTTCCAGAAGAACAGCAATTTGATTCATGGATTCACGCTCCCGGAAGGCTTTGCGGTGGCAAAGTAAATGATGTCGCTCATCAGCCGCTCGCTGCCGTAATTGACCTTGTTCATGAGTTGGTCGTGCATGACAACGGTGGCGGACTGGCCGCCGTCCAGCGCATAGGCCTGCTTGCAGCCGAGATCATAAATGCACTGAGAGAACTCCTCCATGGTCAGGGGATTGTAATAATGCAGATCCATATTGGCGGCGGCAAAAAGGTAGTGCAGCCGGTCCATCTGGCAGATGGCGGCCCGGGGATAACGCTTTTTCACTTCCCCCAGCGGATAGTTCTTCGGGCACACATACTCGCCGTCCTTGACAAGGTTCGGACCAAAGGAAAAGGAAAAACGGATGTTGTTTGCATCCACGTAAGCCTGTGCTTCCGCGGCGTCGGCAAAATCCTGATCCCGCTCCAGAATCAGATTTCCTTCCGCGTCTACATAACAGGTGTCCGGAATTCCCGGGTTATACCTGTTGACGGTTCCGTCCGTCACGGTGAGGCCCTTCCGGCGGTAGGCATAAAAGTCCGCGCTGCACGCAACCACCGCATTTACGGTCTGCGCCATTTCCGTGGGCTTGGACAGCGTCCCGGAAGCAAATTCCCCTCCGGTCAGGTACCGGCGGAACTGGGACGGGTGCATGAGCTTGACCTCCGAGAAGGTAAAGACCGTGTGGGAGATCACCTGTTTCCAGGTAATGGCAAGGAGCGTCTCGTCCAGATAGTAGTGAATGGTGCTGTCCGGAAAAATCTCAATATCCGTGGAGAAATACAGGGACTGTCCTTCCAGAATATCCGCAGCCTTGTCCGCCAGCCATTGCAGCTCGGCAGCACTCTGGGCTTCGCCGTAGCAGCTTTCATCCGGAAGAGGAGCGGAGACGGCGGAGTCCGGGATTGTGTATTCCTTTTTCTTTACAGCTGCCTGATCCAGCAGAATTTGGGAGAACCGGTCGGACATTTCCGCATCCCAGACCTCCGCCGGGTCATAATCCACGGAAGCAGCTTTTTTCTCCGTTTCACCGGGAGCAAGCGTCAGCAGCAGGGCGATTCCACAGCAGAGAATCAGCAGAAAGGCAGACAGCCCCCGTTTTGTTTTATTCGTCATGTGCGTCACCTCTTACCCGGATACAAAGCCGCTGAGCAGACTGAGGAACCCGTCTGTGGGGACGATCTTCCAGCTTCCGTCCTCCCGGGTCAGTTGTACGGTCAGATTGTGTTCTGCCGTGGTATCTACCTGATGCAGGGCCTGCGCGGCGGACTGGGCAAGAACCTCTGAAAGGAAGTCCGGCTGATAATTGTGGGCGGAATCGTAAACCTGTGCCTCTTCCAGTTGGGAAGCCTTCTGCGTGAGAATTTCAGGTGCGGCGGCGTTCAGGGAAGCGGTAACGGCCCCAATGTCCAGACAGGTGACCCGGACATCCACTGCCAGGTGCGTTCCGACGGCATAAGGGTCGGAGATGAATTCCCAGGAAAGACTTTTGAGATACGCGTCCCAGATCTGTCCCTCCGCAGTACCGTCCCGGGCGGGGGAATCTCCCAGCGCTGCGGAACCGGAGAGAAGGGACTCCAGCGATGCGTAATCCCCGGAGACGGCGATGTCCAGACCGTTTTCACAGGCGTGGAGCACCGGGGCGGTATCCATTTTTACAACAGGCTTCCCCCCTAGCGCGGCGCAGAGGAGAAAAACGGCAAACAGGCACAGGGTCAGCCCTGCAAGGCTCCAGCCCGTGGCTCCGGATTTTTTCATGCAAAAAGTCCCTCTTTCTTTCCGGAAATTGACTGTATTCTGGCAGACTGTGCGTCAGGGACGCGCACTGACAAGACTTTGGTACAGAATTTCCGCCTTTTCACTGCCCACGTTTTTGATTCCGGGAATGGGGAGTCCCTCGTCCATACGGCGGCGGACGATTTCGGCAAGCACATCCCCCGCAAACAGCTTTTCGCTTTTGGCGCAGGCAAGAATCGCTTTGGCATCCTCTCCCCAGTAATGGTAAGGGGAACCCTGATTCAGGAACGCCCCGCCGATGAGATCCCGGAACACATAGTAGTTGGGCAGATACCGCCAGGAGCCGCCGATGCTCCGTCTGGGGCGGTCCGGTTCCGTTTCGATAACGGTGTCCTGCAGCGTTTCGGACAGCGCTTCGATCTGCGTCCGGAGTTCGGGGTGATCCGCACCGGGATTCCAGTGCAGATTGTGCAGCCAGGTCATTTGCCCGATGGGGGAAACATCACCGTAGGTAAAGCTGAGATTCAGATCCTGCAGCGCAGTGCAGTCCAGCAGGGGGCTGTAGTCCGTAATGGGGGTGCGGAACAGTTCCAGATAGATCAGCTCTTTCAGCCCGGAGAGGGGAGAAAGGTCCGAAATTTCCGTATCCGCAAGAATCAGATAGCGCAGATGGGGCAGCTCCCGCAGCCAGCCGCATTCGGTTATGCTGCAATGTCCCAGATCCATGGCGATCAGGCTGGTGCAGTAGCGCAGATTTTTCAGCTCCTCGTTATTGGGGAGCTTCTTTTCACTGACCCCGGCGGGGAAAAAGACGGTGGCATCGGTCCGCACGCTGTGAATCCCCACCTGCACTGTCCAGACGACGGAAACCTCCGGGTATTGCCGGTTCAGGGCGTCCAGCGTTTCACTGTCGAGTCCGCAGTCGGACAAAATGAGCTGTGTCAGGTTCCGGCAGAGGAAAAGAATATCCTCCGCTTCCTCCCGGGAGACAGAGCACCCGGTCAGATCAAGAACGCCGGCGCCGGTCGAGAAGCATTGTGTCCCGACGGTTCGGTCAAACAGGAAGAAAATGTCCGGGAATTGATGGGCAAGGCGCACAGCACTGTCCTCTCCCAAAATGTCCGAAGAAATGGTCACCGTTTCCAGTTCCGGAAGGTAGGGGAGCGCCGCTTTCAGTTCCCCCGGCGTCAGGGAAAGCCCGGACAGATCCAGCACCGTGGCATCGGATGCCACAGACTGTCCGCCAAGAGAGAGAAAATAGCGGAAGGAAATATCCGGGAAAGCTTCCCGCAGGGTCGTAAGGGCGGAGAATTCCGGGAGAGTTCCCTCCAGCGTCAGGGTTTTCAGCTTCGGCAGATAGGGAAGTCCGGTATTCAGAAGGGCGGGATCCGCATCCGTTACGGTGGCATCCGTCCCGTCCCCGGGACATGAGACACTGCCCAGATTCACCTGATAGTCAACCTGGCAGGCAGGTATTTTCCGGATGAGGGAAAGAATGGCCTCGTAATCGGTGCATGCCCGGGCATCCACCAGCCGCAGCCGGGGCAGACAGGCAAGGGCTGCAATATCCGTTTCCGTCAGAGCGGTGACGGTGACCGATTCCGTGTCCAGCGGAAGCCGGGTGCCCTGAAAGGGAACCGTCCATAAGATCTGAGTATCCGGGAAGCGGCTGCACAGGGCCTCGTATTCTTCCACTGTAATTTCCTGCCGGGTCAGGTCAATTTCAGCGGCGTTTTTCGGGAAAAAGCGCCCATACAGGCAGGTGTGGGTGCCAAAAAATGCCGCGGCGCCCAGAATCCCGGCGGCCGCCGCGGCATATATCCCGATCCGCTTCTTTTTCTCCATAAAAACCACCGTGTCCTCTTAGTCCGTACCTGTTACCATAACCTTAGCGTCGCTTGGCAAGGGCACACATGGTTTTCCCGGACCTAAACGACATCCGGCTTTGTTATCCTCGTTGATGGGCGACAGCGCAAGTCAAGGACGATAACGCAGCGAAAGGCGTGCCGGAACGTCCGGCGGGCA
>ERZ857629.2478-NODE-2478-length-17457-cov-3.178830_pt1 | contig 17457 bp, 27 predicted proteins | sample MGYA00519700_ERZ857629 | MGnify/ENA primary metagenome ERZ857629 (study PRJEB31778, sample SAMEA3449351) | human gut metagenome | biome: human gut; feature: human-associated habitat; material: faeces | place: United Kingdom | collected 2010/2012 ...
CTAACCCTACTACACTAGATAAGAATTCGAAACAATACTAAAAGAAATACAAAAGGAGAATAAACTATGAATTTAGTAGAATGTATTCATACAGATAGTCGCTGTTTTAAGTGTTTTCAGCCGGCTAGTCCTATTGGAATAGTTGTTCATTCAACCGGAGCTAATAATCCTTGGCTTAAAAGATATGTTCAGCCTTCAAAAAATGATTACTATAAAAAGGATTTGCTCAGAAAAATTGGAGTTAATAAATATGGTAATCATTGGAATCGCAATATTACGAAAGCAGTTCATTACATGATAGGAAAGCTTTCGGATGGAACAATTGCAACAGCACAGACGCTTCCTGTAAACATCGCTGCATGGGGAGTTGGAAAAGGAAAGAATGGCTCATTCAATTATGACCCTACTGCTCATATTCAGTTTGAGATTCTTGAAGATGGACTTAATGACAAAGTTTATTTCACAAAAGTTTACAAAGAGGCGGTTGAGCTTTGTGCTAATATTTGTAAATTTTATGGATGGGACGAATCTGTAATTGTTTCTCACAAAGAATGCGCTGAGAGAGGATATGGTTCGAGGCATAAAGATCCAGAGCATTGGTTTACAAAGTTTGGTAAGTCTATGAATGATTTCCGTAAAGATGTCCGAAAAGTTATGGACGGTCGTTCTATAGACGAAGAGAACTACATCATCCACACCGTAGTTAAAGGAGACTCTCTGTGGAATATAGCAAAGAAGTATCTTGGAAGTGGATTTAAGTATACGGAGATTAAGAAACTCAATGGTCTCACTTCCAACAAAATTCATTCTGGACAGAAACTCAAGATACCTCCGAAGAAGTAATTTTAGGAGATTGAAAGGAGGCGAAGGCATCTATGAGAAAGTCCTCAAAAGTAAATGCTGATGTAGACCTTGGAAGACCAGCTTTGTCACCAGAAGCAAGGGACAATCAAATGATATCCCTTGCAGTAAACTTAGCTGAGAAACAACTTATGGAAGGCACCGCCTCCTCACAGGTTATTACGCATTATCTCAAACTCGCAGCTACAAGAGAGCGCGAGCGAATAGAGAAAGATATTCTTGAAGAACAGAAGAAGCTTGTCATAGCTAAAACAGAAGCTCTTCAGTCTTCCAAGAGAATCGAAGAACTGTATGCAAATGCTATCGAAGCTATGCATATGTATGGAGGCCACTCCAATGAATAATTTTCGTACTTATACTGAGCTTATCTCGTTTCCCACTTTTGAAGAGAGATTCGAGTACCTCAAGCAAAATGGAAAAGTATGTGAAGACACATTCGCATTTGACCGTTATCTCAATCAGATATTTTATAACTCTCCAGAATGGAAACGAGCAAGACGAAACGTTATAGTCAGAGATAATGGATGCGATTTAGGTATTCCTGATAGAATAATTATGGGTAAGATAATAGTACATCATATAAATAAAATTACAATTGACGACATTAAGAACCGAAATCCTGATATTCTCAATCCAGAGTATCTTATAAGTGTATCTCACATAACCCATAATGCTATTGAGTACGGAGATTCAAATCTTTTAATAAAAGAATACAAAGAACGTTCGCCAAATGACACGTGTCCTTGGAAACGTTAAAAGAAAGGAGGCAACGCAAGTGGTTAAACGGATGAAAGTAGCTATATGTGATGCCTGCGGAAAAACCGATCTCATAAGAAAATATTATTCTTGGAATGATTCTTGGGAAGTAATACCTTGTGGATGGGAATACAGAACCCGGAAAGAACTTCTTTGCGATAAGTGCGCCAAAGCATATGAAAGGCTTCTTGAAGAAGTAAAGCTAGGTGATACTGATGGTTAAGTTTTTTGCGATTCAGTATAGTATTACTTATAAATGCACAGTAAGCAGCGGTATAGAAGTAAACAATAACCTTGCCTCTCTTGTTGGAATTTATGTAGAAATAGTAAATTCTTGAAGAAGGAGGTTAATGTCATGACTTCGATTATCGTTTCAATTATAACCGGTTTATTCACTGTCGTTGGCACAATAATTACTTGTTTAGCAACATCTAGAAAGACACATAATAGGATGGAAATTAATCAGGCAATATACGAAACAAAGATAGAAGAATTAACTAGAGAAGTTCGAGAGCACAATGGCTTTGCAAAGCGAATGCCTGTTGTTGAAAACAGATTGGACACTATTGAAAAAAAAATTGATAGACTCGAACATGTTAAATAAGGAGGTAGTATATGGATAGCATCCTTCTAACTATTAAGAAGGGTATAGGCATTGATCCTTCTTATGAAGCCTTTGATCCTGATATTATAATGCACATAAATTCAGTGCTATTTATTCTTACTCAGGAAGGAATTGGACCTAAAGAAGGCTTCAACATAACTGGACAGGATGAAACTTGGGAAGATTTTCTTGGAGAATCCAACACTAAATTGTCAGCTGTACAGTCTTATGTAACTTTAAAAACTCGTCTTTTGTTTGATCCTCCACAGAGTGGAACATTAAATGAACAAATTACGAAACTAATATCAGAATTGGAATGGAGATTGTATTCAACTAACCCTTATTAATTAGGAGGTAAGGAAAAATGAATGGCTATTACGATCCAAGTCAACAGTGGCAAGGTTTTTCAGGTAATCCAAATTATCTGAACACTAACACATCAATACCTAATACATTTAGGCAGCAAACTATGCCACAGCCGCAAATGCAGCAGCAGTCTATAAGAGGTAGATTTGTTGAAGACCCTCAAAGTATAACTCCCCAAGATGTTCCAATGGACGGATCAATTGGAGTATATCCGACAAAAGATTGCTCTGCTATTTATTTAAAAGCATGGCAGCAAGATGGCACGATTAAAACAGTGAAATACATTCCAGAAGAAACTGTTCCAGAAATTAAGAGAAAAGTAACATCATTAGAAGATCTAGAAGAAAGAGTCAAAAAACTTGAAGCTTCAATCCGAAAGGGTTCCAAGAAAAAGGAGGATACTGAAGATGAATCTTGAACAATGGGCAATAAATCTGATAAGCAGAAATCCTAATATCGCTAACAATCCTCGTGCCCAAGAATATATTAAGATTATTCAAAGCGGGGATTCGAAGAAAGGCGAAGAAATAGCTAATAACCTCTGCCAAACATATGGCATGTCCAAAGAAGATGCAATAAAAAATGCTAAACAATTCTTTGGCGTATAATTAATTGTTAAAACCTTATATGAAGGAAGCGCGCGGTCTGGAGTATAAGTTTTTAAATATTTTTTTATATTATACGGAGGTCTAGAATATGTTCAATTCAAATGGTCCGAGTCTTGCTGATATAGCAGCAGTTACAGGTAATCGTAATAATGATGGTTTCGGTGAAGGTAATGGCTGGTGGATATTAATTATTCTGTTTGCCATATTTGGTGGGTGGGGTAATAATAGTTACGGCAATAATCGGGGCAATGATGGTGGCGGAATGAGAAGTGTTTATGAAGGATATGTTCTTCAGAACGATTTCTCACAGCTTGAAAGAAAGGCAGATAATATTCAAAACGGTATTTGTGATAGTACTTATGCACTTAACAATACCATGCAGAATGGCTTTGCTAATCTTAACCTCGCTCTGTCTAATCAGGGATACGAAACTCGTAATGCTATAAATGGTATTAGTTCTCAGCTGGCTTCTTGCTGCTGCGAAATTAAGACCGGCATGATGGAGAATCGTTACATTGAAGCGCAGGGCTTCGCTAATCTCAATAATACTCTCTGCGGACTTGGTAGAGATATAATTGAGAACCAGAATAACAATTATAGGGCACTCCATGACGAGCTTGTAGCCGACAGGATTGAAGCCAAGAATGCTCAGATAGCTGAACTCCAGCTTAAGAATCAGCAGCTTTCGTTTGCTGCTTCTCAGCAGGCTCAGAACAACTATCTTGTTTCGACACTTCGTCCTTCTCCTATTCCTTCCTATCAGGTACAGAATCCGTATTGCTGTGCAAGCAATATTAACACCTACACCGGTTGCAACGGCTGTGGGCAGTGATTAGTATTTGATTAGGAGGTGCGCTATGATAGTTCTGTCAAACAATGCATCTCAGACGCTTGCTGCTGGTCAGGCAATGACGTTTAACACTACCGTGCTTAAATGCGGTTGTAATGAATGTCATAGAGCTAATACCGGTTCAGTTAAACTTACCAGAAATGGTGTTTATAAAGTTGAATTTAGTGCTAATGTAGCAGGGGCAGCTGCAGCGCTCCAGCTTAATATAGCTCTTGGTGATTCGCCTCTTCCTGAGACGACTATGATTTCAACTCCTGCGTCCGCAGATGTCTTTAATAATGTTGCTACAGCAACAGCCGTAGCAAAATGTTGCTGCGATTATGACCGTATAACGGTTGTAAATACCGGAACAACAGAAGTAATAGTTGGACCGAATCCGTCTCTTGTTATTAACAAGATTTCGTAAGGAGGTACTTCTATGAATGATATATATGAACTTGAACTTGAGATGAAGCCGATGTGCGACATAAAGTGCAAGCTTATTGATGCTGTTAAAGAAGAATTTGGAAAAGGCACAGAAAATGTTCGAACTGCTGAAATGGGCGAAGTAATCGATATGATTAAAGATATCGCCGAGGCAGAGAAGGATTGCTATAAAGCACTCTATTACAAGACTGTAACAGAGGCTATGGGTGATGCTTCCGAGGAACGTTATGGCTATACAAAGAGGATTTATCGTCCTTATACAGACCATGAGCCTTATCTGGATGAGTATCTTCATGACGGCAACGATCCCTACTCGTATAATTTCAAAATGGGTTACACTTCTCCCAAAGAGAAATACATGGATCGTATAGGTGATGCCCGTTATGGGAAAGCTTATAACGAATACAAGATGGCGAGACGTAGCTATACTACCACAAATGATTCAATGGCTAAGGACGAAATGAACGCCCATGCACTTGAACATGTTAGTGATACAATAGCTACCATGCGGGATATTTGGAAAAGTGCAGACCCTGATCTCAAGAAGAGAATGAAGAGTGACTTCACGAATCTTCTCAGTGAAATGACTATCTGAGTCTTATAAGCCATGTTTAGACAGAAGCAATTCTATTTAAACGGGCTTGTTTGGAAGATTAGGGTTGTAAATCACAGAAGCTCTATGCTCATGGATAGAACTGGAACTCATACTGTTGCTACTACAGACCCGATAACTAGAACTGTCTATTTATCATCTGATTTTCACGATGGTATGCTTGTTAAAGTTTTAATCCATGAGCTAGGGCACTGCGCAATGATTAGTTTTAATCTAATAGAGGACATTCATAAAATGGTAAAACCTGAGTATTGGCTTGAAGCTGAAGAATGGCTATGCAATTTCTTATCAGACTATGGTCTTAAGATTTTCTCAATAGCTTATTCTATTTTAGGCGAAGAAGCATTTGACTATGTCCTCTATAGGTTCGAACGAATGATTGCCTAATCCAAACAAATAAGTTCGGATAGGAGGTAAGAGACATGTTTTATGATGTTGATGAAATTTATCATTACGGAATAAAACGCAAATCAGGTCGATATCCTTATGGCTCCGGAGACAAATGGGGAAAGAAAAAAAATGACCCCGGAAAAGTGCAGAGAGCAAAAGTAAAAAAATCAAAAGAAGAAAAGAAGCAGGTCAAGATTGACGAATCTAGAAGACGTAAAGATGAAAGTCGTGAAGCTTTTAGAAAACGTATTCGAGGAAGTGACGATGCTGGTCAGATAGCTAAAAACACTACGTACTTTACAGACGATGAGCTCAAACAGATAGCACAGAGAATGCAGAGTATAGCAGATATTAAGAAGTTCAGTCCTGCAAAGGTTAACAAAGTTAAGAATTTCTTTAGTCATCTTGACAATGTTGCAAATTATGTTGGAACAGCTACTAAGCTGTACACAAATGTAATGAAAGCTGTCGGAGCTATAAGTGGAGATAATAGTAATGATAGTAGTAAGAAGAAAAAAAAGAAAAAAGAAAAAGAGTAATTAGGAGGAATTACTATGAGTTTATCTAATACTGCTGTGCCTAAATATTACGGGCAGTTTAGGGATGCAGTACTACGGAATGAAATACCCGTATGCAGACATATTGCCCAAGAGATGCAGCGTATAGATGATCTTATAGCTAATCCCGGAGTATATTATAGTGACGATGCTGTCGAAGGTTATATTCGTTTTTGTGAAAATGAGTTGACCTTAACTGACGGTTCGCCAATGCAACTTCTTTTTACTTTTAAGCTTTGGGCGGAACAAGTTTTCGGATGGTATTATATTGTAGAGCAATCTGTTCCTGTTGTAGATAACAAAGGACGGACTTCACATTATATTACCAAACGAACCTTTAAGCGTCTTGTTAATAAGCAATATCTCATAGTCGGACGAGGTGCAGCTAAGTCTATGTATGGTTCAACAATACAGGCATATGGCCTTACAGTTGACAATACTACAACTCAGCAGGTAGCAACCTCAATAACAATGAGTCAGGCGAATGAGATACTTCAGCCTATAAAAACTGCTATTACTAAATCTAGAGGTCCTCTTTTTAAATTTCTTACTGAAGGTAGCCTGCAGAATACAACAGGCTCTAAAGCAAATAGAGTTAAGTTTGCAGCTACTAAAAAGGGTATCGAAAACTTTATAACTAATTCTTTACTTGAGATTCGTCCCATGACTATTGATAAACTTCAGGGACGAAGAGATAAATACGCCACAGTAGATGAGTGGCTTTCAGGTGATATTCGAGAGGATGTCATAGGCGCTATTGAACAGGGTTCTTCCAAGAACGATGACTATTTAATTATAGCTATGAGTTCAGAAGGTACAGTCAGAAATGGTGCTGGTGATACCATTAAAATGGAGCTTGAAAGCATTCTCAAAGGTGATTATAGAAACCCTCATGTATCTATTTGGTGGTATAATCTCGATGATAAAAGTGAAGTTGGGAATCCTGCTATGTGGGTAAAAGCAAATCCTAATCTTGGCTATACTGTAAAGTATGAGACATATCAGCTGGATGTAGAGCGAGCTGAAAAAGCTCCTTCGACAGCAAATGATATTCTCGCCAAAAGATTTGGAATACCTTCTGAAGGTTACACATACTTCTTTCCGTATGAAGAAACTATTTGTCATCCTAAGAGAGAATATTGGCAAATGCCTTGTGCTATGGGTGCAGACCTTTCACAGGGAAACGACTTTTGTTCGTTTACATTTCTATTTCCTCTCCCCCATGGAGGATTTGGAATTAAGACTCGAAATTATATTTCTAGTTTTACTCTCGGAAAACTTCCTTCAGCGATGCGTCTTAAATATGATGAATTTATGAATGAAGGAAGTCTAGTGGTTCTAGAAGGAACTATTATCGATATGATGGAGGTTTATGATGACCTTGATGCTCATATTAACAAATGGGGATATGATGTGCGATGCTTTGGTTATGACCCGTATAATGCTCAGAAATTTGTAGAGCGTTGGGAACAGGAAAATGGTCCTTTTGGAATACAGAAAGTTATTCAGGGAAGAAAGACTGAGTCGGTTCCTCTTGGAGAACTAAAAGCATTGTCAGAAGAAAGAAAATTACTGTTCGATGAGTCAATTATGACTTTTGCAATGGGAAATTGTATTGTCCTTGAAGACGTTAATGGCAACAGAATGCTCTGTAAGAAACGTTATGAGGCAAAGATAGATCCCGTGGCGTCTCTCATGGATGCATTCGTTGCATATAAGAATAATGTTGACTCATTCTAATCTTTCGGAAAGGAGGTAATTTTCAAAATGGGTTTATTTGACCGCATTAAAAAAGGTTGGAATGCTTTTAAAGATGACGAAGAGCAACCTGTAGTACCATTCAGGTATAGTGAAGGAAGTTCCTATCGTCCTGATAAGCTTAGAACCTTTGTAGCAAATGAACGTACTACTATTGCCTCCATTATAAGCCGTATTGCAGTAGACGCATCTTTAATTACAATTAATCATGTTCAACTTGATGATAATGGACGTTTCAAAGAAATTATTAATTCAGGTTTGAATAAATGTTTTAATCTTTCTGCTAACATAGATCAGCCCGGAAGAGCATTTATCGAAGACGCAGTTCTATCGATGCTTCAGGAAGGTGTTGTTGCACTTGTTCCTATTGAAACAGATACCAAACCTAAAAGCCCCGGTTCATACGACATATTATCAATGCGAACAGGAAAAGTTGTAGAATGGTATCCTGATAGAGTAAAAGTAAATGTCTATGACGAGATTTGTGGTAAACGAAAAGACATAATTCTTCCTAAGTGGAGAGTAGCAATTGTTGAGAATCCGTTCTATTCAATCATGAACGAATCAAACTCAACTCTTCAGCGTCTTACTCGTAAGTTGTCACTTCTCGATATTATAGACGAACAGTCAAGCGCTGGTAAACTGGATCTAATTATTCAGCTTCCGTATGTTATCAAATCTGATCTTCGTAAGAAACAAGCTGAAGAACGTCGTAAAGACATAACAGATCAGCTTGCTAATTCCAAGTATGGTATTGCCTATACTGATGGAACCGAGCGTATTACTCAGCTGAATCGCCCTGTTGAAAATAACCTTATGAGTCAGGTTGAATATTTGACAAATCTTATGTTCAGCCAGCTCGGAATGACTCAGCAGATACTTGATGGCACAGCCTCAAGCGAAGTAATGACGAACTATTATAGCAGAATAATAGAGCCTATAGTGTCTATAATCGTCGATGAAGTTAACAGAAAGTTTATAACTGACACTGGAAGAACTCAGGGTAAATCTATGACATTCTTTAGAGACCCGTTTAAGCTTGTTCCTATCGATAAGATAGCCACAATGGCGGATACATTTACTCGTAACGAGATAATGAGTTCTAATGAAATTAGACAAGTTATAGGTCTTAAGCCTTCTTCAGATCCGCATGCAGACCAGCTTAGAAACAAGAATCTTAATGCTTCTGAATCTGGTCCAGTAGCTACGGTTGATGGGGCTAATGTGGAATCAGCATCCCAGCAGGTCACTGCAGAAGATGTTAAAAATATGATTGATTCAATGTAATTATGGAAGAAAGGATTTTTCAAAATGAGTACAGAATACGATTTTTGTGGGTACTGTACGGCTAACAATATTAGATGCAGTGACGGTCGAGTTATAAAACCCGACGCATTTAAGGATTGTGATGGAAAAGTAGTACCTCTCGTCTGGAACCATCAGCATAATGATGTCCAGAATGTACTTGGTCATGCTCTTCTTGAGAACAGGCCTAAGGGCGTTTATGCCTATGCCAAGTTCAATAAGACTCAGCGTGGTCAGGATGCAAAAGAAGGCGTTGAAAACGGTGATATCACCGCAATGTCAATATTTGCAAATCAGCTTCAGCATAATGGAAGCGATGTTATTCACGGAATGATACGTGAAGTAAGCCTTGTTCTCGCAGGTGCTAACCCCGGAGCATATATCGAAGAGATATCACACTCCGATGATGGGTATGGCGATGCTGCTACTATATTTATAGACGAAGTAAATTGTGGACTTAGTCTCGAACATGCAGAAGAGGAAACAGAAGATACTAAAGAAGACTCTGCTGAATCTAATGACGAAGAGACTATAAAAGACGTTATTGAGTCTATGAATGATAAGCAGAAGCAGATTGCATTTGCTCTTATAGCTAAAGCTATGAATGAGGCACGCGGAGGTGAAGAGGAAGAAGAAGTTTCTCACGCTGAAGCAGATGAAACAGAAGAGGATGAGGATGAAGACGAAGACATGTCTGCTGAAACAGTTCAGGATGTCCTCGACTCTATGACAGAGAAGCAGAGGACTGCTCTCGAAGCTATTATCGGTGAAATTCTTTCACATAGCGACACCGATGATGAAACAGAAGATTCTACAAATGAAGGAGACAATACTGAAATGAAACACAATGTATTTGATGAAGAGACTCAGCAGAATGACGAAGTACTCTCTCACTCTGAGATGATGGCTGTCATTAATGATGGTAAGAAGTACGGCTCGATGAAGGAGTCCGCACTCGCACACGGAATTGAGAACATAGACTACCTCTTCCCGGAGGCTAAGCCTGTTGACGCAGTTCCTCAGATGATTTCTAGAGACCATGACTGGGTAACCTATGTTATGGGTAATGTTGGACACAGCCCGTTTAGCCGCATTAAGTCTGTTGAGGCAGACCTTACTGCTGATGAAGCAAGGGCTAAGGGTTATACCAAGGGTAAGAAGAAGGTAGAAGAAGTTATCTCTCTCCTTAAGAGATCTACCACCCCGACAACCGTTTACAAGAAGCAGAAGCTCGATCGTGATGATGTCATTGATATTACTGACTTTGATGTTGTTGCTATGATTAAGTCTGAGATGCGTTATATGCTGGATGAGGAACTTGCTCGCGCATTCCTCGTTGGTGATGGACGTAGCGCAGCTTCTGATGACAAGATCAAGGAAGACAACATCAGACCGATTTGGACCGATGATGACCTTTACACAATTAAGGCTGGTATCACTCTTGCTGCTGATGCAACAGAAGATGACAAGGCTAAGGCTATCATTCGTGCTGCTGTCAAGGCTCGTAAGAATTATAAGGGCTCTGGTAACCCTGTGCTCTTCACAACTGAAGACACTCTTACTGATATGCTCCTCCTCGAGGACAATATCGGACGTCGTCTCTATGACAACGTTAATACTCTTGCTACCGCTATGCGTGTATCCAACATCATAACTGTTCCGGTTATGGAAGGACTTACTCGTCAGGTTGCTTCTGGCTCTAAGAATTATAACCATGAACTCCTCGGTGTTATTGTTAATATCAAGGACTATAAGGTCGGTGCAGACAAGGGCGGCGCCGTTTCGATGTTCGAAGACTTTGATATCGATTACAATGCTCAGAAGTACCTGATTGAGACCAGATGCTCTGGCGCTCTTACTAAGCCTTATTCTGCTATTGCTATTGAGGCAGTTGCTGAGGCTACCTAATTAAAGGAGATTTTCAAAATGGCAAAATTTTACGGTAAAATAGGCTATATGAAGACTGTAGATGATGGGTCTGGAGTCTGGAATGAGTCTTATGTTGAACGTCCTTATTACGGGGACATAATTCGTAACACCTTTAGATATTCGTCTAATGAGTATGTTAATGACGATGTCACCATTTCAAATGAAATTAGTGTAATAAGTGATAATTTTGCTGTTGAGAATTTTCATCTTATGCGCTATGTAGAATTTATGGGTGCTAAATGGCGCATTACAAATGTTGAGTTTGAATACCCTAGAATTAAGCTGACTCTTGGAGGTGTGTACAATGCATCGTAAACGAACTGAACTCCAGAAACTTTTGGAAAGCAAGCTAGGAAGCAAGAATGTATATTTTCAGCCTCCTGAGTCAGTTAAATTAAAGTATCCGTGTATAATCTATTCTCTTAATAGACTTTACAATAACTTTGCTGATGATAGCGTCTATCTTCAGTCGAGAGGATATATGGTTACTGTATTGGATAAGAATCCTGATAGCCCTATAATGAATTCCATATCAGAAATACCTCAGTGTACTTTTGATAGATTTTATACAGTCGACAATATTAACCATTGGGCATTTACTATTTATTATTAAAGGAGGCTATTAACAATGGCTGCTATTACTTGGGATGAAACCGGTAAAAGATTTTATGAAACCGGTGTTGACCATGGCGTTCTTTACCCTATTTCCGAAGCTGGAAAGTATACGCCGGGAGTTGCTTGGAACGGTCTGACCGCTCTTACGGAGACTCCTGAGGGTGCAGAAATCGAGGACCTCTACGCAGATAACATTAAGTATCTCTCTCTGCTTTCAGCTGAGACCTTTGGCGGTACTATCGAAGCTTACACCTATCCGGATGAGTTTATGGAGTGTGATGGCTCCAAGGAGCTCGTTGCGGGTGTCACAGCTTATCAGCAGGCAAGAAAGACTTTCGGTCTGTGCTACAGAACTGTTCTTGGTAACGATGTTGATGGTAACGAAAAGGGTTACAAGCTTCATCTTATCTATGGTTGTAAGGCATCTGTCTCTGAGAGAGCTTACAGCACGATTAACGATTCGTCTGAGGCGATTACGTTCTCTTGGGAGTTCAAGTCTACTCCTGTTACTATCGCTAAGGAAGGATTCAAGCCTACCAGCTGTATAATCATTGATTCTACTAAGGTTGCTAAGGAGAAGATGACTCTTCTTGAGAAGAAGCTGTATGGCGATACGAGTACAGAGGCTGAGCTTCCTCTTCCGGATGAAGTTCTTACTATCATAGGAGAGTAATAATTATGGGAACCAAGCGTAGATATACTCTTGGTTTTTCTGGTGCAGGATTTGAGCATGCCGAGCCTCCGTTCGAGGTTAAGTATGCTCAGTCCTTCCCCGACAAACCTATAATTAATATAGACCAGTCTAATATCACTATGGGCTGGTATACTGCTAAAGATAGCAAGTATGTTTACAGAGTTCTCCGCGGTTGCCTTTTAAGAGATGGTGAGAGAGTTCCCGTCACTAAAATGGATGAAATTAAGCAGTTCTTTGAGCTTAACGAATTCGGTGATGCTCAGAGACTTAAGTATTATCCTGTATGGAGAGGAACTGGTGGTTATGGTCGTGATCACTTCTATTGCGAAGGAGACTTTAACTTCAAAGATTGAGAACCTGAGACAGCATTTATTCTGCTTTCTTGCAACTATCTTGCAAGCACAACTAATCCTAATGCAAGTTTTTACTATGGTATATTGCTCTGTACAGATGAATTCTGCGCTGCAAATGTAGTATCGCCACAGCCTATTCCTTCTGAGGGAGGTGGATCATAATGGGAAATCTTGACTTTTTGGAGAAGAAACCGAGAATAGCTTATACACTTTCTTGGGATGGTGTTACTGAGGGGAAGGTTACTAACACCACAGGTTCTCGCAAAGTATATAAAATAAGTTCTGAGGAATTTATTCCAAGACCTGATATCGTTTGGACTCCAACTGGTTCTAGTAGTATTCCATGTAATACACCTGAGAATATAAGGTTAGAAAAGAACTATCACTTTCACAATATTGAGGATGTGTCTAATGTTTCTGTTTCAGTATTAAAAGAAGATACTAGCAAAGCTGGGTATTATAAATTCTTTTTAATGTTTGGCGATAACGATACTGGTAATAATAACATAGACCTTTTTTATGTTCTAGTAACAAATAAAGAGATACTTTCTGGAGATTTTGGTAATGTAAACCCTACATTTTCTGAAATTGGATGGTATATAGGTAGCCCTTCGAATACAGAAGCTGGAGATATTATGAGTATTCTCAAAGATCCTCTTGTCCAGTTTAGTTATTCAGGCAAAGGCTTTACCTCTCCTAAAAAATACTACAGCGAGCTTTCCAACTCTATAGACGCAGATACCTATTATACTCTTTGGATTGACCATACTGTCATAGAAGCAGCTTCTGGAAAAGAAGATGACTATAATGCTATCTGTGTTCCCGGAGATTGGAATAGTAAAGCTGATATTCAGCTCGATGAAAAGCTTGCTAAGCTTCTTAAAGCAATGTCTTATAATAAAGTTTCAGCTATAGTAAAATATGCTGAAGCTGTTTCTAAAAAAACACCAGAGAATCTTGAGCAGATTAAAACTCAGCAGTACATTACAACATGGACTGTAAATAAGAACCAGCTTAATATATATTATGGCAACGATATTATTTTCAGGCAGACCTATGATGTTAATGAAGAGCATGAGTGGTATGCAAAGTATTTCTCTAATACGCCGTAATTAAAGAGGAGCATGTATGAAAAATTATTCTATAACCATATCTGGTAAAGGATTTGAAAGTGTTAAAGCTCCATTTGAAATTGCCCATACTAATCTATATTATGAACCAAAAATAATATATGTAACACCAGCTATGGTACCCGGAACTTTCGATAGAGTGAGCCGTCTTGCAAAAATAAAAGTTCCTAATGCAACGTCTGGAGTAGGTGAATATAGATATGTGTATACTGAAAGAGCCTATTTACCAAATATAATTCCTCAAACCATCAATCAGATTTTTGATGTTATATCAAAAGGAAATCATACTAATATTGACGATATTAGTCCATTTTATTACGGTGATGATTTTAATGGCAGTATTGCCCCTGCAAATAGATATAATATTATTAGTTTTGAAGGACAGTTATTTGAAGACGCTATATACATTAATGCTAATGCCATGCTGTATCTTGGACGTGATTTAAGATCTCAAGGATATAATTATTCTGGTAACATGGGTGTATTTATAGGAACAGATGACGAATGGGAGAAGCTAGACAAGACGCTGCCGAGTGGTGGAATATTATACTAAAAATCTCTCAAGTAACCCCAACACACAATTTTAATATTTTTTAATTTTAAGGAGGAACTACTTATGAACGACGAAAAATACATTCTCTACGTACGTCCTATTACTTTCGACGGTGCTGTTAAACGAATCGACGTTATCGACATGAATACTAATGAACAGCTTAACTATACAGAAAGTGATAAGGATACGATACTAGAGCATTTTATTAACGAATCGTTAGTCGTCAAAACCATAGGTCGTTCCTCCTATCTTCACTTTGTTCTCAGTGCTATTACTGTAAGCAGTAATAAAGAAGAACCGTATATGATCTTTACCTTTGAAGACAGGGATCATAAAAACTCATATTATAAAACCAAAATTTTTTCAAAATAAAGGAGAAAACTATTATGTACGTACAGAAGATTAAGTATATGGATTACAACGGAATGGAAAGAAACGAAACATTCTATTTCAACTTTACAAAGGCAGAAGTCGTTGAGATGGAGTATGGCGTTAGTGGAGGACTTACCGCTGTTCTTAATCAGATTTCGGAGACCAAGGACTTCCCTAAGCTTATAGCTATTTTCAAGGATCTTATTCTTAAGGCTTACGGTGAAAAGTCTCCGGATGGAAGACGTTTTATCAAGTCGAAAGAACTGTCGGATGAGTTTTCACAGACAGAAGCTTATTCCGAACTTTATATAAAGCTTGCAAGTGATACTGATGCAGCTCTTGAATTCATCCGTGGAATCATGCCGGGAGATATTTCCGATGATGACATGGCTAGAATAAAGGCTGGTTCAATGGAACTCCCTAATGCTTAAAATTCATGTCCCTGAGCGAGAGATATGGAATACCAAAGAAGAAATATTTGAAACTTGCAAGGGATATGACGTTACATTAGAGCATAGCCTCATATCTATCTCCAAATGGGAAGCTAAATGGCATAAAGCATATCTAGGGCCTCAGGAGAAAACAAAAGAAGAAATACTTGATTATATGAGATGTATGATTGTCACGCCTAATCTACCAGATAATATTATCAACTTTTTAACAGAAGATAATATAAAAGAAATAACCTCATATATGCAGAATCCTATGACAGCGACTGTATTCAACGATAATTTCGATAATAAGTCGCAAGCACCTTCAAAAGATACGATGACAAGTGAATACATTTACTTTTTGTTGTCGTCTTATAGGATTCCTTTTCATGATGTTGAGAAGTGGCATCTTAACAGATTAATGACACTTATTCGTATATGCTCAATCAAGAACGAACCTCCGAAGAAAGCTAACCCTAAGCATTTGGCTAGAAGCAGAGCTTCTCTTAATGCTGCAAGGAGAGCCCGGATGGGTTCAAAAGGATAAAACAAAGAAAGGAGTAGCTGGTCATGATAAAACTCGTTGCTAAAGGTGGTTTCAAGAAAGTATCAAGTTACATTGAAAGACTCAAAGAGAATATTAATATTGGAACCCTCGACAAATATGGCAAAAGAGGAGTTGAAGCTTTAGCATCAGCTACTCCTAGAGACACTGGTTTGACAGCTGCATCATGGCAGTACAGCATAACCAGAGAACGTGGAAAGGCAACTCTTTCTTTCCATAATACAAATTTTCAAAATGGAATCCCTATTGCGATAATTCTACAATATGGACATGCTACACGTAATGGAGGATGGGTTCAAGGAATAGACTATATAAATCCTGCAATAAGACCTATCTTCGAAGAATTAGCAAATCAAGCATGGGAGGAGATGAAATATTAAATGCCTAGAACAGTAGACGATACCGTAGTAAGTATTGAGTTTGATAATAAAAAATTCGAGAAAAATGCCAAACAAACGATGTCTACAATAGACAAACTTAAGGCCAAACTGCGGTTTAAAAAAGAAAACAGGCTGTCTGATAACATTAACAGGGAAATAAACAATGTTGATGTTTCTCCTATGGAGGCAGCACTTCATAAATTTGATCTTAAATGCTCAGCATTTGAAATAGCACGTATAACTGGTATTCAGAGAATAGTAAATGCTGCTATTACTGCCGGTGCAAACATTACAAGGCAGTTGACAACTGTCCCCGTGTCAACAGGTTTTGCTGAGTATGAAGAGAAGATGGGTTCTGTACAGACTATTATGGCTGGTACAGGAGAATCTCTCGAAAATGTAAAAGAAGCTCTTGAAAAACTTAATGTTTATGCTGATAAAACTATATACAGTTTTAAAGACATGACATCAAACATTGGTAAGTTTACAAATGCTGGTGTTGAATTAAATACAGCAGTTGATGCTATACGAGGCGTGTCAAACGTAGCAGCCTTGTCCGGTGCAAATGCTGCCGAAGCTTCAAGAGCAATGTATAATCTTGCGCAGGCACTATCAGCTGGTTACGTCAAGCTTATAGACTGGAAGTCTATAGAGAATGCCAATATGGCGACAATGACATTTAAAGAAAGTCTTCTTCAGACAGCAGCTGCTTATGGCAAGGTTAAGAAAAATGCAGATGGAACGTATAGAACCCTTAAAGGAACTGCTCTAACTGCAACAAGAAATTTTAATGAAACTCTTCAGGAGCAGTGGCTTACAACAGATGTTCTCATTAAGACCCTTAGGGATTATGCAGACGAGACTACAGAAATAGGAAAGAAAGCTTATGCTGCAGCTCAGGATGTTAAGACACTTTCAATGTTGTTCGATACTCTCAAAGAGGCAGTTCAGTCTGGATGGGGAACAACTTGGGAACTTATAATCGGTGACTTTGAGGAAGCTAAATCTTTTCTTACAGAAATAGGCGAGACATTTAGTAACTTTATAGGCCAGATGGCAGATGCGAGAAACTATCTTCTTATGGGTGGTCTTAGTAAGCAGACCAATAACTGGAAGAAGATAACTAATGCAATTTCAAAAACTGGAATAACAACTGACGAATTCAATAATGCTCTTATAGAAACTGGTAGGCTATATGTTGCTAATCTCGATGATATAGTATCTAGTTCTGGTTCGTTTGAAAATTCTCTTAGAACTGGTTGGCTTAATTCCGATATTATAACAGAGACATTTAAAAAGTTTAATGATTCACTTAGTAATACAACAAAAGTATATACTGAA
>ERZ857629.2482-NODE-2482-length-17445-cov-3.379528_pt1 | contig 17445 bp, 8 predicted proteins | sample MGYA00519700_ERZ857629 | MGnify/ENA primary metagenome ERZ857629 (study PRJEB31778, sample SAMEA3449351) | human gut metagenome | biome: human gut; feature: human-associated habitat; material: faeces | place: United Kingdom | collected 2010/2012 ...
TAAGCGGTAATACAAGTTTTGAGTCAAACAATGCTTCAAAAGAAGGTGGAGCGATTTATAACAGCGGAAATTTATACTTAGCCCCGAACACAGGTGAAACTATCATTTTTGCAGAAAATACCAATGGTGCAAATAATTCAAATGCTATATATAACAGTGGTAATTTGATTTTGAACGGCTCAGGCAATGTGTTAACGAGAGATTCTTTCAGTGGAAACAGAACTCTTGTTAAAAACGGAAGCGGTGAATTTACCGTAAAAGCACTGGACGGCGGTGTGGCAGATGTTTCGCAAGATGTTATTCAAATAACGGCAGGAACATTAAATGTTGGCGGTTCAACCGGAACTTCCAAAATTACGGGTGCAACCGAAGTTACAATAGTTAATCCGACATTTAATTTGAACGGAAATTCTGAAATTTCTTCCAAAACACTTTCAATTACATCTTCAAACATAAATGCAACCGGCACGGGTAATAAATTGAGCGGAGATGCTGTTTATATAGCGGGCACGGACACTTCATCAACAAATTTGTTTGTAGGCGGTTCAACAAATGATTCTTCATTAACGATAGCACCTTCAAACAACGGATTGGCAGTAATTAGCGACAAGGTGAACACGCAGGTTAAAAACGGTTCGTTGATTTTGAATGCTGATAACGGAAACATAACTTTTTCCGAAAATAATGAAAACGGATATTCGGTAAAATTGGGAACAAACGGTAATTTAACCATAACTGCCGATAATGCGGAAAACAAAGTTCTTTTGAACAACGTCGTTGTTTCGGTTGATGATTCTGCATCTTTATCTATATTAGGAAAAATCAATTACGATATGGATATGGATTTCAGCGGGGCATCGGGTACTTACACGCAAGACGGTGCAACGGTTAATGTTACCGACAAATTTTTCAAAGCAAAAGAAGGCAGTGTTGTAAAAGGAAACGGCACAATCAGATTTAATGAAGGTGCAACTATTTCAACAAACGGCTTGAAGATAGAAAACGCAAATATTGAATTTAACGAAAACTCTCAAAGTGCCGTAAACGGTGCAAAATTCTCTGCTGACGGCGGATATATCGTATACGGAGATAACTCAATTTCTTTGAGTCAGGCAAATGTAACTTTGAACGACGGATTTGCGGTAACGCAATCGGCGGCAGACGATACAACAGGTTTTGTTGAAATAGGAACAGGCACACAAGGTTTAAAAGAATTGACATTGATTAATTCAGGAATCGGAGAAGGTGCAAAGTTAAACCTTTCATCAGGAAAATTAACTATCTCTGGCACAACCAACGCAGGTTTGACATCTGCAATTAACCTTGATACAAACTCTGTTGTAAATATTCAGGACGCAACTCAAAAATTGTTCATCGGCTCTGATTTTTCGGGAAGCGGTGTTATAAACAACACAGATACCGCAATTTTCATGGCAGGAAACAGCGGGCAATTCTCCGGAACATATAACCAAACAGGTGGAGAAACTGAGTTTTTAGCGGGTTCGACATATTTTGGCGACGGATTTTCACAAAACCTTTCAAACGGTTCTTTAATTGTTCACGAGGGTGTGAATTTTATCAACACGCAAGATGTCTATGTGCCCGTAACGGATTCAAAATTGGAGGTTGCAACATATAATTCAACGGCAGATTTATCAACAGGAAACGTTACAATAGACCCCAACAAGGTTGTACATCTTAATTTGACAAATTCCGCATTATCTTTGGATAAATATACGAACGTTACCGCATCAACGGGAACGGTTACTATCGGTGATGACGGCACGGGTGCAAACTTAATAACGACGCTTTCTATGGGACAAGAGGACTATACTTCTCCCGAAAAATCAGTAACTTTTGTATCGACAAAAGACACGTCAATAAAGGTTATCAACCCTGATAATAAAACTGATAACGGAATAATTACTTTGGGCGATAATGTTGATTTGACACCTTTATCAGCAACAAACAACTCGTTGGAACTCGGTAAAAATACAAACTTGATTTTGACTATGACCGATAAGGCGAAAATGCACAATTCGGCACTTCATATTGATTTGAAAACCGAAGATTCTTCTTATGCTGAGGACAACGGATATATTATCAAAGAAGGCAACGGCAAGTTATACTTATCAGGCAAAAATGACGGCTACCACGGAAAAATTGATTTAAGAAACGGTCAAATAGCGCTTGCAAGTGCTCAATCCGTCATCGGTGCCGATTCAAGATACGATTTATCTAATACGCAAAAAGACGCAAGAACAGTTTTGACACCTTTGCACGATACAAACGTAAACCCTGATTTGGATATTATCGCTGTAAGCATGCTTGATAATGCAAAAGCAGATGTTTATAACCTTTCTTCAAACGGTACTGTTACTGTTGCGGGAAATACGGTTTTGGATAACAATTCCGCTTTGAGCATAAGTGCTTCCAAGAAAATTACCTTGAAAGATACGCTCGTAGGCTCTGCATCAGACGACAGCAATGCGGCAATCACTTTGGCGGCTCCTTCAATATTGTTTGAAAACACTTCTCCTGTCTTGTTAAAGGGTGTAAATTCTCAAATGACATTGCTCGGAGATACCGTAGTTGCAAATGATTTTACGATACAAAAAGCAACACTTAATTTGTTCGGAAATATGCACATCGGCGGTAACTATAAAGTCGGTTCAACCGTAAATATGATAAACAATTTGACTCATACTCAATCTGTTGCAGGCAATATGACCCTTACGGGTAATACCGACTACAAAATTGATATTAACGGTGCAACATTGCAATCCGATAAAGTCGTTGTTTCGGGCACGATAAATGCCGCACAACCGACAAATTTGGATATTTCACAGGTGCACGTTGTGTATGACCCCAAATACGATAACACAATTTATACAGTGTTCAATGATGCGAAAAACTCATCAGGACAAGAGATAGACCCCAATGTTGTATTTACGTCTTCAACAGGATTAATCAACGGACACGTCGGTATTTATACAATGAAATCGGCTGATAACGGCAAATATCTCCTTTCGAGAATAGGCTATCAACCGTATGTTTTGGGCGGAGATGTTGCTGCTCAGGTAAGTATTTATACCCAAATGAATGCTTATAATACGGCATTTTCTAATGCTGATGCGCTTCTTTCTTTACCTAAAAAAGAACGTGAAGCGTACAAAATGGCGAATAAATATGCGGCAGCGGCTGATGAACTCGCTCCTAACCTAACAAATGACCCGATGGCTGACACAACTGATACAACAACAGATGTTAAAACCGAAGAAAAAGTCGTTTTTGAAGCGGATAAATTGAATAAAAACAACGTTGGCGGCTGGTTCAGACCGTATGGCTCTTTTGAAAGAGTTAAATTCAAAGAAGGTCCCGAAGTCGGAAACAACATGTACGGCGCATACGCAGGTGTTGATTCAAAAATTATGGACCTTGGAAACGGCTATGAAGGTTCGGTCGGATTTTATGCAGGATATGACGGTTCACGTCAAACTTATGACGGTGTCGGAATATACCAAAACGGCGGTACAATCGGTATAACAGGTTCTGTTTACAAAGGTGATTTTTTCAGTTTATCAACTGCAAACATCGGTGCAAGCGGTGCTGACCAAACATCAATAATGGGAAGTGCGGATTTCTGGATGCTTAGAGCAGGTATTGCAAACAAAACAGGTTATAACTGGGATTTGGCAGATGGAAAATTCATAATTCAACCTCACATCTTAATGTCCTTGTCAGGCGCAAATGTATTCCCTTATTCATCAGCATTTGCAAAGATGGACGGCGAATTTGTACTTGCTTATCAAGTTGCCCCCGGAATTAAACTTATCGGTAACTTTGAAAACGGTTGGCAGCCATATTTAAGCGTAGATATGAACTGGATTGCAGGCGGAAGATCAACAGGAAACGTAAACGGAGTTGCTCTCCCCGGAATGTACAGTACACCTTGGCTTGAATACGGTTTGGGCATTCAAAAACGCTGGGGCACAAGATTTACGGGATACGGACAAGCAATGTTCAGAAGTATCGGAAGAAACGGTGTCGCTTTTTCGGCAGGTATGCGTTACAGAGTCGGCGACGGCAGATAAAATTTGGAAATATAAAAACTCTGTTACATAACAGAGTTTTTTGTTATTTGATGACAACAATATGGTATAATTTTGGAATGAATAACAAAGATTTAGCAAAAAAAATTACAGCAAAAGATGAAAAAACAGCCTTGGAAATCACAAAAAAAATGATAGATGAGGCGGATAGCAGGCTTTTTAACGAACTTGCCGAGCAATCCGAGTATCTTTATCCCTTTGTGGTGCAAAACGTTGTTAAAAGGCTGGAAATGTCCATTTGTAAAGCGAATTATGAAAACCTAATAAGTTTCTTTGATTGTTATTCTCCTTATTATGACAAAGTTTTTGCTTCGGCGATAAAAGTTTTCGGCGATGATTTAATTAAAAACAAGATGTACGATTTTATGAAAAACGGCTCTGTTGCCCAAAAAACCTATGCTGCAAGATATTTTGAACAGGTAAAAGATATTTTTGCGGTAAGAGAACTGATAGCAAACGCTTTCAGCGAGGATGAATACCTTGCAGATGCTTGTGCGGCAGCATTGGGTGCGTTAAATGAGCAAAAATCATATCAAATTGCACTTGCAAAGTTAAACAGTGAGGACGATTTTGAGGCACTTTCCGCCCTGAACTTTTTCGTCAATTACATAAAAAATCCGCCGTTGGAAGATATTTTCAATGCGATGAAAAAATCAGGCATGCCCGAAAATTTTGCAGGAAAAATTGCCGCTTTAATGCCGTTACCTGTGCTTATTAAAGAAAATACCGAAAACGCTCTTTGTGTGATAGATAATATTATCAACGGTTTTGGAGAAATTTTGCCTATATCTGAGGTTTTTGACTTCGATTTGTACGATGTGATAGGCATTTTATCTGAAAATACCGATGAAAAATACGCTTCCCAAATTGCTGTCGTTTTGCTTAAAGCAAAGTCTAAAATCGAGATGATTTGCTCAAATGACGAGTACACTTTTGATGAAGATAAAAACACTAAACAGGAATTAAAAGAAATTCAAGGTTTGCTAAATTCTTTTGGCGAAAAGTTTTGGTCTAACTTGAAAAAAAATATCGAAAAAGAATTGAATACTGAAAAATCACGTGCGGTTTCTGCTCTTGAAGTAATTCAGGAATACTCTTTGGCGGAATATGTTCCGCAAATTTTGGAACTGATTTACGAGTCGGATAACGAAACTCTGATTTGTAAGGCTTTTGAAGTTTTGAAATCTCTAAACGCTCTTTCTTATATTGCAAAAGAAGATGCTTTGTCTAATTTTACCAACGAAACACTGAAAGCAATCGTCGAAAATTATTATTGTTAGGATTGTTAACTTTTGTTAAGGCATGCCGATGGCTTGGAAAAAGCACGGGCATGGAGTTTCAGAAAAAAGTTTAAAAAATCAGGCAATTTTTTAAAGAAAAAATACTTTATATAAGAGTCAGAGGATATTAATTAAAGGCTCTAAGTTTCAGTGATGGAGCCTATAACAAGGATTTACTCTCTCTCTCTAATATCCTCGTGTTTATTTGATGTTTGCTAAGTATTACGGCAAACATTTTTTTTGTTTAAAAAAAAGAAAAACCGTCAACTGTAACCAGAGGACGGTATATTTTAACATTAAATCCCAAAAAATAGCACGGGACAGGATCGAACTGTCGACCTCACGGGTATGAGCCGTACGCTCTGACCAGCTGAGCTACCGTGCCATAAGATGATTATCTTTGCTAAAAAAAATTTTTCAAGTGCTTTTTGTTACAAGTTTAAGCAAAAAATGCAAAAAAGGAAAAAAATTGTTAAAATATCAACAAATGGTCTGCTTGGGGAAGTTAAAAATTCATTGCAGAGTATAGAATAGATTTTGAGGGACATATGAAAAAAATCTTATCGGCATTAATAATATTGATTTTATCGGTATCGGGAGCATACGCAGACCAGATAACGAAGGCGAAGTTACCTAGCGGACAGAGTGTTATAGTCAAAGAAATTCACACAAATCCGATAGTTATGATAGACACTTGGGTAAAGACGGGCTCTATTGATGAAAGCGACGAGAATAACGGAGTGGCGCATTTTTTGGAGCATTTATTTTTCAAAGGTTCAAAAAATTATCCGAACAATGAATTTGACAAGATTTTGGAGTCAAAAGGGGCTTTGACGAACGCTGCAACGAGCAAAGATTTTACGCATTTTCACATTTTAATTCCTTCAAAAGATTTTGAAACGGCATTGAAACTTCACTCTGATATGTTGACAAAGCCTTTGTTTCCGAGGGTTGAGATTGACAAAGAGCGTCAAGTTGTAATCAGAGAAATTGAAAGAAGCAATGACAATCCTTCAAGGATTTTAAACAATAATTTTTACAAAGCGTTGTACCCGACTCACCCTTACAGGAGAGAGGTTTTGGGCACAAAGGAAATAATTTCGACCATTCCGAGGGAAGAAATTTTCAAATTTTATTACAACAATTATGCGCCCGAAAATTTAATCACGGTAATTGTCGGAGATGTTGATTCCAAGCAAGTGATAAAGCAGGTGGAAAAATATTTTGAAAATACACAGACCGCTTCCACGGCAAAGAGGGTTTCTCACAAGCAGGACAAGCGTCCCGAGGAACAAATAAATATAAATTCCAAAGAAGATGTAAAGACGTCGAGTATGATTATCGGCTACAAATGCGGATTGAAGGTAACTGATAAAGATTCTTACGTTTTGGACATTTTGGCGACTGTTTTAGGGGACGGAAAATCGTCGAGATTTTATAAAGAAATAAAGGACGAAAAGCAGTTGGTTCAGGGTATTTCCGCAAACCATGTTTCTATGAAGGAGGATTCTGTTTTTGTAATCGGTTCGAGTTTGAACGAAGCGGACATAAACAGTGCAAAAGAAAGCATTTTTGAAGGGATAGAAAAGGTTAAAAAAGATGGAATAACTCAGGATGAATTATTAAGGGCGAAAAAGGCGATAGAGCGTTCGACACTGTATTCCAGAGAATCCGTAACGGGAAACGCTTCCGAGATAGGGTATTCAACTTTGCTGACGGGCAATTGGAACTTTTCGGAAGAATATATGAAAAATATGAAAAAAGTTACTGCAAAAGAGGTTCAAAAGGCTGCGAAAAAGTATCTTGATTCGAGATATGCGATAATTGCGACAATTACTCCCAAAAATCCTCAAAATGAGGGCAAAACGGAGAAAATAACTTATCAAAAAAGTGAAAAAATTGAAAAAAATAATTCCGCAAAATTGTTCAAACCGACTCATCACAATCCGGTAAACTGTGAAAAATTCGGTAAAATCAAGCGATACATGCTTTCAAACGGAGCGATTTTGATAATTGATAAGCACCAAAACAATGAAATTGTGGCGATAGATATTAAGGTTAAAGGCGGAAATTACGTGAATAAGCCGATAGGGCTTGCAACAATAACCGCTGCCGTTATGGACGAAGGAACTGAAAAATATCCTAAAACGGAATTTGCAGAAACGGCGGAAGAAAACGGAATACAGATTTCCGCATCGGCAGAAAAAGAATATTTCAACGTGTCAATGCAGTGCACAAAGCCCGATATGCCTTTGGGTTTGGATATGTTAAATCAGGTTGTAAACAAGGCAAGACTTGATGATGCTGATATTCAAAAAACCAAACAAAGTGCAATTTATTCGATAATTCAAAACAGAGATAATGCCGCAAATGTAGTGTTTGAGGAGTTATCGCACGCTTTGTGGAAAAATACCGCATACGATACAACGGGCAAAAGCGTTGAAAAATATATTCCTCAAATAACAAAACAAGATGTTGAAAATTGTTATAAAAACATTTTTGATGCCGAAAACACAATCATTGCGGTGAGCGGCGACGTTAACGAGCAGGAAATGGTGAATTATTTCTCCGAGATTTTGAATGCAAAAGGCACTAAAAAAGTCGATTACAGCGTTTATAAAGACGAGTTTTCTCCTTTGGAGGAAAATACCGTTTTGACGAAAAATCAGGGAAAAGAAGCGGCATGGGTCGTTCTTGCTTGGCAGACAGACGGCTTGACCAATAAAAAAGACAGAGCGGCTTTACGTGTGATTAACGCAATTTTAGGCTCGGGAATGAGTTCAAGATTATTTTCCGAGGTCAGGGCTCAAAAGGGCTTGGCTTATGCAGTTGGCTCAACGTTTTCAGCGTATGTGAACAAAGGTTCGTTCTGTGTTTATATCGGTACTGAACCGAGCAAGGTAAAAGAGGCTAAAAACGCCATGATGTATGAAGTTGAGCGAATGAAGAAAGAATTTGTAACGGATAAAGAATTGGAAGATGCAAAGACAAAACTCAAAGGCGAAGCGATTTTGAAGATGGAAACGAACGCTTCAAAGGCTCATTTTTTGAGCGTTTCCGAGCAAAACGGCAGCGGAGTCGATTATTATTATGACAAATTTAATGAAGAAATTGATTCGGTAACGGTTTCTGATGTAATAACGACTGCGAACAAATATTTTTCAAGGCCTTATGTTTTGAGCAAAGTTCTTCCCAAAAAATGATTTTAATTTCCGACATTTTATCGTATAATGTTGGTGGGAAAAATTAATGAACGAAGCGATTGAAAAAAACAGAGAATTTATAATAATTTCTCCAAAGGTTACAAATGCTACAAAGTGCGTTGTAACCGAAGTTTTTGCGAATGACGGATTTGCAGTTGAGTTGGAAACAGAGGAAAAATATTCTCCTAAGGAAGAAGTAAATCTTTTTGCAGTTGCGGGAAGCGGAGTTTTGTATCTTACTTGCAAACTTGAAGGTGCTGAGGCAAAGAAACTTACGGTCAGTGCTCCCAAGTCGGTTGTTGTTATTCAAAGAAGGGAATACACACGAGTCGAACTTAATAAAAACATTCTTATTGAAAATGGCGAAAAAAAGATAAGAGCAACTATAATGGACATTTCGGCAGGCGGAATGAGGTTGTCTTCCGAAACGGAGATGAAGAAGGACAAGGACTATGCAGTGGATATAAGTTTGGATTCCAATCTTTTCATATCCTGTACTTTCAGACCTGTCAGAGTTGTTTTTGAAGAAGAAAATAAAAAATACAATATTTCAGGAAAATTTGTTTTAATAAAAAATATTGATAGAGTTGCATTAATGCAGTATTGTATGAAAAGACAATCAGAAATGCAAAATAAGTAAAAGAAGGTAAAACGGATGTCAAAACCTGCAAGAAAAATAAAACCCAAAAAGAGCGGAAATAAGAAGTCATTTGGCGAAATAATGGCTACGGAAGTCGGATATATTAAACGTGGTGAAAAAAGGCTGAGTTTCGACTTTTTGGGCGGTATAACCGTGATGTTGATTACAATTTTGATGATTGTAACTTTGGCGATAATGAATGCGGTTCAGTCTTTGGATAACGAAATATACGCTAAAACGACCGAATTGCATAACACAATTGCGAATAACGTTGCGATGAACATTAATTCAACCTTCAATGAAGAAGACCTTTCTGCCGTTGAAAACGCTATAAAGGTTATGATTCATGGAAAATTGATAAAATATTGTGTTATAACAACTCCCGATAACAGCAGTTTTTACGTTTCAACGCTTCAAAATCCGACAGTGGACAATGAAAGAATTTCCCAAGAAGCATTGGATGAAAACAAAATGGCGCACACTTCATGTGTTGTGAAAAAATCAGACAGATACAACATATACATAGGTTTCAGCGATGATGCGACATTTATGGAAAGAATACAGAAACTTGCAGGTAATTTTGCGGGAGTTTTTGTAATATGTTTACTTCTTGGAATGTTTATTGCAACAGGCTTGTGCCGTAGGGTTTTGAAGCCGATAGGCGCTTTGATAAAGGTAACAGGTGCATTTTCAAACGGAGATTTATCTGACAGATTGGAAAAAACCAAGTACATCGAATTTAACGAATTAGTTGATTCATATAACGGCATGGCGGATTCAATGCAGAGATTGTACAGTTCTTTGGAGCACAAAGTTAACGAGAGAACTCAGCAGTTGAATGAAGCGATAAAGGAACTTCAAAACACGCAGGCGATGATGGTTCACTCCGAAAAGATGAAGTCTTTGGGTGAGTTGGTTGCAGGCATTATGCACGAAATTAACAATCCGATTAACTTCATTTACGGCAACATGACCCACTTGAAGAACTATTCGGAAGATTTGATAATGTTGATAGACAAATTCGCTGAATATACGGAATTGCTTCCGGAAGATAAAAAGCAGGAATATCAAAAATTGTTGAAAGAAATTGACTATGAATTTTTGAAGGAAGACCTGCCTGATTTGATAAAGAGTTGTCATGAAGGAACAGAGCGTACGAAGAATATTATTTTGAACTTGAAAGATTTTTCAAGAATGGAAGAATCTGCAATAACGAACGTAGATTTACCGAAGGAAATAGATTCAACGTTAAACATTTTGAACAACAAATTTAAGAATAAAATTACGGTTCACAAGGATTATCACGAAGATGTACCGAAGATAGAAGCATACGGCGGACAATTGAACCAAGTATTTATGAATATTTTGGACAACGCAGCGTTTGCAGTGTCAGACAAAGACCACGGCGATGTTTGGATAACAATCAGAAAAGACAACAAATTTGCCTACGTTGAAATTGAAGATAACGGAAAAGGTATGTCTGATGAAACGAAGAATAAAATCTTCAACCCGTTTTTCACCACAAAACCGGTTGGGCAAGGCACGGGATTGGGCTTGTCTATCAGTTATAAGGTAATAAAGAACCACAAAGGAAACATAGACGTTCAGTCCGAACTCGGCAAGGGTACAAAGTTCATAATAAAACTTCCGTTGATATTTGAACGAGAAGAAGAAAAGCCTGCTGAAAAAAAAGATGATGTAATTGAGGTAATCTAATGGAAATGTATAAAATACTTTTGGTAGATGACGAGCCTGATAACCTTGCGTTATTGTACCGAACTTTGCGTGGAAAGTATGAAATAACAAAGACGACATCACCTATCGAGGCGTTGGATATATTGAGTAAAAACCATATTGATTTGGTTATCTCAGACCACAAAATGCCCGAGATGGACGGTGTTGAATTTTTGAAAAGGGTATATGACAGTTACCCTGACACAATGCGTTTGTTGGTAACGGCGTACACGGATTCGACTATTTTGATTGATGCAATCAACTATGCGAAAATTTACCGCTACATCAAAAAGCCGTATGAACCGAGCGAGTTGCTGTTAACCGTTTCGAACACGTTGGAATATTTGCAGTTGAAATTGGATAACGCAGCGTTAATCAACGATTTGAAGGAACTTTTTGCAGGAACAATCAAGGCGATTATTGAAGCAATGGATGCAAAGGATTCTTTCACCCTCGGCAGAAGCCGCAGAGTAACTTTTTATACTATGAAAATGGTTAAGGCATTGAAGTTGGATACGGATACCGCCAATAAGATAGAACTTGCCGCAATGCTTCACGATATCGGTATGATAGGTGTTTCTGACAGCATTATTTACAAAATCGAAAAACTTGATGATGACGATTGGGTAGAAATCAAAAATCACGTAAAACACGGTGTAAGAATTTTGGAGGATATTAAGCAACTCAGAGAGGTTGTTGAAATTATAAAATATCACCACGAATACTACAACGGACACGGTTATCCGGCAGGTTTGCAGGGGGAAGAAATTCCGATTGGTTCGAGAATAATTGCGATAGCGGACGCATACGATGCAATGGTGTCTTCAAGGGCATACAGAGCGCCTCGTTCGCCCGAGGAAGCGATAGAAATTTTGCACAATATGCGTGGAATACAGTTTGACCCTGAATTGGTTGAAGTTTTTGACGGAATTATTGACGAAGCAAGAGCGGAAATAAAAGAGTACGAGGAAACTTCAAAAGAACCTGAGGCGTAGGATTTGAAAAATGTTCGTTTAAAAAACGGACATTTTTTTTGAATTTGTAATATAATTTTGTCTGTAATAAATTAAGATAAAAACGAAAATATCCGAAAGGCAGTAAAATATGAGATTGTCCAAACTTTTTTTTGAAACATTAAGAGATTTTCCGTCAGATGCGGAAGTAATAAGCCACAAATTGCTTGTAAGAGCAGGCTATATCAGAAAACTTACAAACGGTATTTATAACTATTTGCCTTTGATGTGGCGAGTTTTGAAAAAAGTTGAAAACATTGTTCGTGAAGAAATGGACAAAGCAGGTGCACAAGAAATTTTGATGCCGTTTTTGCAACCGAAAGAACTTTGGGAGCAATCAGGCAGATGGGAAGTCTACGGCAAAGAACTTATGCGTTTAAAAGATCGTCATAACAAAGAAATGTGCCTTGGACCAACACACGAAGAAATCGTTACTGCTATTGCAAGAGAAGGTATTCGTTCTTATAAACAACTTCCTGTTAATTTGTACCAAATTCAATCAAAATTCAGAGATGAAATTCGTCCTCGTTTCGGGCTTTTAAGAGGCCGTGAATTTATTATGAAGGACGCATACAGTTTTGACCGTGATGAAGAAGGAATGCAAAAGTCATACAAAATTATGGCTGATGCGTACACAAAATTTTTCAAACGCTGCGGTTTGGAAACAAAACCTGTTCAATCAGATTCAGGCGCAATCGGCGGAAATTTGAGCCACGAATATATGGTAATTACCCAAACAGACAGTGGTGAAGATGACGTATTTTACTGTGATGGCTGCGATTATGCGGCAAATTCAAACCATGCAGTATCTGTTTTGAATGAAGCAAAAACAACAGGCGACTGGACTAAGGCGGAAAAAGTTTCAACTCCGCATGCCAAAACAATTGCGGAACTCGCTGATTTGTTGAAAATAGAACCGTCTTTGATTTGTAAATGTCTTGTTTACATTGCCGACAAAGACCCTGTATTGGTATTAATCAGAGGGGATAAAACGGTTGAAGAAACCAAACTTATGAATGCCTTGAACGCAAAGGAAATCAGAACGGCTTCCGATGCGGAAATTGAAGAACTAATGGCAAACCACGGATTTAATGCAGTCCCCGGATTTATTGGCCCGAAAGGGTTTGACGATGTCAGAATAATTGCCGATAATACGGTAAAAGATTTGAAAAATTTCGTTGTTGCAATAAACGAAAATGATGTTCACGCAGTCGGCGTAAACTTCGGTACTGACGTTAAAATGCCCGAACACTTCGCTGATTTGAGAATTGCGGAAGCAGGCGAAAAATGCCCTCAATGCGGTCAACCGTTAAAAGTTACAAGAGGTATTGAAGTCGGAAACATCTTCCAACTCGGAACAAAATACTCAAAAGCAATGAACGCAACTTATACAGACGAAAACGGAAACGAAGTTCCTTTTGTAATGGGTTGCTACGGAATAGGTATTTCAAGAACGGCAGCCGCTGCTGTTGAAAGACACCACGATGAATACGGTATCAAATGGCCTATGGCAATTGCTCCTTACCATGTTATCGTTATCCCCGTAAACGTTCAGGACGAACTCCAAATGAAGGTAGCAGAAGATATTTATAACAAACTTCAAGCAGAAGGTATCGAAGTTTTGATAGATGATCGTGAAGACAGAGCGGGCGTTAAGTTCAAAGATGCCGATTTGATTGGTATTCCGCTTAGAATAACGGCAGGAAAAACCGTTAACGAAGGACTTGTTGAATACAAAGTCAGAGAAACGGGCGAAGTCGTTAAAGTTTCTCCCGAAGAAGCGGTTAAAATGGCGGTAGAAACTGTTAAAGCGGCATTAAGCGTATAATTATGACAGAAGAACGTATGAAATTGACAATAGCACACCTTTATCCGAAGTTGCTTAATATTTACGGTGATTTCGGAAATGTGCTGACGTTAAAAAGACGCTGCGAATACAGAAATATCGACTGCGAGGTAGTTTCGATTAATATCGGCGATGAAATTGATATTTCAAAAAACGATATTTACTTCATTGGCGGCGGTCAGGATAAACAACAAATTGCCGTTTCAAATGAACTTCAAAAACAAAAAGATAAACTGTCAAAAGCCGCAAACGACGGCAGAGTCTTTCTCGCAATATGCGGCGGCTATCAACTTTTAGGCAAATACTATCAGCCACATGATGCCGAAAAACTTCTCGGAATCGGCATTTTAGATGCCTACACCGTTGCGGGAAATACAAGATTTATCGGCAATGTTACTGCCGAAACAGACTTTCTTGAACCTAAAACTATTGTGGGCTTTGAAAATCACGCAGGTCTGACTTATCTCGAAGACGGAACAAAACCCATCGCAAAAATAATCGTTGGCAACGGCAATAATGCTCGGGACGGCTTTGAAGGTGCAAGAAAAAATAACGTCTTCGGCACTTATCTTCACGGCTCTGTTTTGCCTAAAAATCCACACTTTGCGGACTACTTGATTAAAACAGCACTCTCGGTTAAGTACGGGCATGAAGTTCAACTCGAAAAACTCGACGATACAATAGAAATAAACGCACACAACGACTTGGTAGGCAAAAAATACTAAACCTGCCCGTCTTGCTTTTGTTCGTTTTTCCTTTTTTCAGCAAAAAAAAAGAGACTTTTGCAAGTCCCCCGAAAGCTTTTTTGCTTCCTCGTGTGTAAGTGAAAGGTTTAGTGTGTATGGTAAGTGTGTGTGTGAATAAATTCTTAAAAAATTTGTTTAATTACTCTCTTAGATATCTCTCATATATATATAAAGTATATACTGAAACTAAAATTGCAGAAAAAAACGCTCTTTTTGAAAACATTTTTTGAAACTCAACAACGGCGTGAAAAAATAAGCAAAATTTGTTTTTACAAAACTTAATAAAGTCTTTGTTTTTTACCAAAAAATCGTGAAAAACAGAAAAAATGTCAAAAATGCTTAAACAAACTTAATAAATTCTTTAAGAGGAGAGGTTAAAAGTGGGGAGATAAAGATTAAGAATTAAAAAATAGTTTTGTTTTTTTGCATTGGAGTTATATAATTTAGATGGAAATATTATGAACGAAAAGAAGACAAAAATTATAGAATTTGTAAAAATGTCAATTCAGCGGATAATTTTTTTGGCATTGGGTGCTTCAATTGCGGCATTTGCGCTCGAATGTATATTAATTCCGAATAGAATTGTTGACGGCGGAGTAATCGGTATATCAATGATGACTGCGTATAAGACGGGATTGCCGTTGGGTGCTATTATTGTTGCGTTCAATTTTCCGTTTATTTTAATGGCATTAAAGAGGCTTGGCAGACAGTTTGTATTTTTCACGTTTGTTGCGACAATAATGCTTGCTGCTGCGACGATGTATGTTCCTGAGATATTTCATCACAAGGAATTACACAACCCTTTTTTGGCTTGTATTTTTGGCGGAGTAACGCTTGGAATAGGTGTTGGATTGATTTTAAGAAACCATGGTTCAACAGACGGAACGGAAATGGTTGCTGTTACTTTTGCAAAGAAAACACCATTTTCTGTCGGAGAGATAATAATGTTTTTCAATTTATTTATCTTTTTTGCGGCTGGAATTGTTTATAAAAGTTGGGAAAGTGCATTATATTCAGTATTAACGTATTACATAACATACAAAGTTATAGATATTGTTTTAGAAGGTTTGAATGAGTCAAAATCAATATTTATAATATCGGATAAAGCGGAAGAAGTTGGTAAATCAATAATGACTGCAATGGATACGAGTGTAACATATATTGATGCAGAGGGTGGATATTCGGGAAGAAAGAAGCGTATTATTTACTGTGTAATTTCCAGGCTTGAAATCACAAAGATTAAGACTTTGACGAAAGATATTGATCCTACTGCATTTATTGCTATTGAAAATGTTCACGAAGTTGAAGGTGTCAGAATAAAGAAAAGACATTATTAGTTTTGTGTGCTTTCTTGATTTAAAGAATTATTTGTTGTTAAATTAGGTTACTTGTATAAGATTTAAAGTGAGAACAATTATGACAATTACATCAATGAAGTCTGATTTTTGCGGAGAATTAAGAGCAAAAGATTTAGGAAGAAAAGTAACATTAGCAGGTTGGGTTGCGACCGTAAGAGATTTAGGCGGAATTATTTTCGTTGAATTGAGAGATAAGACAGGATTTTTTCAATTTGTAGCAGATCCTGAAAAAAATCCTACGGTATATCAAACGATTAAGAATTTGCGTGATGAATATGTTGTAAGAATAGAAGGTGTTATATCAAAACGTCCTGATGAAACTTACAATCCGAAACTTCCGACGGGCGAAGTTGAAATGTATCCTGAGGCAATTGAAGTTTTGTCGAAGGCAGAGGTTTTGCCGTTCCCGTTGAACGACGAAAACGTTGGTGAAGATGTCAGGTTAAAATACAGATATTTAGATTTAAGACGTGAAGAAATGAAAGATAAGTTGATTTTGCGTCATAGAGTTGTTTCTGCGATAAGAAATTATTTAAACAATAATTATTTTACTGAAATTGAAACACCTATCCTTGTAAATTCAACTCCCGAAGGTGCAAGAGATTACTTAGTGCCGAGCAGAGTTCAAGAAGGAAAGTGTTATGCACTGCCCCAATCACCGCAAATTTTCAAGCAATTGTTGATGGTTGGCGGTATGGAACGTTATTATCAAATTGCAAAATGTTTCAGAGATGAAGATTTAAGAGCAGACAGACAGCCCGAATTTACGCAAGTTGACTTGGAAATGTCATTTGTTGGTCAAGAAGATGTTATCGAACTTGTTGAAGGTTTGACGAAAGAAGCATTTAAGGTTATCGACGTTGAACTTCCCGAAAAATTCCCGAGATTAACATGGCAAGAGGCTATGGATAAGTATGGAAGCGATAAACCTGATTTGCGTTTTGGCTTAGAATTGTTTGATTTGGGTGATATTTTGGCTGAATCCGATTTTGATGCAATGAAGGAAGTGTTGAACAACGGCGGAATTATTAAAGGTATAACAATTCCGAATGCTTCAACATATTCAAGAAAAGAAATAGATGATTTAAGGCCGCTTGTTCTTTCATACGGCGCAAAAGGACTTGCAAACATTATTTTCAACGAAGATGGAACAGCAAAATCACCTGTTTTGAAATTCTTAAAAGAAGGTCAACTCGAACAAATCAAAGAACGTGCAAAAGCAAAAGACGGCGATGTTGTGTTCTTTGTAGCGGATAAACCGAAAGTTACGTACGATGCGATGGGCAGATTCAGACTTTATTTCGGAAAGAAATTGAATTTGATTGACCCTGATAAGCACGCAGTATTGTGGGTTGTAGACTTCCCGATGTTTGAATGGAGTGATGAAGAAGGTCGTTATATGTCAATGCACCACCCGTTCACAATGCCCAATCCCGAAGATTTGGATAAATTGGAAACGGATAAGGGACATTGCCGTTCAATAGCATACGATATTGTTTATAACGGAACGGAA
>ERZ857629.2486-NODE-2486-length-17435-cov-22.275489_pt1 | contig 17435 bp, 11 predicted proteins | sample MGYA00519700_ERZ857629 | MGnify/ENA primary metagenome ERZ857629 (study PRJEB31778, sample SAMEA3449351) | human gut metagenome | biome: human gut; feature: human-associated habitat; material: faeces | place: United Kingdom | collected 2010/2012 ...
CCGTATAGTCGCCCATGGTGACCGTCCACGTGGCAGGTATGTTGATACCCTCACCGCAGGCCGACCAGTTGGCTGTCACCGTAATCTTCCCGTAGTCGGGATGCGGTGTGTCATAAAGCGTGTCCTTCACGCAGGAAGAGAGCAGCATGGCGGCTGTCATTCCCATCATATATATATATTGTCTTGCCTTCATATTCTATTCCTCCGTGTTAGAATAACTTCCATACCAATGTCACACCGGCGTTGATGGGGCCACACCAATTTTTTGTCTCGTTGCCGCAGCGCACGCGCACACCGTCGATGACTTCATATTTTTCGAAATCGGCATTCAGGTAGCCCAAGCCGAGGTTGAAATCAAGCGTCAGTGCTTTGTTCAGCCGTAGCTGATAGCCAGTGGTGATGCCGCCACCCATCAGGTCGCCCTGCTTGCCTGTTTCGGAGAGCTTGTAGTTGAACTGTCCGGCCTTGAACATCGCACCCAGATACCAAGCTTTCTTCTCACCCATGTAATAACGCACTTCCGGAGCCACTTCCCAGAGTGCATAGCGGCGGTCCTTGTCGCTCCACGTCCAAGAAGTCCATGAGCCGTTTACGGCAATGCCCCACGATGGACAGATGCGCCATTCAAGTCCTAAATCGGGTGTCAGGGTAGCCCAGCGCAACAGGTTGGCACGCAGGGAGAGATGATAATCAGTTGTGATTTTGGGGTCCGACAGCGTGCCGGCAAGTGCATTTTGTAGAGCGGCGTTCTCGGCTTCTGCCTTTTGCCTTTCCCTTCGGCCGGCGACCGTTGGTTCAGCGGCAAGTCGGGCTTCTTCCGCCTTGCGCTGCTCTTCGGCACGCCGTTCCTGTTCGGCACGCGTCTCGGTTTCTAAGCGTTCGGCTTCCGCCTTGCGTCGCGTTTCCGCTTCCGCATCCATCGCGGCTGTTTCCTTTGCGGGTATCGTTAGGCGCACGATGACAAAATCACCCCCTGTCGCATGATTGTGGGTAATGAAGTTTTCTTCCTTGATTTTCGCGCGTGTAATCAGTTCTGATTTCACACGGTTGGCACGGGTCTTTGCCGTGGCAAGATTCTCGGCTTCACTGCCCAGCGAATTGCAGTAGCCGTCAACCAGTAGCGGCAATTTGCCGTCAAGAATTGTTGCTTTGTAGTTTTCGATACACCCCAATAGGCGGGCAAGTTCCGTGTCATTGCCATTCCAAGGCACGTAGAATATATCCTTCTGCGGAACGAAGCGGAAGGTATAGGTCGTGTCTGCTTTCTGCTGCGCAATGACAGGAATCGTTGCCGTCATCAGCCACAGAAATAGGGTAAGAAAATGGATTCTTCTGCTCATATAAACTTGGATTTATTATCTTTGTCTTCTCCAAAGGTAGTAAATGCCATCCAGCGCCCCAAACATTACAAAACCTTTTTTTGCTAAAATACAGCATTTTATAAAAATTGTCGTTTGAGCACTTTTCACATTGTCGTCTGAGCACTTTTTTTGTCAAACTGGCACTTTTTGAGTTGTCGAATTAGCACTTTTGTGGCTGTCGAATTAGCACTTTTTGTAGTATGAGCACTTTTGGAAAATGGGCTTCTGAGAGCTTTTTCATCGGATTTTTACCACGCAAATTATTTCAGATTTGCTTTTTTCCACTTGGCAGGCGTACATCCTTCTTTCTCGGTAAATAATTTGATAAAGTTACTGCGGGAAAGAAAACCGGAGGACTCAGCCAGCTTCTGTATATTGATCTCCGGATGCTCCTTCAGTATGTTTTTCGCATACTCCAACCGGAGACTGGTTATCCATTCGCGGAATGTCATTTTATACGTAGTCTTGATATAAGCGGAAAGGTAGGTGCGGTTCGTATGAAGTATTTCGGACAGTTCTTTTATGGTAAGTCTCTGCTGGACATAGCCGTCTGTCTTTATCCAATTGTCCACCTTCTCTATCATTTCTGTATAGGACACAGGAACTTCCTCTTCTGAAACCATTTCGGGCTCAGTTTCCGAATTTGTCAGAAGTTCTCCTTCAGATTGTATATCCTGCTCAAACGCATTTTCTACCTCTTCATAGAACAGCAGGTAGTTCTGATAACAGAGAAAGAGATAACTGTAGAACGGGATTGATGATAACACCCAGATATATATATATTCGTCAGGCAGGAATGTCAGCAATCCGCATCCGACACCGAAGATAACAGCCCAATAAGTGAATATGGAAAGCCATTTGATATATGCGCCTATATCATCCGCCTGAGTTTCATTGAAAATTCGAATGGCTCTGCGATATGCCACTATGATTCTGCGAGCTAAAACGACTCCAAAAACGACTAGCCAGGCAGCTAAGACAAGCAAAGAGATTTCTTGCATGATTCCGCTTGGCAACAGAAACAACACAACTCCGGAAAGCGTTGAAAATAAAATCCATAAACTGATATGTGTCCACACACGCCGTTTGGTAATGTAAAAACGGTCAAGCAACATGATCAATGCCGAACTGAACAGAGAATAGCACAGGAAGTATGTGGACATGTTCATCAATATGGCAGAATCCGCATTTTTGAATCGGATACCAAAGAAGAAATGTACCGAATAATTTGCCGAAAGCAGCAGCATAGCTATACCCATAATCTGTCGGGAGCGGAGATAATTCTTGAAAATTTTCTTTTCAGGAGTCTTTGCAAACAAAAAATAAAAGCCGAAGAATAACATCAATGGCAGTGCAGTACAAAGTGAAAAACTGTATATAGATGGTTCCATTGTTATGCTTATTTGATTTCGATACAAAGTTATGAAAAATATTGGTATTCAGGATGATTCTATGTGTCGTTACGCATAACACTGGAGGCGTTTTCTTTTGGCTTTTCATTGTACTTATATTCAGAGAAATTCGGCAATATTTTTGGTCAAATAGCGTAGCGACATAGCAACAAGAGGCGCTGCGCGAACATTCGGCGAAGGTCTGCGGCGCAGCACTGTAGCTCACTTTGCTTGCAAAGTGAGGACCACGAATATTGTGGCGGCTATACACGGCTAAAAATCCAACAAAGTCATGGCCCAGAGCGCTGGCCATATTTGCTACGTGTTCGTGGCCCTCACTTTGCAAGCAAAGTGAGCTACAGTGCTGGCGCCTCAACAGACGATTAGGCGGGCCAGCGCGGGCTGAAAGCCCAGCAAGTCCGTAGCCCAGGGCGCTCGCGGCGAGGGTTGCGGCGCACGCTGCCCCTGAAAGGGGCTCATATTTAGGGTAGGGGCTTGCCCCTACCTCTTGGAGCCGATTAATGAACCTCGCCCCTGTAAGGGGCTCATATCTCGAATCTTATTGCGGGGCAAGCCCCGCCAACGATATGCGCCCCTTACAGGGGCAGAAGCGAGAGTCGGAGAGCTGCGTCAGGAGATAGGGGCAAGCCCCTATCCTGGAATATGAGCCCCTTTCAGGGGCAGCGGCGCAACTGCCATGTTATTTGGCTCAAAACCGCACAGAGACTTTTCCTGATTTTGAACACCCTATAAAGTAAGTGTTCAAAAATAGTTTATGGGTGGTTCTAAAACAAAAAAGCAGGCCGGTTCAAGAGAACCAGTCTGCTTTTTATGTGATGACAGGTAGGCAATTGGTTGAGGCCCAGCTTTTTGGCGTGCCTACTTGTGTGTATTGTCAAATCAGATGCCAGCAATTTCCACCACCTTTTCAACGGCAGCGTCAAGACCGCTGAGGTCTTTTCCACCTGCTGTGGCGAAGTGGGGCGCACCGCCACCGCCGCCCTTGATGAGCTTGGCTGCTTCACGCACGATGTTGCCAGCATGGAGCTTGCGCTCTGCCAGGAGGTCCTTGCTGATCATGACCGTCAGGAGCGGTTTGTCGTCGTGGTGGCTTCCGAGCACGCAGAAGGTGTGTTCAGGCAGTGTGCCAGAAATCTGGAAGGCGAGGTCTTTCACCACGTCGGGAGCGATGTCCATCGGGATGTTGCTCTTCACGAGGTGGATGCCGTTGATTTCCTGTGCTGAGGCAACGAGCTTTTCGCGCAGACGGCCCACCTGTTCCTTCATAAACTCCTCAACCTGCTTGCGCAAACCGTCGTTTTCTTCGATGGTCTTGTGGATGGCAGCAGTGAGGTCTTTGGCGTTGTTGAAGAACGACTTGAGGTTGTTGAGGATGTCTTCTTCTGCGTAGATGCTCTCTTCGGCAGCCTTGCCCGTGATGGCCTCGATGCGGCGAACGCCAGCAGCGACACTGCTTTCGGAGAGGATGCGGATGAGGCCGATGCGGCCCGTGCTCTTGGCGTGGCAACCACCGCAGAATTCAACGCTGTCGCCAAACTGCACGACGCGCACGTGGTCGCCATATTTCTCGCCGAAGAGGGCGATGGCACCCAGTTCCTTGGCGTCTTCAATGGCCATGTCGCGATGGTCTTGCAAAGGAATGTCTTCGCGGATGCGGCTGTTGACGATGCGTTCCACCTGACGGATTTCCTCTGGTGTCACCTTCTGGAAGTGTGAGAAGTCGAAGCGCAGATAGTCGGGAGTCACCAGTGAGCCTTTCTGCTGCACGTGGGTGCCGAGCACTTCGCGCAGGGCCTGGTCGAGCAAGTGGGTGGCTGTGTGGTTGGCTTCGCTGGCGCGGCGGGCTTCCACGTCAACGCAGGCCATAAATTCGGCCGATGGGTCTTTCGGGAGTTCACGCGTCAGATGGATGGGCAGGTTGTTCTCGCGCTTCGTGTCGAAGATTTCAATGGTTTCCTGTTCGTTGCAGATGACGCCGCGGTCGCCCACCTGTCCGCCCATTTCGGCGTAGAAAGGTGTCGTGTCGAGCACGAGTTCGAAGTAGGTTTGCTTCTTCTGCTGCACCTGGCGGTAGCGCAGGATGTGGCAGGTGTGTTCCGTGAAGTCCCAGCCCTTAAATTCCGTTTCGCCTTCGCGCACCACAACCCAGTCGCCTGTTTCCACGGCGGCGGCGTTGCGGGCACGTTCCTTCTGCTTTTTCATTTCGGCGTTGAAGGTGTCTTCATCAACGGTCATTCCCTGTTCTGAACAGATGAGCTGCGTGAGGTCGAGGGGGAAACCGTAGGTGTCGAAGAGCGTGAAGGCCTTCTGGCCGTCAACCACGGTCTTGCCGTCTTTCTTCGTTTCGGCAATGACGTTCTCGAGCATGGAGATACCCGTTGAGAGCGTGCGGAGGAAGGATTCCTCTTCTTCTTTCATCACGCGTGTGATGAGTTCCTGCTGCGCTTTGAGTTCAGGATAGGCTTCGCCCATTTCGTGTACCAATGTCGGCACGAGCAGATAGACGAAGGCATTGCGCTGGCCGAGGAAAGTGTAGGCATAGCGCACGGCGCGGCGCAGGATGCGGCGGATGACATAGCCGGCCTTGGCGTTGGAAGGCAACTGTCCGTCGGCGATGCTGAAAGCGATGGCGCGAAGGTGGTCGGCAACGACACGCATGGCCACGTCGACTTCTTCGCTCTTGCCGTATTCATGGCCAGAGAGTTCGCCAATCTTGTGAAGGATGGGCTGGAAGATGTCGGTGTCGTAGTTGGAATTCTTGCCTTGCATGGCGCGAACGAGGCGCTCGAAGCCCATACCCGTGTCGATGACGTGCATTGGGAGCGGAGCGAGCGAACCGTCGGCTTTACGGTTGAATTGCATGAACACGATGTTCCAGATTTCGATGACCTGCGGGTCGTCTTTGTTCACGAGTTCGCGACCGGGCACCTTGGCCTTCTCTTCTGGCGTGCGCGAGTCGAGGTGGATTTCAGAGCAGGGGCCGCAAGGACCAGTTTCGCCCATTTCCCAGAAGTTGTCGTGCTTGTTGCCGTTGATGATGTGGTCGGCAGGCAGGTGCTTGAGCCAAATCTGCGCAGCTTCGTCGTCGCGGCCCAAGCCTTCTTCGGGAGAGCCTTCGAAGACGGTGGCATAGAGATTGGCTGGGTCGAGCTTCAGCACGTCGACGAGGTATTCCCAAGCCATGTCGATGGCGCCTTCCTTGAAGTAGTCGCCGAAGCTCCAGTTGCCGAGCATTTCAAACATGGTGTGGTGGTAAGTGTCGTGTCCCACCTCTTCCAAGTCGTTGTGCTTTCCGCTTACGCGGAGACATTTCTGCGAGTCGGCGCGGCGGCGCGGTTCTGGGTCGCGCGTGCCGAGAATGATGTCTTTCCATTGGTTCATACCCGCATTGGTAAACATGAGCGTGGGGTCGTCTTTGATTACCATAGGGGCTGAGGGCACGATGGTATGTCCTTTCGACTCAAAGAATTTCTTGTATGAGTCGCGAATTTCGTTTGCTGTCATCATGATGATTGAATCGTTTTTAAATGATGGTGCGAAGTTACGAAAAAGATTATATATAAGTAGGTGGTCAAAATTATTTTGTATGTCAAGAGCATTATTCTTACATTTGAAACGCTCTCTCGGGCGCATCTACTTACCTTGTTTTCAGTCGCAATGCTCGCATTGCTCCTTCACCCAAGGTGGCGTATCTGCATCCCGATAGAACATTTCAAATGTAAAAATAATTTTGACCACCTACTTATAGGTGCATGCCAGAACATTAGTTTGGCGCTTGCGGCCCTTTGCCACCTCGTTTTAACACCACCTTATAGAAAAAGGCGTTCAGGAGGGATTTTCCTGAACGCCTTGTATTGGCGGAGGTGTTCTGATGGGGAACACCATTCTGTCTGGCAGATTATTCGCGGTTGGCACGCTTGCGGGCGAGATGATCGAGAATCACTTTGCGCATGCGCATGGACTTCGGCGTCACTTCCACGTATTCGTCTTCCTTGATGTATTCCAAGGCTTCTTCAAGCGAGAAGATGACAGGAGGAACGATGCGGGCCTTGTCGTCGGCGCCCGAAGCACGCATGTTGGTCAGTTGCTTGGCCTTTGTGACGTTGACCACGAGGTCGTTGTCGTGAACGTGTTCGCCCACCACCTGGCCGGCGTAGACTTCATCCTGCGGATTGATGAAGAACTTGCCGCGGTCTTGCAGTTTGTCGATGGCATAAGCAAAGGCCGTGCCTGTTTCGAGAGAAATCATCGAACCATTTGTGCGGCGCTGGATGTCGCCCTTAAACGGCTGGTATTCTTTGAAGCGGTGGGCCATGATGGCTTCACCCTGGCTGGCTGTCAAGACATTCGTGCGCAAACCGATGATGCCGCGCGAGGGGATGTCAAACTCGATGTCGACACGCTCGCCCATGTTCTGCATGGAGGTCATTTCGCCCTTGCGGCGCGTCACCATGTCAATCATCTTAGAGGCGAACTCTTCTGGCACGTTGATGGTCAGTTCTTCAATCGGCTCACACTTTTCGCCGTCGATTTCCTTATAAATAACCTGTGGCTGTCCCACTTGCAGTTCGTAGCCCTCGCGACGCATTGTCTCGATGAGGATAGAAAGGTGGAGCACACCGCGACCGCTGACAATCCAGCTGCCCTCGCTATCAGAGGGGCGTACGCGCAGGGCGAGGTCTTTCTCGAGTTCCTTGTTCAAGCGTTCGGCGATGTGGCGTGAGGTGCAGTATTTTCCCTCCTTGCCGAAGAACGGCGAGTCGTTGATGGTGAAGAGCATCGACATGGTCGGTTCGTCGATGGCGATGGTTGGCAGCGGTTCGGGATTTTCGAAATCGCAGATGGTGTCGCCGATTTCGAAGTTTTCCAGACCCACCACAGCGCAGATGTCGCCGCTCTCAACGGCGTCAGTCTTTTTGCGGCCCATGCCTTCGAAGGTGTGTACTTCCTTGATTTTCGTTTTTTCGAAAGAGCCGTCGCGGTGTGCGATGGTGCAATTCATGCCTTCGCGAATCACGCCGCGGTGAACGCGTCCCACAGCGATGCGGCCCGTGTAGTTAGAATAGTCGAGCGAAGTGATGAGCATCTGCGGCGTTCCTTCCAACTGCTGCGGTGCGGGAATCACCTCGATGATTTTGTCGAGCAGGTAGTTGATGTTGTCTGTCGGCGTGTTATAGTCCTCACCCATCCAATTGTTTTTTGCGGAACCGTACACCACAGGGAAGTCGAGTTGGTCTTCTGTGGCATTGAGGTCGCACATGAGGTCGAACACCATTTCGTAAACCTCTTCCGGGCGGCAGTTCGGTTTGTCCACCTTATTGACCACCACGATAGGCTTCAGTCCGATTTGGAGTGCCTTCTGGAGCACGAAGCGCGTTTGCGGCATCGGGCCTTCAAAAGCGTCGACCAGCAAGATACAGCCGTCGGCCATGTTGAGCACACGCTCCACCTCGCCGCCGAAATCGGAGTGTCCCGGGGTGTCGATGATATTGATCTTCGTGCCTTTGTAGCGGATAGAGACATTCTTCGAGAGGATGGTTATACCGCGCTCACGTTCAAGGTCATTATTATCGAGCATGAGGTCGTTGGTTTGTTGGTTCTCGCGGAAGAGGTTTCCGGCGAGCAACATCTTGTCCACGAGCGTCGTCTTGCCGTGGTCAACGTGGGCAATGATTGCAATGTTACGGATGTCTTGCATATAATAATCGATATATATATATTGTTTCAACATGCAAAGTTACTGCAAAGCGCCCGAAAAAAACTAAAATGAAGGGTAAAAGTTCTTCGGAAGAGGGGGAATTTCGTAATTTTGCAGTCTAAAACCTTTATATTTCAAGCAGATGAAGCAAATTTTATGCGGTCTGGCCCTGTGCCTGACCACGTTTACTTCTTGTATCAAAGACGAGCCGCTCAATGCGGAATGCGACATTGTCAGCGTGCAGAGCGAATGGCTGGAGGCCCACAAAACGCTCTTCCGCGGAGAGCCGATTGTGAAGAACAACAGCGTCTCTTTCACGCTTCTCGACAACGTGGACCGCACGGCGCTCAACCCCGTTTTCGTTCTGACCGAAGGGGCGCGTATCGCGGCCGAGGTGGACGGAAAGATGGTGGAAGCCAACGGCATCACGCGCGACTTCAGTATGCCGCAGATTTATACGGTCTATTCGCAAGACGGCAATTGGAATAAGAACTACACCGTGAGTTTCTCCCCCGTCAAGCCCCTGAATGTCCTGAGCTTCGAGAATTTCAAGCTCGACCCTTCTGGACGTTACTACGAGTGGTTTGAGGTGGACAAGAACGACGCCACGACGCCGCAGCGCGACTATTGGGCGTCGGGCAATTCTGCCTATGCGGTGACGGGAATGGCCAAGAATCCTCAGGAATACCCAACGGCACCGGCCAACAACGGTGTGGAAGGCTTCGCCGTGAAGCTCTCCACCAGCGATGCTGGAGAACACGGTCTCAAAATTAAAATGCCCATCGCTGCTGGCAACCTTTTCTTGGGCAGCTTCAATTCCACCCAGGCCATGCTCTTCCCGCGAAAGGCCACACGCTTCGGCCTGCCGCTCTTGACGGAGCGCCCTGTGGCCCTGAGAGGTTTCTATAAATATAAGGCCGGCCCAGAGATGGTGGACGCAACGAAGACACCGCAGCCGGCACTTCACGATACGGCCGACATCTATGCCGTGGTTTACGAAATCGCCACCAAGAGCGAAATCGCTGCCGACCCGAAGAAGAAATTCGTGCCGCTCAACGGCGACGATGTGCTCTCTTCCGACCGCATCGTCCTCATGGCGCGTATCGACAAGCCCGTGGAGTTTGAAGGAACGTTGGAGAAACTGGAAACGGCGCCGTGGGTGAGCTTCAACGAACCATTCCGCATGGTCAACGGCAAGACTTTCAGCGAGGAACGCCTAAAGGACAACGGATATGCCATCGCCATCGTTGCCACCTCCAGTCGGCAGGGTGCCTACTTCATCGGCGCCATCGGGTCGACGCTGTATATTGACGAACTGCGTATCGTTTGGGAGGGCGAAGAGTAATTCAGCTCTGCACCTCCTCTCCCCGACAGCATCCTCTCTTGTTTCATTAACAGGCATGAAAGGCTGAATCTCTGTTCCCCTTCGCAAAGAATCGTCTGGCATGTTTAGACAGACATTGGGACGGGCGAATGCCATCCTGCCGGATTTCCAACGACAACAACAATGAAGAAAACAATATCCATCCTTTTCGCGATGCTCTTCGCGATTTCTGCGCAGGCACAGGGCGTGTCTGAAGCCAAGGAAACCAAGCCCAACCTTGTCAAGGCGGCCCTGAAGGGCTGGCAGATGCGTCTGGGCGGCGGTTTGAGTTTGGGCGGCACATCGCCGCTCCCCATTCCGGCCGAAATCCGCGCCATCGACAGTTACGACCCGACGCTCTGCATCGCCATTGAAGGCAGCGTGCAGAAGATAATCCACCACCGCTGGGGCATCGCCACGGGCGTGCGCCTCGAGTCGAAGGGCATGAAGACCGACGCCACCGTGAAGAACTATCACATGGAGGCTCGCGAAGACGACGGTTCTGATATCGTCGGCGCTTTCACGGGACACGTGAAAACGAAGGTGTCAAACAAATATCTCACCGTGCCCATCCTTGCCACTTACGACATCAACTCGCGCTGGCAGGTGCAGGCTGGTCCTTATCTCTCGTGGCTGATGGACGGCGAGTTTTCGGGCGAAGCCTATGGCAAGCCTCTCTATGACGCCGACGGCAACCTGACGGGCAATGATGCCTACATCCGCGACCAGAACCCCACTGGCGAACGCACGGAGGTGTCGCACGCCACCTATGATTTCAGCAACGACTTGCGCCGTTTCCAATGGGGCATGCAGGTGGGCGGAACGTTCAAGGCCTACAAGCATTTGGCGGTGACGGCCAACCTCACATGGGGTCTCAACGGCATCTTCCCGTCCGACTTCACCAGTGTGACGTTTGCGCTCTATCCCATCTATGGCACGCTGGCCTTCTCCTACATTTTCTGACACCAAATCCAAAACATAATATATGAAGAAATTTTTACTTACTCTTTGCGCCGCTGTGGCAATGGCCACTACGGCTTCTGCACAATTGGCTGAAAAGATTGCCGGACAATATGGTGGCGACCTCTACATCAGTCTCGGCGAAGAAATCAATGACGAAACCGAACCGATGCCTGGCCAGTCGCTCGATGTGACCGCAGCTGTCGATGCTACAAAGGGCGGCATTGACCTCGCCATTCACAACTTCTCCTTCGGCGACATTCCTTTGGGTGATATTCTCCTGCCGTCGATCAGCGTGACGACAGACAGCCTCAACCGCGTTGTCTTCGGCAAGAACGAATCCATTGAACTCTCCTTCCTCGACGGCGCCATCATGGCAACGGCCTATCTCGATGAGACGAAGAGCTACATCAGCGGCAACGACATCGTGGCCTATATCAACGTTATGTGGACCAACAACGAGCCGCAGATTCCCATCTACGTATTGTTTAAAGGTAAAATAAAAAAGGACGAGCCTGCTGTGAACACGCCTGATTTGGTGGCTGCCAGTGTCGGCCCGTTTGGTGGTGACCTCTACATCAGCCTCGGCGAAGAAATCAACGACGAAACCGAACCGATGCCAGACCAGACACTCGACATCACCGCTGCTGCCGACAGCGTGAAGGGCGGCGTTGACCTCGCCATCCACAACTTCGCTTTCGGCGACATTCCTCTGGGTGACATCCTCCTGCCGTCCATCAGTGTGACGACAGACAGCCTCAACCGCGTTGTCTTCGGCAAGAACGAACCCGTTGAACTCTCCTTCCTCGACGGTGCCATCATGGCAACGGCCTATCTCGATGAGACGAAGAGCTACATCAGCGGCAACGACATCGTGGCCTATATCAACGTTATGTGGACCAACAACGAGCCGCAGATTCCTATCTACGTGTTGTTTAAGGGCAAAAGAACCGTGGATGCCATCACGCTCCCGACCACAACCCAGAAGACAGCCGACGTGGTTTACGACCTGCTCTCAGGCCGCCGCATCAAGGCCAGCGAAATGCAGCGCCACGGCATTTACCTTATCAACGGCAAGAAGGTGCTGAAATAATTTTAGCAAAGCATAGCAATCAACCCCATAAAACAAAGGGGCGTTCTGAACCAAAAGATTCAGAACGCCCCTTGTTTTTTTCATTCGGCGGACTCCGCAACGCCCGTTCGGCCTTTGCCGTCGGCCGTTTGCGGAATCACATCAATGTCCTCGTCCGTCGGCCTCAATCAGCGCGAGGAGTTTGCCAACGGCTTCTTCCGTCGGAATGTTTTTCTCCACGCAGACCTTTCCGCGGTAAAGACTGACGCGTCCGCGGCCTGCGCCGACATAGCCGTAGTCGGCATCTGCCATTTCGCCCGGTCCGTTAACGATGCAGCCCATGATGCCGATTTTCAGGCCGCGCAGATGCGCCGTGGCCTCCTTGATGCGGGCGATGGTGCCTGGAAGATCGTAGAGCGTGCGTCCGCAACCCGGACAGCTGATGTATTCCGTGCGCGACTGGCGCAGGCGTGCCGCTTGCAGGATGGCAAAAGCCGTGTCGTCGGCCACGGAAACAGGCAACGCGGCCTCTCCCTTTGGCGGCAGGCACATGAGCGCCACGCCATCGGTAATCTGGTCGAAGAGCAGACCGCCGAGGTCGGCGGCGGCCCTCAGTTGGAAATCCTCTTTGCGCGAGGCTGGCAACTGATAGGCCATGCAGAACACCACGGGCGTCGGGATGCGCTCGTTCCAGAGCTCATGCACCAGAGCGCGGAGTTCGCCCGTCGGGTTGGGATGGCTGGAAGTGGCGATGAGCACCACTTCTGGATGGTGGCGCAGGCAGGCCTTCATCTCGTCGTTGCATTGCAGATAAGTGGTGAAGAGAAACTTCAGCGGCGCCTGGCAGTTGCCAACGAACATCAATGTGTCGGGCGAGAAAGCGGGGAACGTGTCGGCCTCGCCAGTCCAATAGTCGGCATCAACGATGTATTTCACGCCCTCCATGCGAGCTTCGGCCGCTGGCAGGTTGCGTCCGCAATAGATATAGTCGGGCTTGAGCTGTCCCTGTCCGCCCTTTCCGTCCGGGCGCATAGAAACCACCACCGGTAGATGGTTGCCACCGATGTTTCCAGCCTGGCAGGTGGCGCGGCGCTCAGGGCGCAGATAGTTAAATTCTGGGCAGGGCGTTGCCGGGATTTCCGGATGTCCGCCGCGGGTCTTCGTGATGTAGGAGGCGAGTTTGTAGGCCACGGGAATTTCCTTCTCTGGCGCTTCGCTCAACGACACGCGTAGGGTGTCGCCGATGCCGTCAACGAGCAGTGCACCGATGCCAACGGCGCTCTTTATGCGGCCATCTTCACCTTCGCCGGCTTCCGTCACGCCGAGATGGATGGGGAAGTCCATGCCCTCTTTGGCCATGACGCTACACAGCAGGCGCACCGAGCGCACCATCACCACCGTGTTTGACGCCTTGATGGAGATGACGACGTCGGGGAAGTTTTCCTTGACACAGACGCGCAAAAACTCCATGCAGCTCTCCACGATGCCTTCTGGCGTGTCGCCGTAGCGGCTCATGATGCGGTCGGAGAGCGACCCGTGGTTGACGCCGATGCGGAGGGCCGTTCCGTGTTCACGGCAGATGGCGAGCAGTTGTTTGAAGCGCTCTTCCAGGCGTGAGAGTTCGGCGGCATATTCCTCGTCGGTGTATTCCAGATGCTTGAACGTGCGGGCCGGGTCGACATAGTTGCCCGGATTGATGCGCACTTTCTCCACGATGCCAGCCGCCACGTCGGCCACTTTCGGATTGAAATGCACGTCGGCCACGAGCGGATTGTCGAAGCCGCGGCGAACGAGCTCCGCTTTGATGTTGCGGAGGTTTTCGGCCTCGATGGTTCCCTGCGTGGTGAGGCGCACATAGTCGCCTCCGGCCTCAATGATGCGCACAGATTGCTCCACGCATCCCGCCGTGTCGGTTGTTGGGAAGGTGGTCATGCTCTGAATGCGCAGCGGATGGTTGCCGCCCAGCGGACGGTTGCCGATGCGCACCTCATGCGAGGCCCTGGGATGGTAATTAAATAAATCCATGAGCACGCGAAATCAGTTGGTCTTGTTTTTGTAGCACACCGTTGCCAGTTCGGCATTGGCTTTAACGATTTTCTCTTTCAGACTGTCTTTATACTGCTCCAGACGCTTTGCCAACGCTTCATCGGCCAGTGCGAGCATTTCCACGGCGAGGATGGCGGCGTTTTGCGCACCGTTGACACCAACCGTGGCCACAGGGATGCCGGGAGGCATCTGGATGATGGAGAGCATGGCATCGAGTCCGTCGAGCATGCCTTTGATGGGCACACCGATGACAGGCACCGTGGTGCTGGCAGCGATGACACCTGGCAGGGCGGCCGCCATTCCAGCGCCGGCGATGATGACGCGGATGCCGCGTGCTTTCGCGTTGCGGGCAAAAGATTCAACCTCCGCAGGCGTGCGGTGGGCAGAAAGGGCGTTCATTTCGAAGGGAACGTCCATGTCGTCGAGAAACTTGGCAGCTTTTTCCATAACGGGCAAATCGCTCGTGCTGCCCATGATGATGCTTACAATAGGAGTCATTGGGCTTATGATTTTATGAGTTTTTTCTACTTATAATTGTTGCTTTAGCAGCCATCCAACCTTGCATACCTTGCGTTGTCAGATGTTCAAAATGAAAAACAGGGCGCAGGCCATGCCGATGAGCACGCCGAGACCGAGGTCCATCAACTTGTGTTGTCGGAGAATCATGCGTGCCGTGCAGACCAGTCCGGAGAGGAGCACAGCGAGGCAGAGGGCGTTGGTGGGGTCGAAATTGAGGATGAGCGAGAAAGCCATGACGGCACCAATCACGCCGCCTGAGGCCGCAGCGTGCGTGCTTACTTTCAGCCACGGATTGATGAGGGCGCACACAATTTGTATGGCCAGGGCACCAGCCACGATGCCCAGTGTGAAGCGGGGCATACGCATGTGGTCCATCATATAAAGGAGTGTGGTGTAAGACGAGATGGAGAGGATGTAAGGCACGATGCGCCTTTCCCGTCGGCTAAGCTGGTGGCGCGTCCATCCGTTGATTTTTCGGTAGGCGTAGATGGCCAGTTTGGGCAGGATGACGGTGAAGAGGCCAACCATGCCGATGACTTGCGCGTTGTATTGCCACGAGGTGTAGCTCATATAGCTGAAGAAGAGCAACACGACGAAGGCCACGACTGGCAAATAGAATGGCGAGAACACCACGGAGATGACTTGCGCCGTCAATATGAGATATCTGTTGGTCATAGAATGCTTTAATGTGGGTGTTCAAAATGGAAATATTAAGTTGATGGAGATTGTGCGGAAAAGCCCTGTCTGCGGCCCTGCGCGGGCTGAAAGCCCAACAAGTCCAGAGCCCAGGGCAACGCCCTGGGTACCATGTCCCCATTCCCTACGCCCTGTAAGGGCAAAAGTAAAAGTCAACCATTCGCCCATACTTTTGCCCTTACAGGGCGTAGGCGTTTATATATTGATACCCAGGGCGTTGCCCTGGGCTATGAACTGGCTGCCCTTTCAGGGCGCTCCTTTTCGCGCTTTGTTCGTTTGTCATGTGCGCATGCTTCGTCACTTGTATTTTATTGCGGGGCAAGCCCCGCCAACGATATGCGCCCCTTACAGGGGCAGCAGCGAGAATCGATGAGCACTGGCGGGAGATAGGGGCAAGCCCCTATCCTGGAATATGCGCCCCTTTCAGGGGCAGCGGCGCAACCTCCATGTTTTTTGTCCTACCTCTCGCGGCGCAGGCGCGTGCTGAGGATGCCCAGTTGTTCGCGATATTTTGCCACCGTCCGTCGTGCCACTTTGAATCCCTCTTTCGCAAGCAGACTGGTGAGTGCCTCGTCGGAATAAGGGTGGGCCTTGTCTTCCTTGTCGACGATGTCGCGGATGGCGTTGCGGATTTGACGTGCCGACATCTCGTCGCCGTCTTCGGTGGTGAACTGCGAAGAGAAGAAGAATTTCAGCGGATAGATGCCGTAGTCGGTCTGCACATATTTGCTATTGGTGACGCGCGACACGGTGGAGATGTCCACACCCACCTTCTGCGCGATATCTTTCAGCGTCAGCGGGCGGAGAAAGGTCTCATCGTCGTTTTCAACGAAAAATTCCGTTTGGAAATCCACGATGCCCTGCATCACGGCCATCAGCGTCTGTCGGCGGCGCGCGATGAGCCCGATGAAGGTTTGCGCGGCGTCCACTTTCTGTTTGGCATAGACATAAGCGTCGTGCTGTTCGCGCGAGAGCGCGTGGCGGCTCGAGGCATATTGTTTGATGGAATCGCGGAATGCCTGGCTCACGCGCAGTTCCGGCACATCGCCCTGGTTGAGTTCCACCTCCGGCAGTCCGTCTTTCCCCACGGTGACATAGAAGTCGGGGGTGACGCTCTGCGCCATGCTTTCCGCACCGCTGCCGAGCTGTGCGCCGGGGCGCGGGTTGAGGTGTTGTAGGAGATGGCGCACCGCTTCCGCTTCCTCTTTCGTCATGCTGAGTTTTTGCGAGATGAGGTCCCAGCGGTTGGAGGCAAATTCCTTGAAGCACTGCTTCAGCACCTCCAGGGCGCGTTTCTTGTGGGGCGATTGCTGTTCGGGGCTTTCCAGTTGGAGCGTCAGGCATTCTTCCAGCGAGCGTGCGCCGATGCCTGGCGGGTCGAACGTCTGGAGAATGTGCAACAGGCGTTGCAGTTCCTCCTCGTTGGTGTCGATGTTGTGGTAGATGGCCAGTTCGTCGGCCATGGCATACAAGTCCTTACGCAGGAAACCATCGTCGTCGAGCGAACCGATGAGATATTCCATGACTTCGCGCTCGTGGTCGTTGAGGTCGTGCTCTCCGATTTGCCGTGTGAGGTCTTCATAGGCCGAAGATCCCCCTGTGAGCGGCATCTCGTGTCGTTCACGCGCATCGTCGGCCCGTTGTTGCAGATAGTCGGGCACATCGTCGGCGTTGGCATAGTCGCTGATCGAGTCGCGTATGTCGCTGGCCTCTCCCGGTCCCCATTCGTCATCGGCGGCATCACTGCCGTCGTTGTCGCCGTCGCGCATAGAGTCGGTCTCGTTGCCGAAATGCTCGTCGCCGTCGCCGTAGCTCTCTTCGAGCGCCGCGTTGTCAACGAGTTCGTTGCGCACACGCTCCCCCAGTTGTTCTATGGGGAGCTGCACCAGTCCTGCCAACGCCACTTGTAGCGTTGACAACTGCTGCGTTTGGGTTTGCGTCTGTGTCTGTTCGAATCTCTGAGCCATGGATAATAAGATTTGCTGAACTTTCTGGCAAATTTACTAAATTATTTCCGTTCGCGATAATACGTGGAAGGGAAAGTCGGCGCTGAAGCGCTGGCTGATAGCGCGGTTTCTGGCCTATTAGCATAGCGAGTGTGGCATCGCTGCAAAGGGCGATGTGCGGACATCCTTCAGCGGAGGTTTGAGGCGAAGCACTGTAGCTCACTTTGATCGCAAAGTGAGGGTTATTCGCCAGGCTAAGAAGAAGTCTGCTACCCGCGGCCGCGATTCGTGCTACTCGCGGCCGCGAGCAGGGCCGACGCATTACTCTATGGTATCAATTTGGCAAGGAAAGAACTGTCCCA